>ERZ778024.2607-NODE-2607-length-15211-cov-5.943059_pt1 | contig 15211 bp, 10 predicted proteins | sample MGYA00375754_ERZ778024 | MGnify/ENA primary metagenome ERZ778024 (study PRJEB29350, sample SAMN05389827) | bioreactor metagenome | isolation source: Thiocyanate bioreactor | place: South Africa: University of Cape Town | collected 2014-02-18 ...
CAATCGGGGTCGGGCCTTCTTCCGGTGGGATAACTTATTGCAAGAGTTCCAGACCGCCCGAGTGATGACCCAGGTTTTATCCATGCGAGACCTCGATAAAAGGGATACCCAGGAAAAACCACAGGTTCGTTTGATAGATATAAATTGGACCCCGGTAAAACCTCCGCAAATTTCGGGTGGGATTAATACTTCTGGTCTTGCAATTCACAATCCGCCTACGGATATCCCAATTGACGTTGAGATAGCGGTCAAAGCTTGCCAGGATGCCGTACACTTGATACCGTTACACAAACCCCTTTCTCGGCCCTGGTTACCACCTTTACCTATAGCCATTGCCCTAAGCGATCTAATGCCTGGTGTTTTACAAGGAAATCACTTCCAGGGCTGGCCCGATGCAAAAGAGTGGGTGCGCCTGCCGGTAGGTGTCCAGGACCGCTATTGGGACTGGCAAAACCCCCAACCGGTGCTTTATGCTGACCTCTCAGCAGGTCGACACCTGCAATTTCTAGGCACACAGGATTCCGGGCGCACTTCAGCCTTGCTTTCCAGCATTCTGGGACTGGCGGTCACTCACACGCCTAATGAGGTGGCTTTCGTTTTTATTGATTTTGGGACAACACTCAGCCTATTCAAAAACCTACCTCACCGGGTAGAACATTTTGGATCACATCAGTGTAAAGAGATTGCCGATATTTTAAATGACCTAGTAGGTCTTCTGGAAGACCGGCGCCAACGTTTCGCAAACCTGGAAAATGATAGAATCGCCACTAATCTACCTGATTACCGGGCTTACCAGCAAAACCGGGGATTACCAGTGGAGAAGCAAGCTGAGGCTGTAGTGGTTGTTATAGATAATTATACTTCCTGGTATCAGAGTCAGCCCGATTTCCATTTTCAGGTTTTGCCACTTGTCAAAAACCTGGTGCAAAACGGCCCGGCATTTGGAATACACTTGATAATTACGGCAGACCGGGCGATGGATGTTGCGAGCGCCCAACTGCAAGCTAACTTTCTCAGCATCTCTTTACGAATGGATCCAACAGATTTAGGGGTTATGCCCTACGACCGCAAAATTTTAGCGGCCTGGCAGGGCAGGAACGGGCGGGGGTTTATTGAAAACTCCGGTAATTATAACCTGGTAGAAGTGCAATGCTTAAACCCCACTGCTGTCTCAGAAGCCGAACAGTTAAAAACCGTACAGTACCTTGTGAATGAAATTGCCGCCTGCCAGAAAGTTACCAGCTAGAAGGATAAAAATAATATGTCAGGGGTAATTGTAACTGTTAAAAGAGCGGAGGACAGCCAGTACAAAGTGGTCGAGGTGCCATTAAACCTGACGGCCGCCGAACTGGCTCTTATGCTATCCCAGGCCTTGAACTGGCACATCGACCGGGCCGGAAAACCGATCTTCTATCAAATTGAAACCGATTTTTTACAACGTCGCCTTTATCCCGACGAGTCTTTACAAAATGTGGGAGTTTTAAAGGGCACTTCTTTAATTCTTCACCCTGTAGCGAACGGCCACGAGCATGATGTTTTCCAACCGGGCTTTTCGCCTGGAAGAGTCACTCCAACCCCGGCGGTGTCCGGTTGGCGCTCTCAAACACCTGCGGCTTTACGGTTTAATCCTTTAACACCACCGGCTGGTAATCCAGGTAATCCTCCACCGGTCTCGGCTAACCCATATTCACAAAATATGGCGGCTAATACGCCAGCCGGGGTGTCCGGCCCAACCGACCCAAATCCGGGGTCGGGGCCAATCACAGGTTGGAAACCGCTCGGTCTGGACTTGCCACCTGCGGTAAGTCAGCCGCCTGCCGAACCTGTTGAAAATACCCCGTCCCAATCACCGTTTAAGTGGAAAAAACTTGACGATTGAGCAGCCCGCTCAATTTTAAGGCTTGTGAGCTATTAATAAATCGCTGGTTATGATCGTTTTTAACTACCGAATAATCTTTGGTTTTACCCAAATCAGGCAAGTTTACTGAAGTTGGATAAGGTTTATTTTTAAGGTTAAAGTGGGGGAGATTGATTTGGGTGATATGCTTACAACTGATCGGCAGGATTTGGACACGGCCTTAGGAGCAATGCATACAGGTAATTTTCATATTGCATTACCGATTTTAGAGCGGCTTGCAAAAGCATATCCTGAACGAGCTAATCTGGGGCAATGGCAATTAAAATGTCAACAACAACTTGGTCTTCTAAAAGGCGAAATTTCACCACCTATACCAAATTCCAATTTTACAAATTTTACCAGTTTGCCGCCTTCCTCACAGAACTCAGGTTCGTCTCAACCCCCTATGACGCCAACCACCCTTTCGACACAAAACAATTATCCACCTAGCCGGGTGGTTCCAAACCAACCACACAGTTTCCAATCCGCGGGTAGCACCTTTCCTGGTCAGCCTCAACCGGGTAATCTTCAAAACTACGATCCTATCCTTTCCCAAACCGGCTCCTGGCAGAATATCAACAATACAAACAACCCGGTATTTCAAAATTATTCCGCCCCTTTAGCCCCGCAACCTAACCAATTTTCAAATAACCAAAGCGCCACTCCTAACAATTTTTATCAAACTACCCCAGGTGGGGGACAAACAGGCCCAACTTTTTATGGGCAAGGCAGTTACTCGGCTACAAAAAATTCACGACCAATAGAAAATTTAAGTTTGCTTCAACTACTAATTGGGCTGGCAGGTTGCTGTTTCATAATTGCAGCCTTCCTACCCCAGGCTATTGTAAATGACTCTTTTCGCTGTAACGGCGCGTTCGAAATGGGAAACAGGCTTCCTTCCGCACCATGTGGACCCTGGATAAGTCAGGGGGGAGGCTTCTACACCCAAAATAGTATTTTCCCCTACAGTCGAACCTCAACTATGGGTGGATTGAATGACGCAGTTTCCATAATCACGATGCTTTCGGGGGTAACGATAATTATCGGAATGGTTCTTACTATATTTAAAATAAAATTGAAGGTGGGCCTCCACCACATTGACTCTTTCTGGATCGCTTTAGTAGGAATTTTGATAGCCGGTGCGGCGACCCTTTATAGGTTCTTAAACCTACCAAATATCTATAATCCTGTTGAATGGGATTATCCTAAACATGGTTATGATGGAAGCGTAATAGGCCAGGGCTATAATAGCGGCGTTTACGAAACAACCAGCATCCCTCAGCCAGGCTTATTCCTGGCTGGTGGAGCGATTATCATTATAATATTAATCCTGCTAATTTCCTGGAGAGCCGGGCATAATCACCGCATTCCATAAATATTTTTTAAAGTTTGGTGGGTATAGGGTATAGGTATAGCTTGGAAATTTTGCACGGGTGGGTCCCAGCAGGCAGTGCTAATGCCCCGACCAGGCCAAACTTTGCGCACCTCGCATAAACTCCTGCCGGTCATAACGCCCGTTTTCAAGGTTCACCAGGTAAATTGAAGAAGCTCTGAAAGATTGAGTTGAACCGGAGCCGGAGGACGAAGTCGAACTGGAGGGAACCAATTCGTAAGCCAGCCACTTGCCATCAGGTGAAAATTCAAGAGTTTTACCCATAACCAATGAACTGCTGGAACTGCCCCGCCAGATTTCCGCCTCACTTCCGTTATCAAGGTTTACCAGGCTGTAGCGATATAGGTCCGAATCCAGTTTTGAATAAACCAGGGCGTGGCGGCTATCGGGAGACCAGCTAAAACCTTGAATTTGGCCTATCCTGGTGGAAAGGCGTAACCGCTTTTCACCCTTCGGATCTGTAACAAAATAATCGGTCGAAGAAGCACCGCTATCATCAACCGTGTGGTATTGAAAATATAAAACTTTTTGATTTTCGCCGGCACTAATACTAAAGGTAGTGCTTGCCAGGTAAGGATCGCTGAGGATATAAGCTTTCCCATCATTTGCAATACTTACCAGCTGCCGACTTGAGCTTGTATTAAAGGGCTCCTGGTTTTCCAAAGCTCCAAGAATGCGTTCGTCATTTGAACTAAAACCCGGGTTATTCAAGAAATCTTCATAGTAAAGTTTTGGATTGGCTCCGTTAATATCGGTTGTATAAAGTTGACGGGTTTGTTTGGTCAAATTGGTGTTATTAAAGTTACCTCCACGTGTTTCGTAAATATCATAAAGCCAGGCTAACCGCTGGCCGCTTGGGCTAAGTACCAGCGAAGTGAGCTCAGTAGCCCGGTTTACCGCCCCGCTATTAAAAGGGTTAATTGAAGGGGTGGGGACAGGTGTTGTCTGTATCGCCGGAGTCCCGGAGGCTTTGGTTGTTATGGGCACCGGCGTGTTGGTCGGTTCAGGGGTCGGTGTAAAACTTGCGGTTAACTCCTGGCGGCTGATACTTTCTAAGGGTTGGGCCACCTCTACCGGACTTCCCCCTTTAAGGTCAACCGCTTCTACTAACAATTTGTTCTTTATATTGGCCGAGGTAGAGAGCGTAATGAACATTAAAACTCTGGTCCCGGCCACCGAAAAAGCCAGGTCGCCGGTCGATTGGTAAGAGTTCTGACTTGCCTGGGAAAAGTTTAAACTATTAAATAATTCGTTTGAGGTTTTAGTTTCTACATTATATGCCAGTAGTCTAACTTCTCTACTGCTACTCAACTGACCAATCTTCACCAATAAATACTTGCCATCCGCAGTAAAACCAACCTGGGAAGGGTCAACATTGGAAAAGAGCCGCTGCAAATCGCCACCGTTTACTTCCGAACGCCACAACGAACTGCCAACCATAAAGAAAGCCCCTTTGCTATCACTACTGAATAAGGTATGTGCGTATTGGTTAGACTCACCTCCCCAAATTTGGGGTCGCGAATAATCAAGAGGGTAAGTGTAGTCGGTTGCATTTTCATAGATACGTACGGGCTGACTGCCATCCTCCCGTGCCACCCAGAGATCGTACTTACCAAAATTTTCAGTTTGGAAGGCAATATAATGAGTGCCATTTAGAAGCTGTAAAACCGAAAAGACACCCAGAACCACAAATCCAGTAAGGCATATCCCTAGAATCACATAAGCCCAACGAATATTGGGCCACCTTTTCTTCGTGGTTTTCTGTGAGATATGAGGCCCCTGTGGTTTAATTCCATTAGTTGCAGCCGGTGTCTGAAAAGAAGCGGCTACCGGTAAGGCTTGATTACAGTTTATACAATTGGATACTCCTGGCTGGTTATAAGTCTGGCAATTAGGGCAGATCATAACTGGTTAACCTCAATTTAGGTAAATAACTCTTTTAGACAATAAGCTAACGAAGGTAATTCAAGCAATTTTAATCGGGGTGGCGCAATAACCACAGAATTTGCTACCCGCCCGCAAAGTTTGGTTACAATTAGGGCAAGTAATAGTAGAAGTTCCACTAATAACCTGATTCGGAACCGGCGTGCCGCTTGCTTTAGGCTGGCGGGGCGGTACATTATCGATGGCTGGTGAGGGGGGACGAGCCGGAGAATAGCCGGTTATGGGAGGAGACTGTGAAACGACCGGATAAGAATTGGTTGAGTAACTGGCCTGCCCAATACTTGCTGCCATAACTGGCACACCAATAGAGCGGGCCCGGCGTAAGCTACGATTGTGCTGGTATCTAGTCCATAAGTACCAGCACAATATAGATAAAAGTAGACCGGTAATTGCAATGACCAGGCCGATTATGCCCCCCTCTATTCCGCTGGATAGACCGGTATTGGGGGCTACCAGTGGGCCACCTTCTACCAATGCTTTTACCTGGATTGAGTCTATGGTGGATGGCGTATTAAGGCTTACCGGTGGGGCAGCCGTAATATAGCCGACCGTCTTGGCCGGTATTGTGGCGGTTGGGGCGGCCTGGTAGGCTGGCTCAGCCTTGACTGGCAAAATAGTGATTGAACTTATGAGGGCAAGTAATAAAAGCAATAATGACCCACTTAAAAGGGCCGGGCGAAGTTTGGAGTTCATTGAGCTATTACGAAACATACAATATCTCCCCTCACACGTAACAGTTTAGTAAGACCTGAAAGCTCGAATTGAAGACAGTTCCGAAAAACTTTTAGTTCTTATTGTCTTGACCAATCAAACTGTGAAATGTTTGCGTCAATAGAGATGACTTTACCCGGCATTTGGTCCGGTCCTACTTCAACAATTTTTAACAAAGCTTTGGAATTAGAAGAAGCATCAGTTTCGACGTTGAGGAATGCCAGCGCCCGTCCATCCGGCGACCAGGCAATATCCTGAAAGGTTTGAAACCCATTCAAAACCTTGCCTTCAAGAGGGCTTTTTTGTCCCGGCACACTAAGGAAAAAGATTTTTTCTCCTACCACAGCAATAGTTTTTCCATCTGGCGAAAACCGAGCATTGTGATAAGACCGTCTGGGGTCGCCCTGCATCCCGTAGGGAGATAGATACTGCCCATTAGTTAGCTTAATGGCGCCATCACCAAACTTATCAGGGTCCCCGTAATAAAGAGCAAAATCATTGCTGCCATTTTCCTGGGTTTGCCATAATGCATTTTCGCCATCAACTGTCCAATCGTAAATCCACCTAATGGCTCCCTGGCGCATCGTAAGAGGGTCATTTGGTTTAGAACTTGCAATGGGACACATCGAAACATAGCCAGGGTCACCCTCTACAGCCTGGAGCAATTCTATAAGGGCAATAAAGCGGCCTCTAGGAGACCAACGTAAAAGTTCGAACCCATAGTTTGGCTTGCTGGTACACATCTCCTGCCTTCCGGAGCCATCGAGATTGACGGAAACTATACGATCACCCCCGTAATAGGCATTCTGGGTGGCCGGAAGTTCGACGGTAAAAGCAACCCGCTGACCATCAGGAGAAAAGAGAGGATTTTTGCCATGCCCAACTATCTTCTTGCCACTACCATCAGGGTTTATTAAAGTTATGTTGCCCTCATAATCGGAATAGACTAACTTCCCGGTTAATGGCGCAGAAGTGGGAACGGTTGCAGCCACGAAAGGAGTCGTGGGCGGAGCGGAAGCCGCCGTTGTAACCATTAAACCAATATTGGGAGAGCCGATTGGTGGGTCTTTTTGAGGGTCTGATAAATGACTGACGGTAGGAAAAGGAGTAGCTGGCACAGGTGTCGCTGTAGGAAAGGGCCCTGTGGAAGTTACTGCGGCCGGTGAAACCACTGAAACGGTTGAGAATTGTATTGAAGCACTCACCGCGGGGCTGGCTACGGCAGTTGTTTCGGAAGCTGAAGTTGCATTAACAGTGGTGATGGAGGGTGAAAGTAACTTTTCGGTTGGGGTAACTTTCACCAGCACCTCTGCGGTATACTGGGGCACATTATCCTGCCCGCAAGCCGTCAGAAAAGGTATTATCAAGAGAAGTTTTAGGCTTATTATTACCCTGAGTTCTTTTCTTTTAATCTTGAGACAAACCATTCTTTTTTCCTGAGATTACCGCCCGAGATTACCCTCTGGTTGTTTCCTTAAAGTTGAGATAATTCGGTTAATTTTGAGTTATCAGAACCACTTTTTGTAGGGCACTGTCAAGCAAAGTAATTGTTCCTGGTGAGGTAGAAATATTTACAAGCACAAATAGATAGCCGCCTTGTTTTGGTGAAGAAAGCACCAGGCGTTTGGCGTCATACCAGTCGGCTGTTTCTCCAGCCAAAGGAAAATTCGCATCTTGCAGGCTGATATTGCTTCCATCTAACCGGAAAATAGTCAGTGTTTTATCCGAATTAGTGGTGGGTGGCAGAACCAGAACCGCACCACCGTCCGGGGCGATACTGGCGCTACCATAATTAGCTGCAAAACTATCTGCAGCCAGGCTATACTGGTAGTTACCAATTTTTACCTTAGTTCCAACCGAGCCATCCTTGTTTAGCTTTGCCATGATTATCTGGCCTTTGCCGTCAAGATAAAGAAGGTTATCGCCTTTGCAGTCAAATACAGCTTTAGCCCCGCCGTCAAAAAGCTGCCCGGGCGCAGGTCCTTCCCCCGGCTCATCAACGCTGACAGTGAATAGCCCTTCGTAAGGTGAGTCATATTTTGGTCCTCGTTTGATAAAAGCATAACGGCGAACCGCTTCACAATAGTGATAACTTCTGGAGTCGGCATTCAGAGATAGTGGACGGGCCTGATCTTTACCCAGCGTTAAATCGTGAATCCAAAGGGGGAAATGCACCTGATCGTAACTTTGAAAAGAGAGCTCAGTTGGACCAACCCAAAGCAGGTTGGTAGCGGGGGCCGCTCGAAAATTCTCACCCTGATAAGTACCTTCATCCGGTCCAGTCAAATAAGCCAGGTGAGTACCGTCTTTGTCGACCGACCAGATTTCAGTCGCGTAACCGGCTCCGGTACTGGCGTGAAAAGTGTGAATAAAAGCCAGGCGATTGCCATCGGTGCTCCAATGTAAATCTTCAATAAAGTCTTTGGAATTATTTACCAGTTTGCGGGCTGCCGGACCACTAAAGTTGAGGTCGGCCAGCCACAGTTCTTCAGGGTGAAACTCAAACCCAAACAAAGTAAAGGTAGGAGCCGTAAAATTTATTTTGGTATAAGCAACAGCTGTCTTATCAAGAGAAACCGCCAGTGCTGAGATACCGGGCCTGGTACTTCCATTCTGCTGCTCATCCAGGACATTCTGCCGTGTAATTACGCCATCTGCTATTTCCAAAAACTTTAGTTGGAGCTTATCACCTGTACCCGTAAGCCGAGTGACTAAAATCTGGGTATCATTTACCGGTACTGCGGACTGCACACCTTCCACCAGCTTTTTCTTATTTTCTCCTTTTGGATCGGCCACCCATAATTCTCTCCCACCTGTTTCGCTAGCATCTCCTTTGAGATAAAAAATAGAGTTGACGGCTATAGGATGCGGGGTTTGTGTTGGGGCTTGGACTGTTACAGTAGGCGCTGGTTCAGTAGGCCGGGGTGTAGGTGTGCTGACGACCGGGGAGAGTGTAATCGTACCTGTTATTAGCGCAGAATTAGAACCCTGGGCAGTTGCGGATACCATAGTAACGGGCGCAAAAAAACCGGGCACATTTGTTGAGGTTGCGGGAATTGAAAGTTTTGAAATGGTTGGTGATGATAAAGCTGTTGGTGTGGCGCGCACTAACAATTCGGCTGTCATAACAGGGTTGTTGGGGGAGCTTTCACTTCCACAAGCGTTCATGCAAAAAATAAGTAATAGAAAGAAAATGTATCCGAACCGGAAGACACTGCCTGGTTTATTGGTTATTTTTGCCGGGAGTAACCAGGCTGTAAATAAAGAAAGCATCATATATTACTGCAATTAAAAAAATATAACCTTAAAACCACCCTGTGTTACCAAAGTTGTTAAAAACTTTGTAGTATTTTTTTTGAAAAAGAATTGGTAAATTTGTATAATTAAAACAATGATACATATCTGTTAACTAATTGTCAAGAATCTAAAGTGGTTTGGATAATTGAATTTAAGTTCTTGGGCTTCAGTTACCGATTTCTAGTTATCCCGGAATTTTAAGTTCAAAATATTTATTTGTCAGTTAGAATAAGTTACCGGAAGCGAGGGAGGAGTTTTTAACTAGAAATTGCAGATAATATTGACAAAGGTATTCTGCTATGTTAAATTTAACTTTATAAAATTCATTTAATACATAATCTTCTTAAGAAAATAAGTATTCAATTGGCGTGGTAAGAGTTTTTCTCTTACCTTGAAAATATATTTCTAATTTTCTGTTCCAATTAAAATAAATTCGTACTCTCTATCAAGCTATTTTATTGCCTGTTCTATGTGGCAAAGGGCAACATTTCTTTGGCTCAATTAAAACCAACGCAAAAAATTTCTTCTCAGGTCTGTATAAACTGTCAGGCTTTAATTCCTGAAAGTCAAAACACCTGTTTAAGTTGTGGTTTTATATTTCAGGATGGTACTAAACCTTCAACAGCCGGCCTCTCTCAACTCCCGGTAGGTAAACGGATTGGTGAATATCTTATCCTGGAGTTGCTTAACCTTGAACCGGCTTCTATAAACCTTTACATGTGTGAGGCCTCTCAGGGTCAAACAATATTACTTAAAGAGACCCTGGCCGAAAGTGCCCCGGCAAATAATTTGAGGCAAATCCACGAAATCTTACAAACAGTTAAAAAGCCGGGACTGCCGCTCTCTTCAGAATTAGTCGAGCATGACTCTCGACTTTACCAGGCTCTGGAATGGAAGTCCGGTCGCGATTTGCAAAGTGCCTCGGAAAGTACCGACTCGCTGGGCCAAAAATCTCTTGAGTGGATTAAGCAATTATGCAGTCTTGTTAATGAATTAAACCTGGCCGGAGCCGTATGTGTAGAGTTGGAACCAGCCAATCTAGGGTTGGATGCCGAGGGTAATTTATTTATCAGGGATTTTACATTGCTGCGCCGGATACCTTTAGAAAATGAAACCCCGATTGGCTATAGTTTGTATGTTGCGCCAGAAGTTTACACCAACCCTCAGGATGTGAGTCCCAGGACAGATGTATATGCTATCGGTACGGCCTGGTTAGCCTTAATTTTAGGCCGGGCGCTAAAGCAAACAGATTTCCAGGAACGTTATTTATTGCCGCCAGCCCGGTTACTAAACCAAAGCCAATTACCGCCCGAAATCACCCGTTTGCTGTCCCGAGCTTTATTACCAGCCTTGAATAAACGCTATAAAAGCCCCCTTCTGTTAAAGACGGCCATCGAACATTTCCAGGCACAGCAAGCAACCAGCCAGGCGCTCCGAGAGCGTTACGAGAAACTTTCCTTCCTGGCCGCCTGGACAGACCAGGGTATGGAGCGAGAGAACAACGAAGATAACTTTTTTGCCCAGAGTTATTCAGGACCACTTGGCCCCTTTACGGTCGCCCTGGTAGCCGATGGCATGGGCGGTGAAGAGGGCGGTGAGGTTGCCAGCCTGCTTGTTATCGAAACAATAAAAACCGTTCTCCCAAAAAAAATCAGTGAAATTTGCGCAAAACTAGCTATTTCAGAAGAATCCCAAAATTTAGCCACAGTGGCAGGCTATCTTAAACCACTTCTGGTAGAAGTGATAAATAAAGCTTCTGAAAAGGTTTTTAATGAGGCTAGCGAACAGTCGCGTCTTAAAAACATGGGCAGTACGGCAGTTATTATGGTGGTTATTCAAAATTATCTTTTCATTGCAAATGTCGGCGATAGCCGGGCTTACCTGGCCCGGCCTACGCTAAAAAGCGGTCTGGTGCAACTAAACGAAGACCATACCCGGTTAGCCGAGTTACGCCGTAAGGGTCGCAACGTTTCGGAAGGCGAGGAAAGCCAGTTACAGGGAGTGTTAAGCCGGAATCTTGGGAATACGGCTGTGGTTGAACCTTTTTTTAGCTCATTTTTATTGCAAAGTGGTGATTTTATATTACTTTGTTGCGACGGCCTGACCGATTCATTAACGGATGAGCAGCTTTACGAGCAAATTAATACGACCTCAAAGAACAGTCTTTTACAGATTTGTTTTAACCTAATTATTGAGGCAAACCTGGCCGGGGGCCACGACAACATCACGGTAGCACTTTATCAGCATCCTTAAATTTACCTCAAAATGAGGTGAGGTTGTTACCTGGAAGGTCTGACAGTAAAAATGCCAGCAAAACATAAAATCCGGCTATTCAGTTTTTTACTTGCTCTTTCAATATTAAGCTGGCTCTGGCTCTCTCCCGGTGCTTCGCAGGGGAGAGCGGTAGCGGACTCGACTGGCCTGACGGACGCCCAACTGGGTAATTTAAGAGAAGAAGATTTACCGCGCCAGAATGGGCTACCGGTTTTACCGCTTTATTCCATTGATAGTAACGTGGCTATCCCGGATCTGCATCCTCCTGTAATGACGGTCAACCAGGGACGCTTTCGGGTGGGTCTTCAGGTCGGCCACTGGAAGAGCAGCGAGTTACCGACCGAGCTTGCCTCGTTGCGCGGTTCCACCGGTACAAGCGCTAATGGCGTGACCGAATTAAATGTGGGATTGAATATAAGCCAGGACGTCGCCTCTTTGCTAAAGGAGCGAAATATTGACGTGGATATACTCCCGGCTACAGTCCCTCAAAATTACCAGGCTGACCTGTTTTTAGCCCTCCACAGCGATTGGTCCGCCAAACCAACCACCACCGGCTTCAAACTGGCCCGCAGCCGTTACAGCCTTATTCCGCAAACCGACGACCAATTGCTAGATGACCTTTACCAAAGTTATGAAACGGTAACAGGTTTTAAGCGGGAATGGGGTATTACGGCGGCCATGACCGGGTATTACGCTTTCAATCACCAAAAGTATCACTATACCGTAAACAGTGGTACTCCCGGCGCAATAATTGAGCTTGGCTTTCTAACCAGTACGGCTGATAGAACTTTTTTATCCACGCAGCCAGAGAAAGCGGCTGAGGGTTTAGCAGACGGTATAATCACCTTCCTCAATGAGAAGAATAGCACGCCGATAACTCCCAGCCAGCATGTCCCGACTTTACAAATTAAGGGCATGCCCGGCGAAAAAGTCCCGGTAATGGACAAAACCGGACAGCCCCTGGCTTTCGTCATGGCTGGTCAAGAATTCGCTTATTTCGAGTTGGAGGACAACAACAATTACTCGATCTGGTTGCCAGTCTTGAACAGGTTCGGGCAGATTGAACAGGACCGGGCGAGTATTACTACGGGATGATTTTTAGCGAAATGGCTTACAAATGACGCTGAAAGATGTTGATGTTGAAATAATAAAATGCCCGGTTTGTAAAGCTAATCAGTTTAAGCAGCGGGCAGATTGCTTGCGTTGTGGGTCTGCTCTGGCTGGAGCAGATATAATTTCGACTACTTTTAATACTGCTGAAAGTGCGGAAATTACGGTCCCGGCTTATCAAACCGGCACAATAGCAGCCCCGACCGTGGTTAACCTGGAAAATAGGGTGGTACGCTCCCGCGAGTCGGTTTATTCCAGGCCAACGCAAATCCTTGAACAGGGGGTTGGGAATCAAGCTTCTGCTCATTCTGGTGGGTCAGGGCGGTTTGCCTTCTTAATAATAGCTGGAACGGCCCTCTTAATCGTGCTTATGGGGATAGTCAGTGTTATAGTAATCGCCGGGTTAAATTCAACTCCTGCACAGGTTTACTCAAACCAGGAGGGGGTGGGTAACATTCAAAAGTCGCCTGACTCCAGTCCCCTGCCAGAAATTACTCCTCCAGGTGTAAATTTACAGGTACCTAGCGCCGCAATTCAGCCATCGGCGGTTACAAACCCGAAAACTACTCTCCCGGTAGCAGGCAGCCAATCTTCCCCTGCGACAGCGAGGCCGACCAATCAAGCGCAAGCTTCTGCCACCCCTGTACCCTCTTTACCCGCTCAGAGCCTGGTTGCGACACCGACAGTGGTGCCTTCAATAGGCAACCAAATAAATGCCCCCACTACTAAGGTTGATAACGAAGCAACTTGCAAAGTATCCTTAAAGCAGCCTTCTAAAACAAATAAAATCAGCGCCACCTGTCTTTTCGAGAGAAAAATAGAAAAAGAACCGGCTCAGAATAAAGTTATAAACCAGGTAGCATTTAGCCCGGACGGCCAAATATTAGCCACTGCAAACATAAACGGCGACATAAACCTTTGGAGTATTCCCGGCTTAAATTCTATAAGAACTCTTAAATTTGGCAGCGTGGTTTACTCGCTTTCCTTCAGCCAAAAAGGGGCTGATTTGTTACTTGCCAGCGCTGGGGCAAGTAATTCTATTAAAATTTGGGACTTAACAAATTTACCTGAGAATGAGGAAATTGTAACAAAGTCACAAAATGAAATCGAAACACCCTCAAAAAATATATATGCAGTGGCCTTTAGCCAGGATGGTCAAATGTTAGCCAGTGGTGGTGACGACAAACTGGTCTATTTGTGGGATGTAGAAACGAGACATGAAATAAATCGTTTTGAATGGCATAAAGAAGCAATTCAAACCCTTGAATTTTTCACCGGACCAAACGCCTTGTACTTAGCCAGTGGCAGCGATGACAACACCATAAAAATTTGGGATTTTCAAAAAGATAAACTCTTAACGCCTCCTAGCGGTCATAGTGCTTCGGTATACCAGGTTACTTTCAACTCTTCCCAAAAGTTATTGGCAAGCGGTAGTTTGGATGGTTCCATCAAACTTTGGGATTTGAAAAGTAGCTTGCCAACCCAAACTTTTACGAATCCGGGAAATAAAGTTTACAGTATAAGTTTTAGCCCGGACGGCCAATTTTTGGCAAGCGGTAATGGGAAGGCAAGCGGCAATGGGGATGGAACTATAACCCTGTGGGATACTGCTACAGGTAAGGAGCTTCAAACTTTAGGAGGATTTGACCAGGTGGTTCATTCAGTAGCCTTTAGCCCGGACGGTAAATACCTGGCCGCCGGAAGTTATGATGGGTGGTTAAGAATCTATTCTATAGCTTACCAGAAAAGTTAATTTTAAAATTTACCGGGAATACTCAGTCAGATGGTTAATCTTTGTCCGAATTGCCATACGGTCAACCCAGGCGCAAATGCTTTTTGCGTCAATTGTGGTACCCGGATTGCCCTGGCTACCGGTGGTTCCCAACCCTTTTCAAATCCAACCCCCCATCTACCGGTCCAAACAATTAATAGGGTGCGTTCGGTTAACATGGCCCTAGTATTCGGGGTCGGGGTCAGCCTACTAATTATTATAGCTCTATTGGCGGCGATAATTTTGCTTTTATCCGGCGCAAATAAACCTCAACCAACCGCGTTTGCCAGTGTACCTACCGTGGCTGCGACAACTGCGCCTGCCCTACCTTCAGTCCCAAATTCAACCGGGGTTATTCAAGCAACTGCCGGGGAAACTCCAGCAGCCCTTACGAATAATTCTCAGGTATCCCAGGCCGATTTGGCGACTGTTACCGCGCTACTCCCGGTCCCGACGGCAACCTTACCACCCACCCCTACGCAACCCCCAACGCCGATGCCGCCGACCGCCACATCTCTACCACTCACCCCTACCGCGCTACCCCCAACAGCCGTCCCGACTGCCACTCCCCTACCGCCCTCCAGCACCCCATTGCCTCCGCCAGCGAGTCCGGCCTTTCCCTACCAGGTGGATGTATACGGTAACTACAAAATTAACGGCGCAACTTACGGTCTAGATTGGAAAGGCCCTTACCTGGCGACCGGCGGCGACGACAAAATCGTGCGGGTTTGGGATGACCAGGGCAACAGACCTTTTATCCTGCGCGATCAATCGTCGCTGATTCCTTCAGTCAGTTGGGCCGGTGACTCCAGGC
>ERZ778024.2628-NODE-2628-length-15043-cov-6.427142_pt1 | contig 15043 bp, 15 predicted proteins | sample MGYA00375754_ERZ778024 | MGnify/ENA primary metagenome ERZ778024 (study PRJEB29350, sample SAMN05389827) | bioreactor metagenome | isolation source: Thiocyanate bioreactor | place: South Africa: University of Cape Town | collected 2014-02-18 ...
ACAAAATTAGAAATAAATTGGATGAAAAAGAACAAGAATTATTAAATAAATTAGAAGAAATTGAGAAATATAAAAAGAAAGAATTACAACTTCAAAAAGAAGAATTACAATTTGGAATTGAAAGTATTATTGGATCTTGTCAAATGATTGAAAATTCAATTTCTTTATCAAATAATAACAAAAATGATGCAAGATTATTATCAATGAAGAAATTATATGAATTAAGATTAAATTATTTATCAAATAATATTTGGAGAATTGAACCTTGTCATAATTCATTTCTTGAATTTTCAATTTGTGAAAAAGAAGAAGAATCAATTTATTCAAATATTTCAAATATTGGAATGATTGATTCAAATGATATTTCAGCTGATAAATGTTTGATTTCAAGAGATGATAAACAAAGAATTTATGAAAATGAAGAATGTAAATTTGAGATAATTTGTTGTTTAAAAGATGGAAATCAATTAAAAAGAGGAGGAAATGGAATGAATTTTACAATTCAAATTGAAGGAGAACAAAATAATGAGAAACAAGGAGATAATGAATGTGAAATTGTGGATTTAAATAATGGAAAATATGAAGTGAAAATGAAATTGAAAGATGAAGGGAAATATTTGATATTTGTTAAATTTAATGGAATTGATATCAATTCTTCACCTTTCCAAATTCAAGTATTTTCAAAGAAACAAAGAAATTACGATGAAATCAATCAACCAAAATTCACATTTGGGTCACAAGGAAATGGAAATGGTCAATTTAGTCATCCAAGAGGAATAGTCAATTCAAAATGGAATATTCTTGTTAGTGATAATAATAATCATAGAATTCAAATATTTGATTTTGAAGGAAAATTTATTTCAATGTTTGGATCAAATGGAAATGGTCAATTTGGTAATCCATGGTGCATAGCTATGAATTCAAAAGAAAATATTATTATAAGTGAGAGAGGTAATCATAGAATTCAACTATTAGATTCAGAAGGAAAATTTATTTCAACATTTGGATCACAAGGAAATGAAAATGGTCAATTTAAGAGTCCAGAAGGAATTTGTGTTGATAAAAATGATAGAATCTATGTTTGTGAATATGGTAATAATAGAATTCAAATATTTGATTTTGAAGGAAAGTTTATTTCAACATTTGGATCAAAAGGACATGGAAATGGTCAGTTTAATGGACCACATGGAATAACAATTAATTCAAAAGAAAACATTATTGTTAGTGATAATAATAATCATAGAATTCAAATATTTGATTCAGAAGGAAATTTTATTTCAAAATTTGGATCGTTTGGGAATGGAAATGGTCAATTCAATTATCCAAGAGGAATATGTGTTGATTTAAATGATAATATTTTTGTTTGTGATTACAGTAATAGTAGAATTCAAATTTTCAATCCAAATGGAGAATATCTCACACAATTCGGAGTGAATCGACCAATGGACATCACAATTGATCCCAACACTCAAAATATCATTGTAAGTCGAAATGATCACCAAGTTTCAATTTTTTAATCAAGAACAATCAATTAACAATCCATTGTTTGAAATGTTTTGGATCAAGAAAAGTATCCATTGCGCATCCTGACAAAAAAGTGAATTCTCATATCAAATAAATATCTTCCACGACCAACGTCTTGATAACATTGAGTGATTGACTGATTTCCAATCCCAAATTTCAATTCCCCTTGAGATTCTTATTCTTATTCTGAAGTTTGTTGTGGTTTATTCCTTTCTTATTAGAGTTTTTTTTTTCCCGCCATTTTTTGATCGCTGTTTCTTGGAAGTGATTCAAACAAAACCCAACATCAATCAATCTCAATAAGCCAAACATGAAACATATTACAAACTATTACAATAACTAAAAATCTATTAGAATAATACCCAAATCAATTACTGAATAAAACTTACTAAACAATGTTTCAATAATAATACAATATCTCAAAAAAATCAATAATTAATCGAAAGGAAGGAAAAAAAATGTTCCAAAAAATTGGAGAAATTTACAAAAAATTCAAAGAAAATTTGTAAAAAAACACTTATGAAAAGTTGAGAAATATAATATAAAGAATTAGAAACCAAATAGAAACCAAATCATTTGGAAACAAAGATGTATTATATTTTGAATGAGTTATATTTATATTGATAGAATTAGAGTAAATTGGAGATTGAGAGAGGTGTTTGGGGGAATAATAGTAGAATTAAGAGTTGGTTGCTTTCCAAGAACAATTTGAATTAACAAAACATATTATTATTATTATACTTTTTATACTTTTTATGATATGATACTCTCATCAAAATACTACTCATCAAAATGTTCAACTTCAATCTTCTAATCACAATTGTATATCGATATTATTGAACGAATAGATTAGATGAATTTAAAAAAACTGAAAGTGGTCAATTAATTAGTTGATTGATTTTATTTGTAAAATTATTTATTGAGAAGCGCCAAGAATTCGAAGTTATATCCATCTCCATCTAATCATTTTTAAAGATAATATATATTTTATTACTTTTATTTAAGATATTGTTTAGTATTTTAAATGTTGAATAGAATAGAATAGAAAAGAACAATGGAAAAGAAAAGAAAGCGAATTTATTGTTGAATTCATACCCATTCCATTGCAAAAAATATTGAATAACATTCAAATATGAACCCATGAATGTTCTGAATATAATTATAATAATTAAATTCTTTAATTCTTTAATTCTTTAATTTTCTAAATATTTTTAGTTTGGAGTTGGACGTGAGAGAAGGAAATTGTTGAAGGAGTAATAGTTGAAAGAAGTAAGGTTTAATTTTTTTTATAATTTTCTATTTCAATTTGAGAAGTTTTGGAAATAATAAATATAATAAATGAATCTAGGTTGAGATTGATAAAGAGATTTCTCTTTCTACTTTTGATTCTTCAATTTGTATTTACTCAATTATTCACTTTCAAGTCAGTATTTCTTTTTTTTTTTTTTTTCCCCAACCTCAATTGATAATTAATGAAAAGAATCAATTAAAAAAAGGACCTCATCAATTATTAAAATTTTGGAAAAAAAATGAGAGATAGATTTGCAGAATTAGGTCAAGTAAGTATTATTATTATTCATGATCTAAATGGATCTTTCTTATTATTTTGTTTTGTGGATTTTAATAATCTCATAAATTTCAATTAATATTTTAAAGAATACAAAGAGAAATCTTCAAGATGAGTTGGAAATGGGAACCACCTCTGGTAATGATCCAGAAATAAAAAAATTTTTTCAACAAGTCTCAGATATTCGTGAACTAATTGATACCATTTCGGAGAATACTATAAAAATTGAGCAATTATATAATGCAAGTTTAGCTGCAGCAAGAGATGAGGATGTTACAAGTTTCTTTCTTTATTTTTTTCTTGAAATCTTTTTTTTTTTTTTGAAAAAAAATACTAATCATTTATTAATTAATTCATTAAATTAACAAAGGGGGAACTCAAGAAGTTGAAGATTTAATTCATGAAACAAATAAATGTGCTGCATCAGTTAAAAATAAACTAAAAGGTAGTTTATCATTTTCAAATTTTTTAATTTTTTTTTTTTTAAACCTCTGATTTTTTTCATTTTTTTTTCATAGCAATGAAATTATCTAATGAAGATCTTGAAAGAGAAGAAAAAGAAAAAGATAAAAATGCTGAAGGTCTCTCAGCCGATGCAAGATTAAGATCTAGTCAAGTAATTCAATATTAGAAATTTATTTTCAATTAAACAAAAAATATTATATATAATAGCACTCAGCATTATCACAAAAACTTGTAACAGCTATGGCAGAATATCAAGAAGTCCAAACAAAATGTAAAGCAAAATTCAGACAAAGAATGGAAAGACAATATTTGATTGGTATAAATTCCTTTTTTTTTTCTTTAGAACAACACGAATAGAGTTTATTATTTTGCTATGAATTCGTTTAGTTTGATTGTTTCAATTTTTCTTTCTTTTGTCCCAAAAAATAGTAAAACCTGATGCAAATCCTGAAGAAATTGAACAAGCTCTAGAAAATAATAAAGGACCTATTTTTTCTCAACAGGTTAGAATTTCGAAAAGAAAAAAGAAAATAATTCAAAAAATAATTCAAAAAAAAAAATTAGTTTTTGGCACAAACACAAAGAGCTGAAGCAAAAAAGGCTTTAAAAGATATTCAAGATAGGCATGCTGAAATTTTGAAACTAGAACAAAGTTTGAGAGTATTTATTTATTTAATTGAGTTTATTTTTAATTTAAATTATATTTAACAATTCTTCTTTTCTTTTCTTTTTTTTTTCTTTCTTTTTTCTTCTAGGAATTAAATGAACTATTTGTTGATATGCAAATCCTTGTTGAATCTCAAGGACAAATGTTGAATGAAATTGAAAGTGCTGTTGATAAAGCAGTTGACTATACAGAGAAAGGAGTTGAAGAAATGAAAAGAGCAATCAAATATCAAAAGAAATCAAGAAAGAAGATGTTGATCTTAATTTGTTGTTTAATTATTGTTTTGATCGTTATTCTTGTCCCCATTTTGGTTACTTTTATCCCAAAAAATTAAATATTGCAATATTTTTTTTTTGAAACCGTTTTTTTTCTTTCTTTCAATTTCATTCTTTCTGGTTACTTTCTCTTTGAATCTTTGTCAGAAAAAAAAAAAAAAAAAAAAATAAAAGAAAAAATTCAAGAATTCGATATCTATTCATTTATTTGTTTAGGTAAAGAGAATGTTAATTTTTGGATTTGGGAAGTATCAGAATTTTTTAGACTTTGACTAAATCCAACAAAAATAGAGCTTGAATTTAAATGGAGTGTTGATGGATTTAAAGAAATTGATTTTTGAGAAAAACAAAGGAGAGTTGTCGAAGTAAGAGGGAGTGATTGGATCAAAGTTCCATTGAGTAAGGATCTTAATTCACAACTATCTTTCATGAATCCAAGGATAAAAGGTTGACAGATGTCTGTGATATGTAGAAAAAAAAAAAAGTTGTGAACAATTTGTTTTTTCAAAAAAAAAAAAGAAAAACTTACAAATAGAATGAGGAAAAGATGTCCATTTAATAATGTATTCTCTTGATGATTTTCCTCCCAAATCAACAAAGATGCATTGATCTACAAGATTTTTATTTTTTATTTTTAAATTTTAGTTTTAGTTTTCTTTTTCTTTTTTTTTTAAAAAAAGAAAAGAATAAAATCAAACTGTTATAACAAATGAGAAGTTCCTTTTCTAAGTGAATAACATCTAGAGGATCAATAAGATGTGAACCAATCGTTTGTGGAAGATACATTTCTACAGCCGATGAGGAATCTGCAATATTTAAACATTGAAATTCATTGGTCAATCCTACAATAGCAACTGTATCACGTAAACTCAAAGCTTTACAAGAATCATTTAAGGAAATTTGCTTCAATTTTTTTTAAAAAAATGTTTAGTTTCAAAAAAAAAAAAAAAAAAAAAAAAAAAAAAAAAAAAAAAACTTTCTGTTTCTTGAAAGTCCTTGTTGAAGGTTGCCAAACAAATACTAATAAACTCTTTTTTACATGAACTAAAAGATGGAAAGGATTTTTATTTGTCCAAGATGCATCTACTCCATATACATTCGTTAATCTAGTTTCAACAATTTTGGTTTCTTTTACTTGAGAATTGCCACTTAAAAATGATAAAAGTGAATCCAGTTCAAAAACAACTACATATGGATGTCCTCCTGGTTGACGAACTTTTTATTTATTTAATTTTTTAAAAACGTTAACGATCAAATATTCCCATATCGAAGGAAAAAAATAAAGAAAAAAAACGAAAAGAAGAAGAAGAAAAAAAAAAAAATTAAAACCGCAGATCGTTAACATAATTCCAAGGGATTCAATAACAGTTATTTTGGTAAATTTTCTTTTTTTTTCAATTTTAATTTCTCTAAGATTTGAACCATCATAAGTATATAATCCTTGAGAAGTTCCAATAAAGTACAAGTCACCTAAAAATTTAATTGGAAGAAATTAAATGATTATTATAATTATTACTTCAAAAAAACCAAAAGATTTACCAAATTTATCTCCACACAATATTTCAAAAGTTGTATTATGCAAAACAGTTGTCGAAGAAATTAGCTTTAAATTTTATTTTAGTTTGAGAGAAAGAAAAAAACCACAAAAGAAAAAAAAAAAAGAAAGAAAAAAGAAACCAGATTATTTAAAGCTGAATTTATTGGTGATGAAGCATGAGAAATAGTTGCCCTTGTTGATAATGATATAGGTTTTGAACTGGAAATTGCATTTGTTTTTTTAATTGACTTTGCTTTTTCTGAATAATCATTGAAAATAAGTTGTAATGATCCTTCAAGAGTTCTCATCATTTTTTTCAAGAATGATGGTGATTGATAAGTTGCCATTTCTCCATTAATTACTTTATTTTTATTTTTATTTGTATTGAAAGAAGAAAGAAAAAGAAACAAGAAAAGAAAAAAAAAAAAGAAAAGACTTACATTTTGTTAAAATATAATTTCTTAATTCTTGTTTTGATTCAAAAACTGGTGGATTCTTTAATATAGGACCAAAGTGAGGGACATCTTCTTTACAAGTAACGTTTAATCTTTTTCATTTATTTATTGAGTATTTATTATTATTATTATTTTCTGATAGAGAAACAAATTATACGAATAAACTTTCTTTCCTTCTGAATTAATTGATGTTCTAACACCAAGGAAAACATCTTTTTTTTTAAAAAAAAATGAATTAAATGATTTCCTTTTTTTTTTCCAAAAAAAAGAACGAAAAAGAAAAAAATAATACGAAGGAAATGAGAAGAAATAGAATTAGGAGAAAAAGTTGGTTCTGATGAATTTCCATCTTGAAAAATAATACAACATATATCATTTCCAATATGTCTTTTCTTTTCTAACTGTAATTTTATTTTTTTATTTTGATTTTGAATTATAGATTTTTTTTTTTTTTTTTAGAAAAAAAACCTGTTGCGGATCATTTGGATAATAAGGAAGCAAAGTTGAAACATGAAACATGATTTCATAGCCACAGAATTTTGTGTAAATAGAATATTCACCAGTTTTCCCCTCTATTTTTTTTAATAAAATAAAATAAAATAAAATGTAAGAAGAAATAATTAATTCAATTTTTACGCTTATTATCAAGTCCTCCACGAAATTTATTCCAACCATTTAAAGCGATTTTATCTCCAAGAATTTCAATGAATTCATTAAAATCTGGACTACCTTCGGCTGTATTTTAAGTTTACATTTAGTAAATAATTTTTATAATCATCCAAAAAGGTATTAGTATTAGTAAAGGTTACAATTTGAAAACATATCCTCTTCTTTTGTTTGTCCTTCTTTAACATATAAAATTCCAAATTTAAAACTTCTCGTTGTCTAATTAATCCATTTTTCAGAAAAAAGAAGACGAAAAAACGAAAAAAATAAATAGTACTTGAATTTCCTCCATTCTCAACAACTTTTTAGGAAGAGTATTTTCAACTGAAACTTTTAATTCTTTGATTCCTTTTACTAGTGATGGACAAATAAAACCAAGAAGTTGAGCAATGGTAAGTGAAGAACTATAACTTTCTGGAATTGTGACTCTTTCGATTCCCTTTATCATTAAAATAATAATAATAATAATAATAATAATAATTAGAAAAAAGAACAAAGAACAAAAATTGAAATTAAAGAGAAGAAATTACAGTTTTCAACCAAACCATTGCACGATATTGGAATGAAGGAGGAGTAGAATCATTTATATCTGAAAGATCTTCTTTAATGACCGAAATTACAAATGGTCCATGTTTGTCATGATCTCCAAGGAAAATTTGATGTTCTTTTTATTTGATATTTGATATTTGATATTTGATATTTAATTATTTAGATTTAATTTTAGCTTGTTGAAATAAAATAAACCTTTTAAATAAAAGTATTTCATATACCAAGATGAATCATATTCAGGATTTTCAACAATTGGAAGTTGAAGAATTGAATCCAGTTCAGATTTTTCATCTATAATTTATTCATAAGTCAGATATTTTATTCATTAATTTGTTTGTAACAAAAAAAAAAAAAAAAAATGGAAAAAAAAATTACTTGGAGCAATCCACCAAGGACATTTAGTTCCATCTTCTAATCTATATCCAGAAGTAAAATTAATAACATCAGGTAAAGTTGACATCTTTCGACGATTAACTGGTTTTTGTTGACGAAGTTGACTTAATTGTCTTGTTAATCCACCTAAAATTATTGAAAATGATTTAAGTTTGAAAGGAAAAAAAAGTTCAATATATAAACTAAAGCAAAATTACCTTCCATATCTAAAGGAGCACCAGGGAAAAATGGGATTGAATCATTTAATGAAGGGTTCTGTGATCAATGTGATTGGGAAAAAAAAAAAAATCAAGAAAGTTTCGACTTGATAAAAAAAAAGAGAAAAGAAATCATACAACTTTCACATTCTCAGGTCCATTAATTAATTCTTCACTTCCTTCTGGTCCATAAATAAGAATTTTGTCTTCTCCATCATCTTTATTTTCCTCAGAATTCAAAAGTTTTTGACCTAAATAACTTTTCCTAAAATTTAATGACATTTTTCCTGCCCGACCAATTTCTTTGATTGGTTGTTTTTCGTTTGAGACTAAAAATACAGTTTCAGGTCGTTTTTTAGGTTGGATCGTATCTTCAATTCCATTTCTTTCTTTTTCTTTTTCTTTTTCTTGAAGTAGTTTTTCAACAAGATTTGTTTTCTCACTTAACTCGTTTGTGATTTGAGAAATTTGTTGTTCAAATTCAGCTATTTGTTGATTTTTTGATTCCTCTTTCTCATTTAAATCTTTTTTGAGTTGAAGAATTTCATCATTTTGAGAAGTAATGGTCTTATTTTTCAGCTTATTTTATTTTATTTTTATTTCATTTCATTTTTCTTTCCTTTTTTTAAAAAAAAATTCAAGTAGAACTACCATTTCAACTTCTTGAACTGAAGAATCAATCTTGTTTATACTTTCATTTATCTTTTATGATAATTAAATTAAAATTGAAAAGGAAAAGAAAATTCCAATTTTTTTTTAAAAAAAAAACAATGAAAAAATCGTTACTTCAATTTCATTTTTCCAAAATTGGCCAATTGTTTCCAAAATTTGATGAATTTCTTCTTTTGATGGTTTTGAATGAATGGCTTCAAGTTGACGAAGAACTGTTTGTTGAACTTGATAATGGTAGTCATTGATTGAAAGACGTGAAGAGATTGGTTCTTTTTTGGGTTGAGTTTGAGATGATGTTAGATTTTGAGGTGTCAGGTTCACAGATGAGGTGGGAGTATGATTTGAAGATGATCTTGGAATTGGGGTTGTTATAGTATCAGAAGGTTGAAGCCAATGAAAAAGATATGATATATAAATGACAATCATCATATCATCACTTTTTTTGAGGTTTAAAATATCTTCAGGATCTAATAAAAGAGGAACACCATTTTGACTTGCAAAATCAATCACAGTTTTTAATCTCTCAATTGGTGTCATTTTCTCACAAAGGTCATAATTTATTTCATTTGGATAATATTTGTTTAATATTGCGTAGAGTGCTATTCCATCATTAAAACTTTTTTTTTTTCTGGTTAATTATCATTTAAGTGGAAATGTTTTTTTTTTTTTGAATAAAAAAGAGAAGTTTGAAATTATTACGTTAATTCAAAGCTTGGAATATTAACTCCTCGATGTTCGGAAGCTTCTCGACACCATTTTAAATATCTCAATTTTGCTGATGCTTCACTTAATTCTATAAAATGGGTCCAATTTTTTTATTTTTATTATTGTTAATCCGATGGAGTAAAGTAATTGTAATATAAAAAAAATAATGAAATCAACCTCTTCCAAATCCTAAACTTACTTGATATTTTTGACAAAGTTGATAAGCAATATCCAATATTACTGATTCATTTTCTTCCTCAGCAGAAAGTGCACTACTATTAAATTGCATTCCTAATTTATGTTCCATAAAATCACAAGCAAGTCGTAAATTTTCAGTTTTTTTAGCTCTATTCGTTGGGTTTGTATGAAACTTTATTGATTGTTGACTTAAAATCTCAAGGAGATGGCATAGATACAATCCATCACTTAAATCCCCACAGAAATTATTAATCATAAATCCTCTTTCTGAGAGTTTTGAATTAATCCATCTTAAAAATACCTATTCATTATCATCATTTTTTTTAATTAATTAATTAACTTAAAGTTTTTATGAAAATAACAAAGTCATAATTGTTCAAACCTTTTTTGATAGTTCAATATCAGTTTGTTCTCCTCCAGAAAGTAGAAACAATGAGAGAGGTCTATTCCTATGTCTCCCAGCCATTCCTTTCAACTTTCCTTCAATTGTCTTCTTCTTCTAGTTCTTCCAAATTCAAACTCTATAAGATATTCTTTTACTAAATGAAAGCTTTTCTATTTTTTTTTTTTTTTAAAAAAACAATTAGTTTGACTTAATATTTCTTTTCTTTTGTTAATTCATAGTTGACTTTTGGTTAATTCTTTAACAAAACTAACAAACTTACAACTTTTTTAACTTCTTATCAATATGATCATTATACAAATGTTAAAATATTCAATAAATTTCTTGTTGATCATAATTAAAAATTGATCAATTCGCGTGAGAATCTCAGCTTATAATTTTTTTTTCATTTTTCCTTTTGTTTTTTTCAAAATTCACAATTAATATTCTATTGAATTGATTGGATTGACTTTGAAAATAAATAAAAATGAATTGGAAATGAATTGAATCAATGTTAAAAAATTGAATGAATGCTTGGTATGGTATTGGTATTAATTGAATTGAAGAGCAAGAAGTTTGTTTGTTTGACTTTTTTTCTTTTTGATTTTTTGTAACCCCTGAGCACCCAAACCTTCAGCTTCTTCATAACTCCCTTCTCTTGTGGAGCTTTTGAATCAAATAGAATCAAAAGATTAAAAAGTGATCTGTGATGGATTGGAAAGTGAATCTTCTAATGATGAAAACTATTCCTATTTTATGAAGAATAATGGGGGATCTTCTCTCAATTAACTTAAGAGCATTGATTGTTAAAAGGAAAGAGAAATGCAAGAGAATCTATTCGTTTGAGAATTAGAATTTCATTTTTGTTGAAAGATATTTGAATTGGATTGAAGCTTTATAAATTGTAATTGAACAGATTTCAATTGTTCAAGTCGAAAAATGAATTTGGAGCTAAACCTCATCTATAGATTCCTTGGTCATCCTTTTTCCTTTTTTTCATTTTTTTTTTTTCCAAGTAAAAAATTAAAATAAGAATAAGAGTTCTTAAGTTACAAATTGAAAATTGAATTTCAAGCTTGAAGCAAGAGGATAAACAATTCATTGAAGGAGGTAGATCATCATAATGTTGAATCATCAGAAAAGATTGAAACAAAAAAAAGGGCGCGAAATTGAGAAAAAAAAAAAAAAAAAATTTTTTTCGCGTGGTTTTACGGTTTTTTTTTTTTTTTTTTTTTTTTTTTTCTCAAAACAAGTCTACTTTTACTTTTATATTTATAACTTCTAACTTATTACTTTAACTAAACTAACGAACAATATAAAAATTAATTAGGGGTTTTGATAGAAATGGATAAGAGTGCACAAATTAAAGAACAAATTGAATTTTACTTCAGTGATAATAACTACCCAAGAGATAAACATCTTCAAAATGTTGTTAAGGAAAATGATGGTTGGGTACCCATTCAACACCTTACTACTTTTAAAAGACTCGCAAAATTATCAACTGATGTTAAAGAAATTGCTGAGGCTTTGAAAGGTTCTGACCTCGTGGAGGTTGACTCTGAAAATACAAAAGTCAAAAGAGCTGTCTCTTTGTCAGATCCCACTGAATTAGCAATCAGAGCAATGGGTTACTCTGTTTATGTCAAAGGATTCCCAACTGATATGAGCCTTGATGACCTCCAAAATGAATTTAAACCATATAACGTAAAAGCTATTAGACAAAGAAGAAATGGAAAAGAATTTAAAGGATCTGTCTTTCTTGAGTTTGCAAATGATGAAGAAGCTAAAAACTATGTTGCAAATCCAAAACAAACATATAAAGAAACACCATTAGTTACTATGATGAAACAAGATTATGTTGACATGAAAAAGAAAGAAAGAGAAGAGAAAGGAGAGCCAGAAAAAGAATCAAAAAAAAGTAAAGATAAGAAAGCTGTTCAAACTGAAGAAAGAAGTGAAGATGAATATCCACGTGATTGTATTGTCCATTTTGAAAATGTAGGAGAATCCACAACTAGAGATTCCTTAAAGGTAACTTATTTTTATTTTTTATTTCTTCTTTTTTTTCTTTTCTTTCTTTTTCCGTTTCTTCAATTCAATTCAATTCAATTCATTTTCCCTTTAATTTTTTTTAAAAAAAATTTAGGAAATCTTTGGAGAGTTTGGACCAATCAGTTTTGTTGATTTCAATCAAGGTGAAACAAGTGGATACATTCGTTTCAATGACAAAAATAAATCTGAAGAAAATGAAGATGAAAACAAGGAAGCTGAAACTGAAAAGAAATTGGCTTCAACTGCTGTTGCTTCTTTAACTGCTAGTAAAAAAGAAATTGGAGGTAGTGTTCCTGTTTTAAGGGCATTGGAAGGTGATTTTTCTTTTTCTTTCTTTTTTCTTTCTTTTTTCTTTCTTTCTTTCTTTCTTTTTTTTTTTCCATTGTTTTAATTAATTTTATTTATAATTTATAGGTGATGAAGAAAAAGAATATTGGAAAAAACTTCGTGCAATGGGTAAAGAGAAAAAAGAAAGAGGTGGACGTGGAGGAGGTCGTGGTGGAAGAGGTGGACGTGGAAGAGGACGTGGAGGACGTGGAGGACAAAAAAGAAAGAGAGAAGATAATGATCAATCTGAGAAATCAAAGAAATAATTAATTAGATTTGATTTTTTTTTTTTCGAAACTTCAAACAAGAATGAGAGAAAATTTTGAGACCTTAAATAAATTGAACTGAGATACAGTATCTAAATAATTTTTATTCTATTTTGCAAAATTAATTAATTGGTTTGAAAGTAAAATAATGATCTGAAAGAAGAACTGCAGTTGCGAAGAGATAAGCAGCCTCCCAATCTATTTAAATAAATCATTTTAGAAAAGAAAGAATCGACAAATTCTGTTTTATAAACTGCTCTTGATATTTTTTTTTAAAAAAAAGAATTGTTACCAGCTAATCCATATTTAATTCTCAATTTTGTTCTTGTTCTATCTGGATTTCTTATAAATGATTCCAATAACCCAACAATCTTAATCAAATTCATTTCTTTGATTTTTAGATTTTGTTTCTCTCTTTCACTTCTTCCAGTTCTTTTTTTACTTGCTTCATTTCTTGAAATATCAATAGCAGTTTTCCCTTCATGATCTTTTGCATTCCCATTCACTTCTCTTCCACTTATTAATATAGTTTCAACGACATCAAGCTGTCCACAACGACAAGCAATATAAAAAGGTGTCATCTTGTAATTACTTGCTTTATTGATCTCAACTCTTTGATCATTCAATAATATTTTTACAATTTCAATATGTCCTAATTCACAAGCTACATAAAAAGGTGTCCATCCATCAATGTTTACTTTATTTACATCCACTCTTTCATCACTTAATAAGAACTTTACAGTTTCAATATGATCTTTATAACAAGCAAAAAATAAAGCTGTTGCTCCATCCTTCTTCATATGATTGATATCAATCCTCTCATCCTTTAACAATAATTTTGCAACCTCAAGTTGTCTAAGCCAACAAGCAACATAAAAAGGTGTTCTACCATTTTGATCCACTTTATTAACATCAACTCTCTCTTCATTTAATAAAAATTTTACAAGTTCAATGTGTCCATAATAACAAGCAAGAAAAAAAGGTGTGAAACCATACTTATTTTCACAATTGAAATTAATTTGGGGATTGGTTTGGTTCAATAACTCTTTAACTTCTTCAATTCGCCCATGGATACAAGCTTCAAGAAGTTGTTCTTCGAGTTTTTCCATTTATTTCTGAATCACTTTTTCGATTGAAAATCAACATAAAAGATCTTTTTTCTATTTCAACTTCTTACAATCACAGGTACAGTCGAGCAATAATTACAAAAGTTTGTTTCTTTTATCAATCTTATATTTCATCAATGTTTAATTTATTCATCTACCTACAAATGTTTCAGCTAATATACATAATTTAAGGATTGAGTTTTGATTCAATGTTTCATCTTGTATACACAATATAAGATGGATAAATTTGTGATTCATGGACAACTAATTCATCAACAATCCAATTTTCATTTAATTGTTCTATCTTAGTGATTGGAAAAGCTGAATAAACATCTTGACCATCAACTATTTTTATTGTTATGAAAAAAATTTGTTCATTAGAGTGGTGAATGAAAAGAAAGAGAGGTATACCAAGAGTGAAATGAGATTGATAACCAACATTGATTGGTTTGCCTTTATAATTCTTCTGAGCTTTAAATGGATGTTCAATCACAGGAAATGGATTTCCAACAATTACAAATCCAATCACAAATACTTTGGGATTCTCTTGACAATATTTCTCCGCATATTTTGCTTTGGATGTTACATAAACTCCTTTATTTTTCCATGAAGTTTGTTTCAAATTGAAAAGAAAAAACAGAATTTCACAAAAGAAAAAGAAACCTTGAGAATAATAACCACCATCTTTGCAAACTGTTCCAAATCCAGCATCAGCTTTAATTTTTGAATTTTGGATTTCGGTTTTCAATTTCAGTAAAAAGATTAATAATAATAATAATAAAAGTACAAATTCTCCAAGCAGCATCTTTGGTTGTACCCTGAATCATTGGAATCACGAACGACTACAGTTTTAATTTTTAATTGTAAATATTTTTTTTTGAAAATTTAAAACCTTTAAAATGAAGAAATAAATAAATTTACATTATTCCCATAATTCCATCCATTTTTTCTAAATTTTGAAATATAATCACCCAAATATTGAATTATTGATTTTCTTAATTCTGATTCTGATTGTTCAATCCAATCTTCTTTCTTAAATA
>ERZ778024.2632-NODE-2632-length-15024-cov-82.950564_pt1 | contig 15024 bp, 16 predicted proteins | sample MGYA00375754_ERZ778024 | MGnify/ENA primary metagenome ERZ778024 (study PRJEB29350, sample SAMN05389827) | bioreactor metagenome | isolation source: Thiocyanate bioreactor | place: South Africa: University of Cape Town | collected 2014-02-18 ...
ATGCATATCCGTGTTTTCGAGACGTAGAATTGGAATAAAATGATTGATTTCATTCGAAAGACGCTCATTTACTTCGTAAATCCCAAAAAGAAAACTTCCTGATTTTTCTACTGATTTTTGAAAAAAATTCTCCTGATAAATTCCTGATTTTTCGTAAAAAACTACTGATTTTTAAATTTTGGATTTGGCAACCCTGATCTATTCATACATCGATCCTTGCCACATGTATACTAAAAAAAACGGAGAACGTGATATAGGACAAAATGTTTACTGTCTTTTCTAATCAGTATTCAGCGATCTATATAAAGGAATCATCAATATTTCTTCAATATCTTTATATCATTTTGTAGCTTACATAATTCTCGATATGATAGAACGAAGGTTTTCATTTTTATATGTAGTTTTAAATTTTTCTGTTAATATATATGTACGAATATAGTCAATATTCAAATGAGTTATTTTTTCATAGACGGCGATACTCAGAGGCAATGTGAGGGGAAAGTCTCGTGAGAACTTTAGTTTTAAGATTCGCATGTAGTGGCCTGTGTCATTAAAATTCCTCATTACGATCACGGCAATAAGAGAAGCTCCAAATCACACGTGGTCGAATAAACCGGTAATTACGAGCAAGATTCATATTCATTGACTTAGTAAAAGTAAATTAATTTTCTATCAGATGAAGAAACATATACGTATGTTATATAATAAGTTGAAAAATACCGACTTCGACTTCTCTAGGTAAAGTTTGTTCCCTATATAACGGTTTTGTATATTAGGTTTTTGTTCGACAGCACGCGTCGAATACAATTCCACGAAATACAAACTAAACATTTTCATTTCTGAAAACTTGTGGATATCGCGCAGGATCACAATTTATTTCAAATGACACTTAAATTCTGGTTTATTTCAAAGATATAATACATGTTTCAGTTCCAATCCAATAGTTTTTCTTCGATAAATACTCAAAACGAAAGCATCAGTGCGAAAGATTTTTACATAGAATAAAAATTGAAATAATATAAGTTCAAAATTTCTTTTGTTTTGATTTCGATTCGAGATCATTCCCATCATTACTCATGCTGTTGAAACGGCGTTTATTCGTTGTTTGATTTGGTAATATTGCACTTTGGGTAGATGATAGTAGTAATGCTCTTGCGTTTGCCGGCGGAAGAGCAGCAATTGTAGATAAAAAGCGAGAATTCTCCTTTTCACTTTGAGATTTTCTCAATCGCTTTAACATAGAACAATTAGATGACTTGTAATGCCGATAATAATTGGAGAGTTGAAATTTTCCTCGATATTTTAACAAACGAATCTTTTCATTGCATTTGCAAGTAATAGAAGCCTGCTCCGTATCGATTGATGTGATTGTGTAATGCTCGTTTTCTCGAAAGCAGAATTCGCCAAGACCTAATAATTCTTCATTATCTGTGCACCAACGTTGAATAGCTTGAATAATCAATGATTTTAAATCTTCTTCACTTAGAACTTCATCGGGATTTGCTTCACTCGACAGACGTTTTCTCTTTGTAAGCGTTCGCTGTTCATTGACCTTTTTCGTAAACAAATTTCAAATTACTATTCCTTAATTTGAAGTTTGAAATTTGAATTCAAGTTTCAAATAAGACACTACTGAGCGTTACATGCATATATGACGTGATTGATAAACAGTCTTGTTTATTTTGTTCTTGGAAAGTTTTATTTACGATAATTTAGAATTGATCGATTCCGAATTGAAGCCATTTATATTTTTTTCAATCTTTTAGATTTATTAAATGACATCAACCAATCTACCGAAATCTATTCAACGAGCTGATAGTACTGGTCAATTAAATGTCTTCATTTTGTTTAAAAGTAAGATGAATGGTGATTTGATTGTTGTCTCACGAGAGGATTTACCATCAGCACTTTGATCCGGTCGTTTGATATTAAATCAAAAGATTATTAATCGAAACGGAGAGAGCCACAGCGTTAAAGGTTCTATTGTTTATATGCGTATGTATAGATAGATTTTTGTTCAATCATATGAGTACTTCCATCAGAAATCTCCCACGTTTACAGACACCATGAGCAGCATGGCTGAAAGTTCGGGTAATTGAAGGTCTCAATACCCTAATATACATGGGTGAGACCCTAGAGAATGTACTGAAGTCAAGGTACCCTCAAAGTACCCTGCTACCGGTATGTCCGATGTACTTCATATATGTCATACTTGAAACTTGAATTCAAACTTCAAATTTCAAATCACTATTCTCTCCCAAACTGAAGGTGAAGGCAGACATGTGTGCACGGTAGTAGTCATTTGAAATTTGAACTTTGACGTTTGAATTCAAGTTTCAAATAAGACACTACTGATGTACTCTAAAGTACTTAAATACTTGTAAGTATTTTTGAGTACTTTTACAGATACTTGCGTGGAAATATTTAGTAATTTGTCGCTAGAAAATACTCAGTAAATACTGAATTCAGTACTCCCATACAGTATTTTAAGTACCCTATTACCAGTTTTTTCAGTTCTGAATATTGAAACAGGAATAGTAACCTGTTGTATCTTTAGCTGACCACTTGAAGGCGGTGATTTCTCAATTCAAAATTGAGATTGACATGTTCTTGACCAGTTAATATTGTGAAATAAACACGGAAAAACTTTGATTTCTTTCATTTTACCGAGTTGTTTATATATAGCTGTACACGCAAAACAAAACAGTGAATAGACAATCGCAATAGATATCATGTACCCTGTGAGACTTCTCTTAGTACATTTACGGTTCGAAGTACTGGGTCCAGTACCTACATCAGTGTGTTTAACAAATTTATTTCAAATACCCATGTCAAGTAGCCTGCTGAAAATTTCTCAGTACACAGTACCCTGAAATCAGTACATTCTCTATGGGAGCTAACTCAGCTTTCTTTATTTTTGAATTGTAGCCCTCTTCATATGTGTTTTGCCGGTGATGTCATCAAGATTGAGACATACAACAAATTCAGTTAATTCAGAAAAAAATATAACGTTTGTCTCATTCGCATTATTGATATTCTAGATAAATACGCAAAAATTTGGAGAGTAGTCTTAATGAACACATATCTCTCATGGAAACAGAACGATCGAAAAATAAATTGATACGTTTTATGCTGCTCATTGCAGTATTTGTTGGTGCTACCGTTTTGATACTATACGTGAATATTCGAAATCACCAAACTGCACCCAAAAATTTAGTCTCCGAACAACGCTATTTTAACCACTTAAAAGTGAGTTTGATAACTATTTTCAACTGTGTGTGTCATAATAAAATAGAAATGAAACACTTCATCTTTAAACGCTCGCAAATGTACCCTGTTTTACAGCCGCTAACCTTTATACAAAGTGATTTTAAATAATGTTTGATAAATGCGATTCCTAAGATTAATAGTCTCAACTTCTTCATACATATCATACTTGAAACTTGAATTCAAATTTCAAATTACTATTCTCTCCTAAACTGAGGGTGAAGGCGGACATGTGTACACGGTAGTAGTAATTTGAAGTTTGAAAGTTCAAGTTAGGGAACAGTCATTTGAAATTTGAATTCAAGTTTCAAATAAGATACTACTGGACCTCGGCTACCCAAGATTCGATCAAGTTTCAATCACCAATGACCAACTTCTAGTCTACTCTAACACCGATGTTCTTTTGGCCTCATATTCAAACAAACAGACAAACAATTTTTTTCGTACAACCCTTTCTATATTCGAGGAAATAACAACCTAACAAATACATTTTAATGACTTCGACGAAAACATTTTTTCTCAAAATCAATTATTTTATTTTCGATTGAAAATTATATTTATAGAAAGATACATCTCTTGCTAACAACACCGTTCATCTACAATGGATTTATGAAATGCATAAATGGAGTACTACTAAAGGTCTCTACTCACAGGGTTCTCAAGATCTTTTCCTTGAAAAAATATTCTCAGTCATAAAAACAACAAACCGATATTTTGTCGAGTTTGGCTTCAATGAAAAGGGATATGGTACAGGTGGATCAGGTGCAAATACTCGAAAGTTATATGAAGAGGGTTGGCGTGGTTTGTTGCTGGATGGCGACAATGAAAATCCAACGATTAATTTGAAAAAGCATTATCTATTTGCAAATAACATAGTAGCTATTTTTGAAGAGAATAAGGTTCCTAAAGAACTGGATTTTCTTTCATGTGATATGGATTCTCATGATTTTTGGGTATTTCGTGCCATTTTACAAGCTGGCTATCGTCCACGAGTGATCACCACTGAATACAATTCAAACTATTATTTAAATGACACAATAACTCTGCTCGATCCTACCATAGTAGGAAATACCACATTTCTATCCAACTTCAAATTCAAATTTCCAGAATGTGCATGGGGTGTTGGAGCTGGCGGTCTCCGCATGCTAGCAGAATCACATGGATATACAATGGTTGGATTAGTTACTGGTCTTGATCTTATATGGTTGCGAAACGACTTGTTAGCAATGTATCCTTCAAATATACCTCCATTTGAATGGTTCTTTGAGCGTACACCAATTGGTGCACTACATCATCGGGCGCAGTCATCTCCTGAATTTTTGCCATTATTGATTGATTATAAAACATATGTCATGACTGCTGGAAATCTTACGGCAAGTAATAAAGTTGCCCGTAATATTCTTAAAAAAAGACAATTACCATGTTACAAAGAAGTATATCGATATCTGTAAGCAAGTAACTTTTATATTCATTCTCACGCAAAAGTGACCACTATCATAGAACAGATAAATGATTTGAGTACTTCCATCAGAAATCTCCCACGTTTACAGACACCATGAGCAGCATGGCTGAAAGTTTGGGTAATTGAAGGTCTCAATATCCTAATATATGTAAGAAAACAAACGAGAAATTTCTGCTCCGGATCATGGCCTTTTTCGGGTCACAAATGGTACCTATCTAGCCAAAATCATCATTTTTGTGATTTTGTCGACTTAATTTTAGTACATTGTTGAGTTCCCTATCGAAAGTTTGATATACATTCTTAACCCTTTCAGTCCGGACGTTGCCATATGGCAACAATGGACTAGTATTCCATGAAAAATAGACGCATAACATCATTTTACTGTGCTTTAACTAAGTTGATAATTATGCTCATACATTTTAGCATGTATTTACGTCTTTAAGTGACAAAAAAAACTTCATAAAAAAATGGCAGCCATTTTACAGGAAGCCCAAAAATTTCAATCGAAACGTACGACCGATTTTTTTATCAGAACACATAACTTACGAGGAACACTATTGAGGTGTACAACTCCGATTTTTTTCATTCTTATATCATTCGATAGACTATATAGTAGTAGTCCAAAACCCAAAATATTATCGGCCATCAATCTCTTTTCTAGTGGTAATACGTATTTTCCTATCACCTTTTTCACATACATACAAAAATATGAAAATCCACACAATTACCTAGAAAATACAATTCCTTATCCGAATCTTCATTAGATTTAATTAGAAATGACTTTCTTTCTCTCTTATATGTAGTTAACATGTTTTCTTTTCGTTTCTGTCATATATGTGTGTACGCATTTCACGGCCTTTTTCTTTCTTTTCTTTCTTTCTTTCTCTATGTCATCGATTGAATTTCTTCTACTTGTTTTTTTAATTCATTCGAAATATTGGATCGATTTAAGGGATCAATAATATCTCGGTTTTCAACGACATATCATTTTCATATAAAATGTTTTTTTTAGTTAAAAGCGGAAAAATAACACTACATGCGCATCCGTATCTTTTGTAGCGTTAATGAAAGTGAAAGCTTTCGAAAAAATGCTCTAAACACAACACCTTATCACAATACGCGCATTTAATAAAAGGAGTCGGGTCCACACACCCTTGTAGCTGACAATTATGAATTTGAAACGAGAAACATATATCTTGGACGTTTTGAAACACCCCTGGGCTTCTCAATAGATAACCAGATTGATACCAAGCATATTTAATCATTGAATAGAATTTTGGAGATGACAATTGATTGTACACTAACGAATTAAGTTTGATAATATTATTTCTTTGAGATAAGCGTATATCTAAATCGTACAACCGAACATGATGATACATCTTACGAACTAAATATTTATATTGTCGATTGTAGTACACATCGCAGGGTTGAATCATAGCGGTAGTTTTTTTCGGAATTTCAAGACGTGTCAATTCTTTTAAATCTGCATATAGTTGTTGGTCCCGTTGACCACCCCAATAGTCAGAGAGTAGTAAAGAACGTTGAGTACCAATAGTTGGTTTGAGCACATTCTCAATCCAATATCGAACTAAACTGGTGGTCAACTTGCCGGACTTACTACAAGTAATTACGATGTTTGCAGGCGTAAAGAGTGTTCGTTTGATATTGTCACTTAAGTGTCCACTGGCTTCTTTCAAACAAAGAAATAATGGTCCAATTTGTCGGCCAGATATTGATATCATTGGTTGCACTGTATAACTGTGAGTGGTACAATTAATGGATTGTACCTTGCCCAGTGTGAGATGCTCTCCTTCAAAACTTAAAGTACGGCCACTGAAAAGTTCCAATTGAAGACCAGATTGATCTGTATTGAAGACACAGTCTGCGCTATACTTTGTCAAAACTTTTTGAACTTGTAGTACGAAACGATCTGCTGACTGTTGAATATCGGCCTCGTTCTCAACGTGACTTTTTGTTACCAACTTCGTAATTTTTCTACCACAGATATGGTGTCGTCGCTTGAATTGATGTAACCAAAAATCACTAGCTGTGAATGTAATATCATCGATTTCTCTTGCTTTTTTCAGTGCCCAATGCTTGAGATCTATTTCATGTACAGATAGTAATTGTGTGCGTGCTTTTTCAAAGCACCCAAAAACATAACTATCAATTTCTTGAAGTTTATGTTGCTTTGTACCACCAGCAGCAATATATTTTCGAAAACGATCAATATAATTTCGACTCTTGACGGACTTAAAGGTATGTTGTAAAGCACGCCAGCTGTGCTTTCTTTTGCCTGTTCTCGAGCTAATTTCATCATAGTAAAAAACAACTTTCTTCATATATTCGAGGGAAAATTTATGTAAGAAATTATGATCTATTTCATTGTTGTTATAATCTGTATCTTGAGCATCATCTTCTTCTTCTTCATCAGAACTGTCTTCTTCGATTTCAGCCAGCTGATTGACATCAAATGTATAGTCCAAAGTATCTTGAATTTCGAAACGATACTCTGTGCAATTCATAATAGAAATTAAATTTTCCAATAACTGTTTTGCAACGTCTTCATCACGGAAACTATCGCCGGATGGATTACCAATTGAACGTGGAAGCTTCGATACGTACTGTCCAAGAATTCGTACAACGTTTTTCGGATTTATCATCTCAATCAGCGAAAACGTATACCAATGAAATTAATTAAATTCACAACAAGTAGAAAATATAATTGGATAAAACACCAACACGCAGATAATTCACTTTATAATTGTCAATAAAACTAATTAAAAGTCATGTATATATATAGATATCGATATAGATTCGTTCTCAAGCTAGATCTTTCTATTATTAGTTAACAGACTTCAACCGATTGCATATACAAAGAGTACAGTTTTCACATATACATATTGTTAGGCCTTGAACAACGCGAAAATGCACTCGCACACATCACAATAATACGAACACATTTCTTCTTTTCTTTCTTATGCAATCAAAAAGATGTAGTTCTCATAGTATCGACAGTATAAAGACTATATTAACTTATAAATCACCTCGATCTATTCCATAAGCGTAAGGAAACAAACAGCTGATACGAAAGAAAACCGTATATTATGTTTCAAACATTATTAATCCCTTAAATCGATCCAATATTTCGAATGAATTAAAAAAACAAGTAGAAGAAATTCAATCGATGACATAGAGAAAGAAAGAAAGAAAAGAAAGAAAAAGGCCGTGAAATGCGTACACACATATATGACAGAAACGAAAAGAAAACATGTTAACTACATATAAGAGAGAAAGAAAGTCATTTCTAATTAAATCTAATGAAGATTCGGATAAGGAATTGTATTTTCTAGGTAATTGTGTGGATTTTCATATTTTTGTATGTATGTGAAAAAGGTGATAGGAAAATACGTATTACCACTAGAAAAGAGATTGATGGCCGATAATATTTTGGGTTTTGGACTACTACTATATAGTCTATCGAATGATATAAGAATGAAAAAAATCGGAGTTGTACACCTCAATAGTGTTCCTCGTAAGAGGCGGCGTAAATTTCGTCTTGTAGAGAAAAGTGTGTAAAACAAAACAGGATTGTTCATTTTTCGGCATAGCGTCGTAATTCTTAAAGACGCCAAAAGTTTTACAGATCCCAATCATAAGTCTGCCAAAACAGGGCTTGCAAAACTTCTCAAATATTCAAGAACCATGATGTTTATATTCAAGAGAAACCTGCCATATGTTATTCAGCTCTCTTTTCTCAATCAGGCTAGATCTAAATGATTCTTGAGTTTCTCTTTGATCGAAAGTAACAAGAGTCACAAAACGACGAAATAGTTGACCCGTGCGTACGCAAGCTGTATACTGACACATCGCAGGAAACTATGACGATTTCATACAAATGACAACCTTTGATCAGGATAGTTCATGGAATAACATACCCTAAAAAACAGTGTTCTAAACGATGGTGCAGTCGGGTTTTTCGCTGCGTACAGTATAAGGGTTATTACACGAACTTGAGGGACAACCTGATATGTAAAAAAACTCTTTCTATATCTATTCATAGGATTATGGGGCAATCGTGAATATTTAATAGAATTACTGAAGAAGCAATCGTGGCCAACTTTAGCTGACGCACTGATGGAACAAGAAAAAACTAATTATAAAAGAGACTTCTTTATAAATGATCCTTTCTACGGTTTTCAAGTGTGGTTACTAGGGCGAAAAATCTGTTTACCAAATGAAACCATAAATTATCACAGTAGTTTGGATGAATGATTGTTAGTTGATATAATGACCAACTAGAAAGTAAATTTAGGCTGTTTTGAAAGCCTGGCCGGTGTCTGGCACGCACTTACCTGTCCGCGTAGTCTATTGTTAAACGTTTGTTTGGACTGACCTTTCGGCATATAATCTACTCTAGCTTGACTATTGAGAGAAGTGTATACAGTAAAAAAGATTCTGATAATGATCTAAGGGTGCCTGTCGCAGCTTTAGATATACAGTAAAATCCCTCTATTGTGAACACTCAAGAAACCCTATAAAAACGTTCAGGTTAATGGTGTTGCGGTGAATTAATAAGAAATGTTTTATTACAGTCATATGTGTTACAATATTTACTATTGACAAAGACGTTAATTATCTATATGGCATATACGAAAACTTTCATTTCTTTACTGACATTGATGCTTTTTTGATCTTTGACCTCCGAATTGGAACTTCCTGATCCTTATCGCCTAAGGTCCGACTAAGTTCTCATAGCCAATGGTCAATAGCAGTCGACAATTGGATAAATGTTCTTTCAACATCTGTGGACATACAAGCTAGCACTCAAGCAAACAATTTCTTTTGTATGACTCTTTTCTACAAGAAAGAGAATATATTATAGTACAAAATAGGGATGTACCAAATCCGAATTTCGGTTCAAAATGTCTGAGATCGGCAAACTCAAGATTCGAAAAGATTCGAAGATTCGATCGAAAATTACTATCAAAATAGTTCAGGATTAATAAAGCTTATTATAACAATACATATATCTATTTGAATGAAAAGAACAGTTTGGAAGATTTGAGTTAACAAGAATTTTAACTAAAATACAAATTTGAATATTTATTCCAACTTATCCTTGAGAAAGACTGTCACAGCAAGATTATCTGGTGTTAAACGGCATTGTTATTTTCGGCCAATAAAACCGTAAATAAAAAATGCTGATTGTGACAGTACGTTGGTTCCTGAGGTAGCGAGAAATCGGCGTGCAAAAGTTGATAGCAACGGTAATTCATGAGTGTGAGTTGGCCAAAAATCTAATACAGTGGCATCACTATCTTTCAATTCCATAAATCTGACAGTCAGAAGACGATAGGTTCGAAACTCTTCAACAAGCGTTGCACACTTGCCCTTGGTATTCATTGATTCATGTCCTACAGATTGTAGAAATGCATTAACTGCTGTACGTTCTGACTTTATCTTGTGAATGCTGTTTGTTTTTGTATTCGGCATTGGTGAATCGAAGTTCTTTTCAGAATATATGTTGGACAACTTCTTCAGTTCTTTTTCTACCATTGTTCTCTCCCGATCACCCAGTACAGAGAACCTCATAGGATCAAAATAGGCATGAATCTAGAAAACAACGAATCGAGAATCGCTTAAGTACAATTTTCAACAAAGTAATGCAACTTACGGTGACGGTACACTTTGTCGCATGACATTTCGTCGCGTTCTTTTTGTCGCATGTTTTTCTCATTCTGTTCAATTAATGTTTGTTTTATAAATGGGTCGATCCATGGAGACCCATCCACTTTTTTGGAAAAGTGTTTTTTTAGCGGATTTTTTCAGCGTGTCAGGCGGGTGGGCAATGAAAAACAGGGGTGAAATAGTTTTTGGGCCTAAAACATACTGAAATCGGTGAGATTTACAATATTCTTTCGGAACATCTATGCATTTTTCCTATTAAAAAGTAACTTTTATTCGTTATAATTTATGCATAATTTATACAAAAAACGTAGGTGTTCCGAATAGCGGCGGCGTCAGAAATTTTTGCTCGGGTGGGCTCAGCCCACCTTCAGCCCACTCGTGGTGCCGCCACTAATTGATTTAGTATGATCTGTGGAACTTTAAAAAATATTTTCGGGTGGGCTTGAACACTTTTCGGGTGGGCTCAGCCCACCTCCAGCCCACCCGTGGCGCCGCCACTAGTTCCGAAAGAATATCGTAAATCTCACCGATTTCAGTATGTTTTAGACCCAAAAACTATTCCACACCTATTTTTCATTGCCCACCCGTCTGATGCGCTGAAAAAATCCGTTGAAAAAACACTTCTGTAGTGCTTTTGCTCGAAAATAAAAATTTCCCAAAAGTGGATGGGTCTCCATGGATCGACCCAAATACATATGATAAAATAAGATAAGAAACTAGAGAGTAAATTTACTGAGAGAGTACTAATTGGTAGCAAGCTGATTGAACAAACAGATCGATAAAAACTATTAATAAGATATACAGTTAACGCAAACTCATTAAGAACAAATAATTAGCTTTTAGTCTTTAACAAAATCCATCATAATCTCCACTAATAATTAAACTGACCCAATGTTTAGAATTATATTATTAAGTTCAAAAACTATATATAGTTATTATGTTCTAAGCATTCCATATCTCCTTATCAGCACTTGTCATAAAAAAATTCAAAAACATAATTAAAATGGAAAAGTTTCTTTCCAACCAAGACAAACCATTACTTGCTCATAATGGTTTTATTTACACTGTGGAACGTACCACAGACTCAAAATTTATATTTCGATGCAGAAATCGTGCTTGTAAAGGTAAATTTATTTTCAATACCATTAATCAACCAATTAAAAGGACTTTCTTTTTGTCAATTAAGCACGTTCCCACATCAATTTATCCATGGGCAGGTTCATTTCCACGCGAACGCGTCATTGCCATGCTCCACAACCAGATCAAATTTCAGCAATCAAATTAAACAATGAAATTAAAGATCGATGCGAACGGTCATTTACCTGAAGAATTACGAACAACTTATCGCAATGGAGAATTTATCTTGCACAAAGACGAACATTTAATTGTTTTCACAGCGAAAACCAATTTATCTGTTCTCAAAGAAAATAAACATTGGTTTGCTGACGGAACATTCAAGGTAAATTGCTAATTAAATCTATACCTTTCATATGATCATTTTTTTTCAGGTGTGTCCTGATGATTATTATCAATTATTTACGTTACATGCAATGATGGCCAATGCAATTATTCCTCTTGTCTATGGATTATTAACTGGACGTAGTAACAATGATTACAATCAACTCTTCAAAAAAATCTTTGAACAAGACGATTTCCAACCAGAATCGATTATGACCGACTTCGAAGCCGCCACCATTAAATCAGTTAAACCAATGCTACCGAACACCTTACATAAAGGTAATATTTTCACATCCTTTGGAAAATTATTACAACTTCTCTCATAGGTTGTCTATTTCATTATTCTCAAACTGTGTGGCGGCTAGTTCAAAACAAAGAATTATCAACTAAATACAAAGATGATGAATGTTTTCGTTTAAACGTAAAAAAATTGATTGTACTCGCTTTTGTTCCTTTAGGTGATATTATTATTGGATACGAATTAATTGTCGAAGAATTTGACGCCGACGCCGACGATTTACTCCCCAAGTAAGCGAAAATTAAGGGATGACGGGCGTCATGACTAGTCTGAAGTGTCTGATATACCCATCATGACTAGTCTACTTTCTTTTTTAAATCCGTCAGGACTAGTCGGACGACCAAAATACTAGACATCAGAGGTCGATCTGAACACAGAACGCAACATTATTTGAGACATGACGATAATACTGACGGTTTTGTAAAGCAATCATCTAGACAGATATCATTGCATGTTTATAGCCTAGTCGTTTGTTCCGAAAAGACGCGTCTTGGACTAGTCTATGAAAGATGAACATAGACGAAGTTCTTCCCTGAAATCTGGACTAGTCCACAATTAGTCAGATTGAATGTGCGGGCTAGTCAGGTAATGGTGTTATGATGCGCGTCGATTTATCAACAACTAGAACTAGTTAGCAGAACTGATGCTGACTAATGCAAGAGATCCTCATTCGTTATTGCGAGGATTTTCCAAGATGAGTTGTTAATCGATAATATTTTTCAAAAATCAACTAATCTTTCTGATCCGGATTAAAACGTTGAATTAGTGTCTTTTAATAAGTTCATATTAACCCGAAGCGATTCCAATGAAAATACAGAATAATCAATAGTTGGTGTACTACTTTCGATTCTGAGACAGCTGATTAATCGAATGAAATTGTCGAACTAAATTTAAGTGAATTTCTTCCTTTGATTCGAAAATAATCTCAATATTCTCTTAATAATCATATGTTCTAATTTTTAATAAACTTCTGATTATTTGAGTCGAATGAGAACTATAATATAAAAGGTCGATTTTTCCTACAAGTCTACAATACAACACTTATACTTTAAAATAAAATAGTTTAGCAATGCATTTTCAGCCACATCAAGTATTTTTTCTGGAAATAATATCGTCATTTTGAATCTACACTAGCAGTGGAATTGGTGATACATGTTCCTCATTGAAGTTCAGAGGAAAATATTTTTATTTTATTTTATTCAATTTCGTATAACCAATTTGTATTCTCCCGCAAATTTTCTGATGAAATAAAAGCGAAGAATTCAAATAAGTTAAATCACGTCTCGGAATATCTATGTATATGTATAGTTATCAGACCGCGTGGTTCAATCGGCTACACGATCGGTAAGTAACACATAGTATGTATGCTCGATTCTAATCTTCTGTACTTCATATACTTCTAGAGACTAGTCCAGACTAGACACATGTGTCGCTAGCAGTTACCGTGGCTCTATGCCTAGTTCTAAGTACTGACCTGATGGTCCTGACTATTCTTTTTTTCCAAAAACATCATGTTTCAGACTAGGCACAGACGCGTCCTTTTTAACGAAAAGACTAGTCTTTTTACTAGTCTTTTGCACTCTTAGGAAGTCAGATAGCAACATAGCCTAAAAAAGTGTGCTCTACACGATGGCACAGTCGGATTTTTTTTTATTGCATACAGTATAAGGATAGTTGCACGAACTTTCGAGACAACCTGATACTATAATTTAATTGATATAAATCAAGTGAATTTGGTGGCCAACGATTCGCAGGAATAAATGGAGAAAAGTGATTAACACATAATTTTTTACTCAGGGAATGTATATGGGGTCGAGCGCCGTCTTGCTGGCATGTCCAGTTGTTTCCGAACATTTTATCACCGGATTTCAGAGGTACTGGAAGAGCTTCATTGATGTATCTTTCAGCATCCATTGTTCCATCTTCCAAAATTAACGGCATCGTCAATCCTTGCCCATATACACCCAACCGCACCATCACCTTCTCCGGGAATTAATTTTTTTCATAAATTGAATCTCTCTTGTCGACCTCTTCTCTATTTTCAGCCGACACCCGGTGATTCTGATGATTATAGATGCCATTCTAATCGAAATATTTTTCATCAGTAAAAAGCCACCTTTGCGTATCATTTTTGGCGTAATTGTTTAAGACCCAATTAGCAAACTTAACCCTCTTCTTTTTTTGAAAATCGGTCAATTGTGGTTGTTTAATCTTCTGGTATGGAAAATAGTTAAGAGCTTCTTGTAAGATTCAAAGTGCACTTGTTTTTGAAATATTCATTTCAGTAGCTAATATTCTTGTTGACATTCGTTTTTTATCTAAACGCCATTTTGCCTTCGTGATATTGCTTTTTGTACCAGCGGTACGTGAATAACCAGAAGGTGGTGATAAATTGATAGAGACAGTGTTCTTGATCAATTTTATCCATAATTTAATTGTTTTGAATGAAACTACTCCGGTCAAATCACGATAAATGTTCGTCGGCCCATTACCGTTTTCATATTTATTTTTCACAATCTTTTGTATATCTTTACTTTTCATCCTTTTCCGAATATATATGAAATACTTTTTCTTCTCAACTATATATAGTTTTGTAGAGAATTTCAAGCGCCATCTTTTCACATAAGAAGATATCTCGATCTAATGGAGAATAGGGGAAAATATTCAAAATACAAATAGGGTAATTTATTATGGTACACCCGTTATTTTTACTTCTCCGTATGCAAGTTGTATACTTCTATAAATTTCACTTTTTTTGTTCTAGCATCTTTCTACTTTATATTCAATTGATATTTGGGTAGTTCCACCGGTAATCTCCCACCTTATACAAAAGTATTTCCGGCCAAGC
>ERZ778024.2636-NODE-2636-length-14986-cov-52.207488_pt1 | contig 14986 bp, 21 predicted proteins | sample MGYA00375754_ERZ778024 | MGnify/ENA primary metagenome ERZ778024 (study PRJEB29350, sample SAMN05389827) | bioreactor metagenome | isolation source: Thiocyanate bioreactor | place: South Africa: University of Cape Town | collected 2014-02-18 ...
CAAATTTAACTTAGTCAACAACAAAAACATAACTTGATCACAAACCTGAGCTTGCAGCAAATTTGGAGCAAACGCAAGTGTGTGATTGAGTTATGTTTTTGTTGTTGACGAAGTTAAATTTATTTTGAAGGAAGATGGAAAACGAACTAAAGAGGAGTTGAAAAAAGCACGAAAATAAATGGAAGAGGAGAGAGAAGTAAGCAAACATTGTTAACGTTGTAGGACATATCCATACATGGTTTTATCTTGTTCTAGGAAGCTGAAAGAGAAAAGAGGCTCCTGAAAAGGGAACAAAAGGAAAACAAAGATAAAGCAACTAACCAGGTTTGTACTTATAACACATTGTATACTGAGTAGATAATACTTTGTGTGCATCATTTTTGAGGGTTTGAAGTAATTTAATGTGTTCCTCTGATAATTTTTTCAGGCAGAAAAAGAACGTGAAAGTACGCGTGCGGATACGGCAGCTGAAAAAGGTGGATGGTGGAGTACAGTTACAAAGATTATTAAACCGATTTGGTCTATGGCGCAAAAAACGTTCCCAACTATCTTTGGTGGAGGTCGAAAACGACCGGGATGTTTCTAATGGTAGTATACGCTACACATTCAAAATCTACCATAGACCTATGTTACAGTGGTTAATTTTTCTATCTATCTCTCGTTTTCTTTATCTATCTTTTCTCTTCCCTTTGTGACTATTCAAACCCGTGTTGTACACATATATGGTCATTCTATTCGTTCGTTCTAGTGTGTGTATTCGTCGCTTTTTCTTCACTCTCTTCTTTTTCATTTACGAATAAACATCGACTCGAATAGTGCTAACAACCTGAGATTTAAAAAATCAAGATATATTTAATTCATTTTAATAATTCAATAAAAACTTTGCTAGAATTTTGGCGCGCCATACATATTTCTTGTTTACATGCACTTTGATATACTTAGTATTTAAAAATAAAGTGTACGATACATTGTTGTTTGAACTCCTATTAGAAACTCTGCTTCAACGAGAAGATATTTAGTACGTTTTGATTAGGTACAAGAGGATTAGTAGAGACGCATTACATCATTTTGTTTATATCTTTGATTTAGTTTTCCAATGAAAATTAACTTCAAATTCTGCAAATAATAAGATAAGAAGTTCTTTTTTTACACTGCTCATCTTCCGTTGTTTCAAAGTGTTGTATATTTGTTCCGAAATATTTTATTTGACTTGCATTAGTTGTTACATGCATCACACATGTATGATTAGAAGTGTTAAAAATGATTTTTTTAAATCAGAATTTAGTCACAAATATAGAGGTTGCATCTTCATCCCTTGTCTCAAGGTATAACACAAAGAACTTTGTTTTTCTCCTAGGCAATGCTTGTAATTAATTATCATTACAGCATCTGAAAAAAAAAGATAAGAAATATAGAATTTCTTCTTATTATGAAAAGGATATACTCTAGATTGAATGTTAATTATTAACGCGAATCATATTCATTCAATAGAAATATGAAATATGTGAGTATGATATTCATATTTATTCTAAAAAAAAGGACTCGAGTTTGTCAGTGTAGATCTATTATTTTTATTCTTAGAAAATTTAATAAGACAAATAAGACTCTTCGAGCTGTCATGTTGACAACAATTGAAAGACGAGAGAAAAAAAAGAAAAAGGAGGAGAAGAAGAAGAAGAAAAATGTGAATGTAAATTGTCTCCTGTTCAAAGCACTGTTGTGCAAACGTGTCATTCTTTTTTTTTTCTTGTTCTCTTGACAGTCATGAAACAAGCTTCCTCAACAGAACTAATTCGTCTTTTACAATAGAAAATAATCTCTTCTTTTGTTTCTCTTATCTGATCCGTAAATATATTTTTTTTCTTCTTTTTTTTCTCGCTCTGATTAATATGTATTAACTAGAACTTATACTCTTAATGGATACTATTGTTGAAAATATTCCGTTAGCATCGATAGTCAATACTGAAAACGAATCTCCACAAATGATTAACAAAATTGGCTTTAAAAAACAGATTTTATGCATTATTTTTCTTATTTGTATTGCGATAATTTCATTACCTCTAACGTACGATTTGCCGAAAATTCAATCACGAACAAGTCCATTGAATGTATTCAGTGAAGAACGTGCACGTGATTATCTAATTAATTTAACTTCATTAGGATCACGTGTTAGTCACAGTCATGGAAATATTCAAGCTAAAAAATATCTACTTTCACAAATCAATAGAATTTGTTCGATTAATCATCGAGATCTTCAATGTGACATCGATTTACAAACATTCAATGATCAATATCATAGACAATTGAAAAATATTCTCTTTCGAATTAGTAATCGAACAATTGCGTCATTAAAAACGACTCCAACTCTATTATTAATCGTTCATTATGATACCGGTGCGAATAATTATCTGAGAAAATCTAATGAAATATTCTTTTTTTCTTTTACTTTAGTTGAATTTAGTCCGGGAATAAGTGACGATGGTTCGGGTATTGTCATTCTTCTCGAACTAGCTTCGAATATTCTCAATGATCATAGTTATTCATTTGTTCAAATGAATCTTGTTTTTCTATTTATAAATGGCGAAGAAATGGGCGATAGAGGTGCTCAAGCATTTATTCATTCTCATGCATGGTACGCGAATATCTATCGATTCATCAACATCGACGCAATTGTTTGTACACAACGAGCCAATCTCGTTCAAATGAAATCTTCGAAAGTATGAAAAATATGTTTTTGTTTTTTTTCTAATGATTATTGGTATTAAAAATGAATTTAGTTAATCAATGATTACAGTTTTGTTTCTCGACCGAATGCGAATGTTATGTTGGAATATATTCCTCGATGGACAGGTGCATCGAATGATTACAATACATTTGATATCGATGGTTATGATATTGGTTATATTCTCGATGGATATAAATATCATACGGGTTTAGATAAGATCGATTTGATTCGACAAGGTGTTCTACAAGATCTCGGTGATAATCTTGGTCAATTAATTCGTCGGATACTTTCGAAAAATTTACAAGAAATTTCTCATAATCAAGATTCATTTATTTATTTCGATATATTCAATCGATATTTAATTCTCTACAAACAATCAACAGCAAAAATGATTCAAATATTTATCATTGTTTTTATTTTACTTCTCAATTTAATTTTAATCATATTCGATCATCGATATCATTTACAAACAACTCGATGTTCGAATCAAACGTGTATTTATATGAATAATAAATCTGCTCTTCATTTACGAATCTTTACCATGATTTGGTTTAGCATTTGTCATATTCTTGCCATTTGCATGTCATTAGCTTTAACCAATTGCATTGGGTTTATTCTAATGAAAATTCGACCTTTATCTTGGTATGGAAATAGTTCGCTAACGATAGTTTTATATAGTTTACCGTGTTTAATTGGATATTTACTGATTTATTTCATTGGCAATATGATTATTGAAAAACATTTAAAGAAAATTAATTTTCAATTCGAAAGAAATTTTTCATTTCTATTTATTTATATTATCTTTATGTTAATATCGATATTTTCCAAGAATCAAATGTTTTATTTTGTTTTAATTTGGTCAACTTTTCTTTGTCCAATATATTTAATTGAAAATTTCATTGAATGTCTTTCTCATTGGAATAAACATCAAAATAAACGATCGATTTCATTCTATTTACTTGTTCTCTGTGGTCTATTTCCTATGATACATACAATCGAAATAGTCTATCGATTAATTCGAGTATTTCTTCCATTTATGTCTCGAGGTTTTTCGAAACGATCATCAATTCGTGGTAATTTCATTATTTGTAATACAATTGCCGTGCCAACAATATTCGTTAGTATTTTATTTGTTTCAATATTACGCAAAACAAAAGATTATTTGAAAGTATTAATTATGATTTCGATGAGTTTTTCAATTGTATTTATTGTTGTTCTATGTTGTCGATCGTTTACAATTGATTATCCGAGAATATTCTATGCTAAACATTCGTCAATGACAACATATGTTTATATGAAATCAACGAATCGTTTCTATCCATCATCATCGTCTTTTTTTGAACAATCATCGACGATTGTTGTTTCAACATTTGATAATCTACCAGTGTCACCAATTCTCGATGAATTCTCATTGAAAACTGGTTTTAAAATTCGAAATAAACAATGTTCAAATCCATCGACATGTTCATTTGACGATACATTCAATCGAACATTGGCTATTGAATCTGTTCGAATTAAATCAACGAAATATCCGATGAATTCAACAGTTATTTTAATCAAACATGCTCTATCCTATGATGTACAAATCAATTCATCGATATTAACAAATCTAATTGTTCGAAATTCGTCGGTGTATCCACGAAAAGAAACAATTATTGAATTGGAAACCAGCAGTCTGCTTCCAAAAAGTATCATCATTGAAATTCAAATTCGACGATGTGAAATGAATGATTCGCCATTTTTAATTTTATTTCATGATTACATGCCGCATTTACTTCTGAGCGGGAGAGGTTCTTGTCAAGCAATCAATGATTGTGCAGCGATAGTTATTCAATCTGAATAGATCGTAGAAAAAAAAACAACAACAATCTACCTGTAGAAGTCCATTTAATTGATGTATAGTTTAGTTGTTTTTTTTCTTGGTTTAAAAATACAGAAATTTATTTTCGTTTTGATTAATTATATGTCAATAGGCGTGTTTTATTGCTCATGATTTCTACGCCTTTTTTACGCATCAATAAATCGGTGCGATTGATGAGAGAAATATAAATAGAAGAATGTGTTTATTGCGATCATTCAAATAGAAAACGAAATGCATCATCATCATCTAAATCATCTAAATCATCCATTTCTCGACGCAGCATTAGTCGGTGTTGCTGCTTTAGGTGCTTACGAACTATGGCATCATCATCAGTATGGCAATTTTGGTTTTGGAAATCCATATAATCAAGGTGGATATGGAGTACCGTATGGATATGGATCCTACTTTTAAATTTATTTTTCTGTATTTTCAATTACATAAACACGACATAAAACTGTAATAAATCAAAAAACAAATCTTATGATGTCAACTGTGACTCATTTATAGGTAAATTGTTAATTGTATCGATTAAAATGGTTGAAAATGTATTCCAGTCTTCGATATTTTTCTCAATTTGTTTGATTTCTGTATCAAGAGGAATGATAGACGCATCTATAGTTGCTTTAGCTACACCGGCGGTTGATTATAGGTGGTTTCAAATGTATCTACTCGAAAGTCAGTATGACTATGTAGAGTTTCTATTTGTGAAGCATTTAATTGTTTAAGTAAATCTCGCCATTTATCGATTCCACTTGGATTGACTACTTTCTGGTATTTTTCAGTCATTTCATTAAGTTAATTTTTACACGATGCTAACTCAGCGTCAGTTGTAGTAAGTTTATGCTGTAATAGTTGCAGCTGTTGATCCTTAGGAATAAAAGGAAGCGAAAGAATTGCATTCTGCCAGCAAGATAGACAGTAACAATATACCCAATTAGGGTCGCCATCGTACAAAAAATATCCATCTGATATACCAAGATATCGTCCAGTTTTGTCACAACTGTAAGTAAGAAACATATTTGCTCTTTATATATAGATAACAGAAATAACCAACATACAACACATTGTAACCGCTAAGAAGGAAAAAATGATTGTGTTATCAAAATCAACTATTTATTTAATAAAAAAATACAGTATATTAGTAAAAAGAAAGAAATCATTCATTAGTTCAATTAATTGGCGGCGGTGGAATACTTGAGTTCCAAATTGGTTCATTTTGCGGTTGAGTAGCATCAACAAATTTGTTCGGATCGTTCATCAACAATTCTAAATTATAAGTTAAATAAGCTTTATTTCGTTCGGATAAATCTTTCAGTTCTTCGATTTGCGCAAGTAAATGTTGTTGCTGTTGTGTAGTTTTTGCAAGAATCGATCGAATTTTCATTCGACATAACTGTTTCAATTGAAAGCCCCGTTTCATTCGTTCACGAACAAGTTGAAGTAAAGGTTCGAAAGCCGATATATTCGATTGATCATCATATCGAACTGATTCTTGTTGTTGATGATCTAAATAATCTTGAAACCCATCGGTTTCACATAAAGGTTCGATAACATCCAATAAATTAACTCGAACATTCGGCACACGAAGATGAATAAGAAAACAAATATGAAGAATTTGCGAGAAATATTTCGGTACGTTGAACAAACGAACAATTAGCAATTGTGTAAGATAAACTCTTGGAACCGAATACGATTGATTGATACCTGTTGGCCATAGGACATGAAGAAATGTTTCGATATTAGTTACTGTTAACATATTCGGTTGTCGAGAGAGTAAATGATAGACTTCGTTGAGGAATGCTGAATGACATGTCAATGGAAGAAATATGCAACCGATAATCAATGCACGAAAAATGGACGCTTGCTGAGAAGGATTTAAACGGAAGACTAATCGTCGATATAATAAACGTGATGACAGATTATGAAAATATTTCGGTGCATCTTGAAGGAACAGATCGATTTTCGATTGATCGGACTCAGAATTTTCGTGTATCATTGGAAAAACGAGCATCGATGATCTCTCAATAATCGCCATGATCTCAATTTGTAAAACAATTGGATAGGATATGAAATGATCGGTTAAATCGGCATAGGTGATTTCATCGAGATATTTCTCGAATAAATGCCGATAGGTTTCATTTTGAAATGTTAGATCAAGTAATTCATCGAGAAATCCAATTAGATAATGAACATGTTCGAAGGATTTTTCTGAACATAAATTACCGATTTCTGCGACGATGCATAAGAATAATGATCGTTGAGACAGTAGAAACATTTCGGATATATTGACAATTGATGATAAATGAGAAGGAGATATCAGTTCGGTCATGGAAATTGATATATCTTTTTGCTAAAAAGGATCTTGAATGTCAGACAAAAAGAAGAAAACATCACAAACTTCGAGAAGATCGTTGACGAATTGTCGAGCACATTCTTCGGCTGTTAAATAAGTCGGTAGTTTTTGAATAACAATCGTCATGATTATCTGAAATATGTTCGAAAAGAAAAAGTAGAAAGAAAAAGAAATCGTGGATTTATTTCATTAGTTGATCATGAATAACTTTCGTTACAGCGTACATTCCTCGATTAGGCGCAAGTTCAACATGATTTTGTTCACATTTTGGACATTGTCCATCATATCCTGGAATGGATCGTTCACATTCCAATGCGTATAACTCCGTATTATCACAGGTAATTTTACTTTTGACAAAAAACGAAAGATTTCCTAATTGAATATTCGTACCGACAAGTTCGAATTCATTATTCAACAATTCATCGATTTGATTGTTTAGATTGACAACTGTTCGTTGAATATCTCGAAGTTCATCAACAGAAATATCGCCTTCTTCAAGAAGTTGACGAATTACATTCGCTGTTTTAGTAATTTTTTTATTGATCGCTGAAGTTCGTGTCTCTAACTCAGCGTATCTACGTTTGTACTCCTTGTCAATTTCATTGTATTTTTTATCCCGCCATACTTTTAAATTTTTATAAATACCGACTTTATCATGATCTACTTTGATTTTCATAGTTACTGAAAAGAAAGATAAAAACAGAAGCTTAAAAATCAAAATGAAATTTCATACTTTCGTTCAAACTATCCGTAACACGAAGTAATTCATTATTTACCTCGCCTTGATGCTCATTGAAATGTTTCAAACATACATCTTGTTGACAATGTCGACATAGACAAACGACAGCTCGTTTACAGTCATCGAGCGTACAAGTATTTCGAGTTGTTGCCATTTGACGAAAGATATAGGTAGTGAGCATACGTATATTCGATTTGTCAATCGTCTTCGCCAATATGACTCAGTGATACTAGCGACATCTAATTCAATCGTTTTTTGATTATTATTTCACAATTATCGAGAAAAGAAACAATTTTTTGTTCATTTTTTTTACAGGAATGAAAATTATTAATGATTGCATCGAACTAATTTCGGTTGTCATAGGAATCTACGTCTGTCATGGATCGTCATTCCATCATTTCTTTTTTTTCTTCTTGAACACTAATCATTCATTGATTATGCCACAAAAATTAAAGAAGAAAATCAGCGATGGCGATAGTGATCTCGATGAAAGTTCCGAAAGTACTCTGCCACCTCTAGCAGGACTTTCTCTTCTCGATGCAAGTTTTTCTCTTGAAAATAAATTCAAGAAGAGTTTTTTTTTTCAACATTTAAGGATTCTTCTCCGATTGCTGGTGGCATTGGTCCAGAAACGACTGACATCGATGGGCTAATTTCTCCTCTACAAACCAATCGTAATGATTCTCAAATGATGAGAAACGTTCTCGAAACGAAAAAACTCGAACATACAATTCAATTGCTGAAAATCGAATTAAATCAACGTGACCTACTTATTCAAAATCAAAAGATTCAATACGAAGAAAAATGTGAGGAACTTCAAGAGAAACTCGCCGATATGACCTATCAAAGACAATTAGTACAGACTAAACTCGATTCACAAGTTCAAATCGAACGTGAGCTAAGTCAACGTTCACAAGAAGAAGTTCGACAACAATTGACACATATCATGGACCGGCAACGACAATTAGAAGATGTCAATAAACGTTTGATTTCGAAAGCAAATGAAATTCGACAGAATTTACAAAATAAAATTCTTCCAACCGATGAAGAATATCGAATTCTTAAAACAACGGACACCAGTTCCGAACAGATGCCATTGAAAGATTTTATTATGGTTCGTGAAACTTCAATTGAATTCATTCTCAACGAAATTTTCCTTTAGATTAAATTCTACGAAACAGTTCGACCGTTGGAAGTCGAAATTGAGAATTTCAATCGAACTCATCATCTTTTAGACAATAAACTCACATCGACAGGACAAGAACTTATTCAAATGCAAAAAACTCTCGATGAAGAGCGTCGTTCGAATCATCTAACGCATTTACAAATTCAAAAACTAACCACGGAATTAAACGAATATAAAAATCTTTGCGAACAATTCGATTTCAAAAAGCAAAACTACGATCGAATTAAATCGTAAAATTCTTTTCGAAAAACAATATTTAATTATCCGATTTCTATTCTAGTGAACGCGATCAATACGAACATCGTGTTGTTGAACTCGATCGACAATTAACACAAAACGATCTTCAAATTCAAAATCAATCGAAAGAAAAAGAAAATCTTCTCGTTCAATTAGCTGAAGCACGACAGGAAATAGTCGTTCTTCGACAAGATAAAGACTATCTCACACGACAATTCAATGATATTCAACAGAAATACTATTCCGCTGAAGAGAAGGTCTCAACTTTAGAATCAGCCTTAGACGAAACGAAACGAGCCAAGGAACTTCTCTATGAAAAACATATTTCAACGAGGTAGAAACGAATTCTTTGAGTTTCTCTGTTGAATCATTCGATTTAGAGATGCATATAAAACTGAATACGAAAATAAACTTCAAATTGAATTGGAACAACTCCGTTCGAAGACAAATATCGAAATCGAAAAATTACGTGACGGAGTCAAGGAAATGTACGAACGAGAAAATCGGTAAGAGTTTAATCTCGATCATATTCGTGTTTCTATGTCTCGTTTTTTGTTTTGAAAAAGAACTTTTCAACATGCTCGTGATGAAGCTATCGTCGAACGCGATCGACATATTCAATTAGAACGAGATCTTCAACGAAAATACGACGAATTATTGAACGAACATCGAAATTATCAGAGTACGAATGAAATTCGACTCGGAGAATTGCAAAGCGAATTGAAATTGAAAACATTCGAATTCGATCGATTGCAATTATTGTACGAGGAAAATCTCAAATCATTGAAAACAACGCAGATTGAAATCGAAAAGTTGACGAAGAAAAACGATGTTTGTTTACTTTCTTTCTTGTTGAATTCGAATTTTAATTGAATCTGAATTTAGTTAATACAAAAAGAATATTTCAATTTACAAGTTCAATCCGATCGACGTTTTATGGAAATCGATACGGAATTAAATGAAAAACGAACGAAACTTCAAGTCTATGAAAAAGTCGAACAAGAACTAGACGAAGTCGTTATGCAAGCAGCTCAAGTTGAGAACGATCGTGATGCAGACAAGATTTTATTTTCGTATGGCTACGGTGCATCATTACCAACATCAGCTAAACGACGTCTTCAACATTCAGTTCACCTAGCTAAACGTGTTATTCAACTTGAACAAGCGAATACGTCGTTGCGAATGGAATTAGAACGCGAACGAAAAGTGAAAAGTGACGCACAGAAAGAGGTTTGCAATGATTTTGAAGAATGAAAACGAATGAGATCTGAGTGATTTAGTTGGATAATGCCAATCGAATATTGGATCAAGCTCAGCAACCGTACGACTTTCTAATTGCGACGATTCGAAATAAAGATGGTCAATTGAAGAAAGTTCAAGATACGATCGATCAATTAGAAAAACAATTGCAGTACAATTAATTATTCGTTGAATCAAAATCTTTTGAAAATTTCTTTTTAGTGAATCGGAAAATGAACGACAGGCTTTACTTAAAACGAATAATCAACTGACAAAAGATGTAGAAAAACTACTCGAATATCAAGAAGTAATTCAACGAAAGAAAAAAAAAAGAAAAGATATTCTCTCGATTGATTTCGTTTCTTTAGCCATTGAAAGTCATGAAAAATGTGATTATGAATTTACAACATCAAGAACCACCAAGAGTTTCTCGTCGTTCACCGTCACCACCATTGAATAGTAAACATCGATCGATGACTCCACCGACCCATCAATCGAGACGAACAGTGGCATTTGCCGATCAATTTGAACAACAACATAATAATCCACCGCCAATGGTTTTCGTACGTAGTTTTTTTTTCTTCGATTGTATTTCTATTCGATTCATTCGTTCGTTTAGACTTCGACAAGTAATGCTAAAATTCCATCGAATAATGTGATTCGTGGTCCAAAGAATACTCAACAAGGAACTTATAGAAAAATTTACAAAGTGACAAATAACTGAGTCTTGCCTTTCTCTTTTGTGTCATAGTTGGTAGATACAGAAAAACAAAAATATGAAATGCTCGCTTCTTCGTTTGGCTGTTTTTCTTATATTAGTTGTTCATTATATTTGATATTTGTACTTAATAAAAAAAAAGGAAATGTCTTTATTTCGAATTTATATTCATTATGGATTATATAATTCTGCGCTATTTAAAGCAACACCATGATCAAGTCCACCTGTAACTAATACTTTGCCATTATTTAATAAAGTTTCTGTATGTCGTTCACGTGGACTGTTCATACGACTGGTGACTGTCCATGTTTCTGTTGATAGATCATATAATTCAGCACTATCTGAAATATTTCCACCAGATTGATATCCACCAGTAACTAATACTTGAGTATTGGTCAATAACGAAGCAGTATGTTGATTTCGTGTATAACTCATTGGATTTGTAACTGTCCAAATGCCTGTTGAAGGATCATATAATTCAGAACTATTTAAAACGCTACTATCAACACCACCTGTAACTAAAATCTTGCCATTATCAAGGACAGTTGCTGTATGTTCTTTACGTGCGTAATTCAAACTACCAGTAGTATTCCATGTTTCTGTAGTTGGATCGTATATTTCTGTGACATTTAAATTACCTAATAGACTCTGTCCACCAGTAACTAGAACTTTACCATCCGGTAATAGCGATGCAGTATGAAAGAATCGTGGCGAATTCATGCTACCTACGATTGTCCATAATCCTGTTTCAGGATCATATAATTCAGCAGTTTTAAGATAAACTCCACTATGATAACCACCAGCAACTAATACTTTCCCATTCACAAGGGTAACAGCCGTATGTAAATATCGTGTATCATTCATATTACCAGTTATCGACCAATTTCCTGTTGCAGGATCAAATAATTCAGCCGTATTTAAAGTAACTGGGTTCGATTCACGACCACCTACAATTAAAACTTTACCATTGGATAATAGAGAAGCAGTATGTCGATCTCGAACATAATTCATATTAGCAACAGGCGTCCAAGTTTCTGTAGTTGGATTGTACAAATCAGCAGAATTTAATATGTTAGCTCCATCTCCACCAGTGACCAATACTCGGCCATCTGATAACAAAGTTGCTGTGTGCCAAAAACGTGCATCTGTCATATCATCTGTAAAAGACCATGCTAAAAAAAATCCCCATTAAACTCGATTAATTCCAAACTAGAGGAAAACTTACTGGCTGGTTTTATAGAAGTCGTAGTTTTAATGATTGTTGTTGTCTTAGAAACTGCTGTTGTTGTTGCTACAAAAGCTGTTGTTGTCGTTGTTGTTGCTACAAAAGCTGTTGTTGTCGTTGTTGTTGCTACAAAAGCTGTTGTTGTCGTTGTTGTTGCTACACAAGCTGTTGTTGTCGTTGTTATTGCTGTTGAGGATGAGGGTGAGGGTGCGTCACTCAATTTGAGAACAACATAGTGGGTGTGGATCACTAAACCAAGAGTGGCTACTGTTAAGATCGAAGTAAGAATAGAAATAGCAAGATTAATGATTACGGTTGATATCATCTTAAAGGACGATAGTATCGTCTGGATATACGTTGTTATTTGTTTTTTTTCTTAAAAGAAAAGTCTCTATCGTTGGTAGAAGAAAGAATATTTGTGCTATAAATCACTCGATTAATATACAGAAGGTCAGTAAAACAATAAAACTTTAATAGTCTCTAATCTTTTATCAGTTTATAGTCAATTTTATGATTAACAGAAAAAAAAGAATATATTTAACAATCCGATTATTCATAATAAATCATACAGTTCAGTACTATTCAAATAATCAGTATCATTATTGAATCCACCCGTAACGAATACTCGTCCATCCGATAGTACAGATGCAGTATGCATTGCTCGTGCATCGTTCATATCATCAGCATTTATCCATGTTTCATTTACTATATAAAAAAATTCCGTACTATGAAAAGAAACGATATCATCATGTCCACCCGTAATTAAAATATTATAACTTTGCAATAATGATGCTGCATGCATACGTCGTGGATAATTCATATTTTTTGTTTCTGTCCAATTTCCTTCTAACGGATTATACAGTTCAGTCGTATTGCTTACTTCATTGCCCGTATATCCTCCTGTAACGAGTACTTTTCCAGTCATTAGAGTCGATGCCGTAAAATCAATACGTGCATAATTCATACTTTCTGTAAGCGTCCAATTTTTCATCAAAGGATCGTATAATTCAGCTGTTCGACTTGGTTCATTCATGTAATCATAACCACCGGTAACCAATACTCTTCCATCGATTAATAATGCAGCTGCATGGTTCGTTCGTTGTTGATTCATTTGACCAGTTATCGTCCAAATTCGATTTACTGGATCGTATAATTCACAAGTATTTAGAGAAATATTATTCGCATCATATCCTCCCGTAACTAAAACATTTCCATTCGTTAATTTCGTTGCTGTATGCATATTTCTTCCTTCGATCATTGTTCCTGTTAGTAGCCATTTTTCTGTTATTGGATCGTAGAGTTCGACAGTATCAAGAGAATAAGATTGATTCCCATTACCACCAATGACTAATACTTGACCGTTATCAAGTAGAGATGCTGTATGCGAAGATCGAGCATAATGCATTGTATCTGTCGTAGTCCAACTATCGGCCAATGGATCATACAACTCGGACTCCGAGAGAGATTGTTCAGTAGAGTTATACCCTCCAGTAACCAAAACTTTACCATTTCGTAACACCGTTGCTGTGTGTCCTTTTCGTCCGTAAGTCATATTACTCGTGCTTAGCCATTCTAACGAAAATCAAATATCTGTAAATATGAAAATTAAATCATCTTACTTGGTGGTTGAGTTGTTGTCGTTGTTGTTGGAGATGAGGGTGTTGTGGTTGTCGTCGATTTCGAATTGATTGCTGGAAGAATTACAAACATCAATAGACAAACACCACCACCAATAATAACGACAATAAATATGATCACAATACTGATTAATTTAACTTTACGAGTGCGTTTAGGTTTAGTTTCATCCTCATTATCTGTCAGCATATTTTTTTTCTCTCTCACACACGCACACGCACACAAGAATAGCAAGTTATATGAATAGAAAGGACTTCATTCTGTCGTTATCATATGCAAAAAAAAGATAAAACAAGTTCGTCATTCATGAATCTCAAAAATTATTTATTATTCGAATTTTCAAGGCTTGTTCGAGATGATTAATTGTTGAGTTTTAGTTTCTCTTTGATCATTGTGCTATCGGTTGTTGTGTTTGATTCTGATGTCGTTTGAGCATAAAAATATAAATACCATAAAGAATCAAATTGAAACTAATTAAACTCACTAAAATAGAAATCAATTGAAAACTCATTGAGAAATCAACGAGACATACTTTTCACTGTATTTACTATGAAAAGTAACACAAAAAAATATTTAGTTATTGTTTTTCTATCACTAAAATGTCAATATCAGTTTTACTTATAATAAAACGATCATGCAGGTGATGTGCCATGCTCATACATGGTTTGCCCCTGAATAGAATGCGAACCAGAAGCTGTTGTATTAATTTTATTTTAAAATTAACTTACTGAAATATATCACGTTGAGACACTTTTACAGACTGAATCCAATTACAATTATTTGGAAAAAAATCAAAATATTCGCGTTCGACCCAATTGACATTAGGCATAGTCATATCACTGACATCAATTCCACAACATTTTTGTTCTTTAATCAGAGAATGTGCTATAGCGAGTTGAAATTCATTAGGGACTTGATTATATGGATATTTTATTATTAATTCTTGGAAATTTTCACGCATTTTATCAATAAATTGACTTAAAATAATATTTTGACCAACAAACACTAAAATAATAATTACTGTGTTTACAATCAATGTGATTAATAGTATTTTTATGTTTTTTGTTG
>ERZ778024.2652-NODE-2652-length-14893-cov-5.881723_pt1 | contig 14893 bp, 14 predicted proteins | sample MGYA00375754_ERZ778024 | MGnify/ENA primary metagenome ERZ778024 (study PRJEB29350, sample SAMN05389827) | bioreactor metagenome | isolation source: Thiocyanate bioreactor | place: South Africa: University of Cape Town | collected 2014-02-18 ...
AAAAAAAAAAATATAAAAAAAAAAAAAAAAAAAAAAAAAAAAAATTACCAAAAGATTCTTCAGTTCTAAGTTTCTCGGTCTCTTTTTGAATCTAGAAAAAAAAAGAAAGAAAGAAAGATCAATAAATCATCACCATTATAAATTTAAGAATAAAGTACCCTGATTGAAATTATAAAATTAATAATTAATAGTTGCAATAACAAAAACCATTAGAATCACAACAACAAAAAGAAAGTCTCAACTTTTCCGCCATTTTTTTTTTTTTTTTTTTTTTTTTTTTTCCCCCTTTTTTTTTTAAAACCCTTTTTTTTTTTTTTTTTGGTGTTGGTTTTTTTTTTTTTTTTTTTTTTTTTGTTTCCACCTTTTTTTTTCAAATCCCTTGTTTTTGTTTTCATCATTATCAATTGCATTTGCATCAAATAAATTAAACACCTTTTTTTTATGAAAGTTGATTAAAATTCTAAGTTAATTGAGGTTTTGTCACAACTATTTACTTTATTATTGTTTCTTTGTTCCCTGATTTCTTTTTTTTTTCTTTCTTTTCTTTGCCAAGTGAGAAAGAATTATTTTGTTTGTTATGATCGCTTTTTTCAAACTTATAAAAACCCTTCAAAACTTTTTTTAGAGATCTCCCATTCTTCAATTCTTCAATTCCACAATTCCACTCTCCAATATCAATTTCAATTCCTCTTCATCAAATAATATAAATCACTAGTGATCAAGGTAATATTTCCTTTGGTTGCTTTTTTTGACAGAAATATCTTTGTTAAATTTGTGTTAAATTTGTGTTAAATTTGTGTTTTGTTTTTGGTGTCAATGTTTCTTCATCATTAGAAATAGAATTAATGATTATTGAATACAATAGGTTGAAGACAATTAATTAATTCAATTGGATCTTTAATTAAAAGAAAAAGGAGAAGAAATAATGGCAATTGAAACCAAGGATGAAGATATTTTGGAAATGGATCCTCCAACAAGTAAATTTTTGATTTCTATTTCTTCTTCCTTCTAATTTAATCTTAATTACTTTAATCAACTTTCCTTCTTATTCTTCTTATTTCAATCCTCAATTAGAATTCTCATTAGATGAAATTGAAACTTGGGAAAGTTATGAACAAAATTTAAAAGTTTTAGATTTAATTCCTAGTTTACGTGAAAATAGAAGAGAAATTGCTTGTAGAATGCATATTCCAAATCTTTCTGATCCAAGCACTCCATTTTTTCAAAAGATTCCCCTTTCGTTACAACCAGAAACATCCCTTTCTTCAATCTTTCCAGAAGATATAATTGATGATGGAAATGAAGAAATTTTTATTCCTTCCCCTATTTTAAATCAAAAAGTTTCACTTTGGACTGGAGATTTAACTTTACTTCAAGTTGATGCTATAACAAACCCATCATTTTGGAATTTTTCAAATGATGGAACTGGAATTTCAGGGCTAATACATTTTCGTTCTGGAGAAGGATTAAAAAATGAATGTTATAAAATTGGAGCATGTCAAATTGGAAAAGCTGTCATTACAAATGGTTATAATCTTCAAGCAAAGAAAGTTATTCATTGCGTCCCCCCATCATATCGTCCTAATCATTCTAATTTACAATACTTACGTTCATGTTATGAGTCTTGTTTAGAACTATTAATTGAAAATAATTTAAGAACTATTGGATTTAGTTGTTTAGGAACTGGGAGTAAGTTTGGAAATCCAATAACTGATTCAGCTCATATTGCCCTTAGAACTGTTCGTAAGTGGTTAGAAAAGGAAGAAAATTATTCAAAAATAGATCGAATTATTTTTTCTGTAAAAAATGCAAGACAACAAGAGATTTATGAACAATTAATGAGGATTTATTTTCCTATTCCAATACCACAAGATTCTAATACACCAATTTTAAGTGAAAGTCAAATTTCAATTTTGTTAAGTGAATGTCCATCGCCTCCTAAATAAATAAATGATAGATAAAAAAAAAAAAAATGAAAGAAAAATGAAAGAAAAAAAAAGAAAAGAAAGTTGGAGTTGTTTAATTTTATTCATCACCTTTTTTTTACATATTTTCTCAAAATTCTAAATATAACAAAGAAATAAATTGCAGTTATCATCCATGGAGATGCCCAAGATAACCACCTTCTAATTTGTGAAAAACTTGGAAGTAATCTCAGTATATGTCCAATTAATGAAACTCGATTTTCTTTTGAATTATTGAAGTCATCATCATTGTTCTCTCTAGTTTGAATCATTCCTTGTTGATTTGCTAATACCTCCTCTCCATTTTTATTTTCTATTGTTCTCATTTCTTTAGCTCCATTTTGTGTTGTTGCTGTCAATTTCTTGTTTCTTTTTCTAAAACCAATTAATTTATTTACCATCGCTAATATTTGAGGTGCTAATGTTGTTGTTACAAGAGAAATTAAATAATCAGGAACCCAACCTTTATTATTTATTTATTTATTGTAATGATTTAATTAGTTGATTTAATTTTGGAAATAAAAAGAGAATAAATAGAAAAAATGAAAGAGAAAAAAAAAAAGAAAACCATTTGGATCTGCATCAGCAACACAAGTAACTAAACATTTATATTCATCATCAGGGAGAGGTTGAAAGATAGCACCAGAAATATCTACATTGGCCCTTTTAACTTTATTTTTTGGAGGAAGTGTATGATGATCAATTGATTGTCCAATTGCAATTAATCTTCCATCAGGAAGTTTATTCCTATGAACTTTAATGAGAATATCTCTAGATGGCATCATCATAAATCCAGGTCCAAAAAGATAAACAATTTTTGTTTGATCATCAAGCACTTCAACTTCGACTGCTTCTCGTTTTGGTAACTTCAAAGGTCCTATTTGAATTCCTCTTGTTGCCCAGTTCTTATTATTTGTCATTACTCTGAAACAAAAAGATGCTGAATTATGAAGAACTGCTTGGAATCTGAAACAAAATTTTGCTTGAGTATTTCGTTCTATTTTAAGATGTGGAAGATCAAGAAGCATTTTCCAGTTAGAAGATGATTCTGCGAGTTTTTGTTGAAGGATTTCAATTTCTTTTTCATGTGATGAAGTTGCAATAGGTTCACCATCATCATGAATTTCTTTTGAATACTTTTTTCTTAGGTCACGAAGTAATTGATTATCATGATTTTCTGAATCACTTTCATTTTCAGTAAAAAAACTTGATAATTCTCCTTTCTTTTGTTTAATAGGAGTTGAAGTTGAGGTATTTGGTTCAGGATTTATAATAGAGTTTGAGATTGGTTTCTTATCAATAATTACAGGGTTAATATTTGATTGTGATGTTTTTTCAACAGGAGTTTCTCTATTTTGAAAAATTTATTGAAGTGAATTGGTTTTCTTTTTTTTTTTCCACAAAGAAAAGAATAATACCTTTGCCATGAAATCACAACCAAAAAGACAGCAATGTAATGGAGGATATCAAGAGCAATCTGTAAAATAACTTGTGTTATTAACAAAACTAATAAACTCGCAAGAGCTTTGACCCAAGGTTGGCCAAACATTTTTTCAATCTTCTTCTTCTTCTTCTTCTTCCTCCTAATCAATATCTCGAGAATCTGGTCGTATTAATCTATTAATTAAAAGAATCAAAGTTAATATAATAGCAAATTTTCATTTTTTTTTTTTTTTTTTTACCAATTCTTCATCTTCTTTATGATACAAACACATTAAAATAACTCTTTATTATTGTTATTTCATTCACAATCCAATCTTAAATACATGTCTTTAAAACAACTTGTTTTAATAGTTTTATAAAACTCTATTGCTTTTGTTTACTTTCACAATTTGGTTAATTGATTTTCTCCGGTTAGAAAAAAAATAAAAGAATAAAAGAAATAAAAGAAATTGATTTCAAAAAGAAGAGGATTTCAAAATTTGAATCTTTTAAAAGAATCTTGTTAAAATATGTTTTGTTATAAGGCTTACAATCAATTAATCAATCAATGAGTCGTTCGAAAGGAATCTGGCGGTGGTTTTTTTTGTTTTTTGTTTTTATCACACGTGATTCGTGTTCGTTCCAAAAAAAAAAAAGATCAAAAAATCCTGCTTCAAAGTTCCTTGCAATCCATTGAATACTTATTTATTTGAAATCTACGACTTTCAAGATGAAACTCAAATTGGATGATATTAATGGAATCTCTGAGAAATGGGGTTTATGTTAATACATTTCTTTTGAAAAAGAATGAAGTATTCGTTGAGAATCATTGATTTCCAAAAAAATTGATTTTTTTTTTTTTTTTCAATCTCATCATCAAATATTTGAGAATCAACTAATTTGAAACTTTGCATAATTGTGTTGCAAGTTAAAAGTTTATTCCATGTTAATCATATGTACTTTTTCTAAACATGTGTATGTCCTAGGACGTAATTGAATAACTGAATATTCAGGGAAGGGTATTGTGGGAATAACCTTTTGATTTTATTTATTTTTTCAAAAAAAAAAAGTTTAAAAAAATCTTCAAAAATGATAAAATAAGAAATTGAATAAAGAAAAGAAATGAAATTAATTAAAGAATCATTACCTCTTCATGATCACGAGTGAATTCAGTGAAATAAGAATACAAAATTTGTAAGACGGGTTTTTGTGCTATAATTAATACATGTCCTTTTGATCTTTCGATTTCAATCGTAACATGTTCAAGCCTAACAGAAACATCACGATAACACTATTTTATCATTTTTTTTGAAAAAAAAGTGCTTCACTTCAATTTAGATAATGGAAACAAACCTCAGCTCTTGGCATTCTATAATTGTACACATCTTTTTCATATTCAGAATATTCAACAGGATATTTCTCCTAATTTTTTTTGAAAAACATCAAAAAAAAATTAATTAAAAAAAAAGAAAGAAAAAAAAAATGAGTTATAAAGTGAAAATTTCAATCACCTTAATTTGTTCAAGAGTTAGACCATCAGTAACTCCAGGATTCATATCAACTAAAGCATTTAATTCAAGAATTTCTCCAACATCTTGAAAATAAGATGCAAGTTCTTTTGAACGATTAGTAGTTGAAGTCCAAACTGAGAGAGGTTGATTATCTTCTCCAAAATTTAATCCATCTGGGGAACGAACTTGTTCTAGAATAAACTTTTTTAATCTTTCACCAAATAATTGTCCTTTTGGTGAGAGTGGTTTTCTTCCTCCATCAGAAAATAAACTACAATCTTCAAAATTATCCTAATTTGAATTTGAATTTAATTTGGATTTTTTTTTCCAAAATGAAGGGTTGAATATGTAATTGAAATTATACACGACATAAAAAGATATTTCGAAATCCAATGTGAACATTCATGAGAAAGAAAACTATTCTTGTCTATTTTATTTTATTTATTTATTTTTCATTTGATTTATTTATTGTTGATTTTTGATAAATAAAATAAATTTATTAATGAACCTGTAGATATCCTTTAACATTATAAACTTTAATATTTTCAGCAAAGTTAATCATTTTAATATAGCTTAAATTCTCATCCTCTGTAATTGTTTCATAAATTTTAATATAATGATCAATTCTTGCCTATTATATTTAAATGAAATAAATATGATTAAATGAATAAATCAATTTAAAAAAAATCTTACACTCAAATCTGCATGAGCTTGACTTGGAAGAGAACCAGCATAATTTGGAGATGTTTTCATTTCTTCAACAAAAAGTTCATTCAGTAATTCTGAATTATTATTTATAACCTCAATATATACAACCTAATCAATTTGTTTTTATTTGTTCCATTTTTTTAAAAAAAAATTGGAAAAGGGAAATAGTAGTAATAATAATAAAATAAAAAGATTACCTGAACTTTTGGAGAAAGATACTCCTTTATATACTGTCTTTGCTTTTTTGTGACATTAGTTCCATCAAAAATTGCAACTTGACCTCCTGATGCAAAAAAAGTTTCCATATCACCTAATGCTTTATTTGCAAGAATTTTTCGTTGTTCAATTGCATCCTTATTCTCTAAAATTTTTTTATTTTATTTTTTATTGAATTAATTCATCAAGTGAAATTACATAAAAATGCAAAATAAAATGAAATTACCTGGGTCAAAAAAATCATGAGTTTGTTTTCCAAAAAGTTGATCACGATAAGTAGCAAGAGAAAAAGGTGAAGATTTGACTCCAAGCCATTTCAAGTAATGGGATAACTTTAATGATATATAAGTTTTTCCCCGAGCTGGAAGACCAACAAGAACAATTGCGATCTTTTTTGAAAAAAAAAAAAAAAAAAAAACAATAGAAATTGAATTTCAAATATAAAATAAGAAAAGTAAACCAATTAAATCAATTAATGAATGAACAATACCTTCCCAGCATGAAACATTTGTTGGTTTTGTGTTTTATATAGGCGAGCCATTTGTGAGCAGAGCACTCTAAACAAAAAACAAAAGGCGAAGTTATCCTAAATATCCTAGAACAATTAAAAGAAAGGTGTTAAATAAAGATTTTTTCAATTAAGTTGTTCAGTTTATTATTACTACTAATTATAAGTTATTATTCTTGTCACAAAATTAAGTTAATGTTTGAAAAAGAAAAGAAAAAAACCAAAAAAAAATAATAATGAATTAGAAAGGTTTCTTATTTAAAAATTTTAACAATAATGATATCAAATGAAAGCTTAGAACATCCTCTATTCAATTAAACTGATATTATTTTTAAAAAATTGAATTTTGAATGTTGTTAAGAGATGAGAAAGTTAGAAATCAGAAGAAAACAAATTAAGCAGACAATAAAAGAAAAGAAAAAAAAACCCGAAAAATAAGGTTTTCTGTTCAAAAATTGACAATAATGATATCAAACTGAAGCTGAGAACAATCTCTATTCAATTAAACTAATATTATTTGAAAAAATTGAATTTTGAATGTTGTTAAGAGATAATAAAGTGAAGAAGATATAAAGAAACCAAGAAAGAAAACAAAGAAAGAAGATAAAACTTCAAGGAAAAAAACTAAGTTTTTTGGACAAAAACTTGAACAATAATTGTATCAAACGAAAGCTAAGAACAATTTCTACTCAATTAAACTAATGTTATTTGAAAAAATCGAATTTTGAAGATGGACTTGGAGAGAGAAGATGAGGAGTTGAGAGGAAATGAGAAAAAAAAAAAAAAAAAAAAAAAAAAAAACGAAAAAAGAAAGAGGAAAAAATCCCACAACCAAAACAACCAAAACAAAAGAGAAAAGGAAGAAGAGAAGAGAAGATCCCATCCTTTATTCTCAATATATCATACTAATATCAATTCAAACTCAATCTCTTCACATATTTCATCCTCACTTCCTTCAGTTTTTAAATTTGTTAAAGTTTTTTTTTGTTTTATTGGAAAAATATGTCTGGTGAAGATGAACATTTTATTGGAACCTCCGCTCCTTTGAAGAGTATCTCTTTCTCCTTTGGTGAATATTGTAGAACTCAAAGCGAGAACTTTGTTCGTTGTAAGGAAAGTAACCAACACCCTTCTCAATGTGTGGAAGATGGAAATAAAGTCACTGTTTGTGCTATGGAATTGTAATTTTTTATTTTACTTTTATTTTACTTTTTATTTTTTGAAAAGTGTTTTATCAGCTGAAACCCATGATCCTTATTTCCTCTTTCCTTTCTTTTCTCAAATAATAAATGAAATAAATGAAATAGATTTGCTAAAGTGAGAGAAAAATGTAATCCAGAGTTTGTAGGACACTGGGAATGTCTTGACTCAAACAATCAAGAATTCAGGTTTATTATTATCATTATTCTTATTAGAGCTTTTCTTTCTATTTCTTTCTCTTCTTTCTCTTTTTTTTATTTTATTTTATTCCTTCTCCATTCAATATGATCTGATTCAATTTCTTTCTCTGACTCAATCAATTTTCCTTTCTTTAGATTCTGTAGACCACAACAACTTGCTTTTGATACTTGCATGTTGGAAAATTTCGTAATTTTTATTTATTTAATTTTATTATTTGATTAAATTTATTTAGCTTACTTTATTGGAAAGATTCTGATTTAATAATTGTAAAATAGGGATTGGGAAAAGACAGATATGAAGAATTAAAATCAGGGAAACTTCCTTCTCATAAACCTTATACAAAGTAAACAAAAAAAAAACCTGTTTGGATAGAGAATCAAAAAAGAAAGAAAGAAAGAAAGAAAATCAAATGCAACAATAAAAATAAAAATTTTAATATCAAAGATTTCGGGTCTTTTACATTTTTTCATAATCTATTTTAGTTTCCAATTTCTTGAGTTCACTTACTTTTCTTGCAGCTTTCATAAAATCTTCTTGTATAACATAATCTCTTTCATCACGAATAGCAAACATTCCTGCTTCAGTACAAACATTTCGAAGATCGGCACCATTAAAGCCGTCAGTAAGTTTTGTAATAGCTTCATAATCTTTTTATTTTATTATTTATTTAATTTTTATTTTTATTTTGTTGGGAATTTAAAAAAAAATAATAATTGAAATATTGAGTCAAACCTAATTCTCCATGCTTTGTGATTTTTGTAGCATGAATCTTAATGATATCCATTCTTGCTAATTCGTTCGGTAGAGGAATTTCAATTTTACGATCAAGACGTCCAGGACGTAAAAGAGCAGGATCCAAAGTATCTGGAAAAAAAAAAAAAATGATCATTTAAAAAAAATAGTAAAATAAGAAATAAAATAAATACCAGGTCTATTAGTTGCCATTATGATTTTAACTTTTCCTAAGACGTCAAATCCGTCCATTTGATTCAATAACTTTTCAGAAAAAAAATTTTTTTTTTTCAAAAATAAATAAACAAAAAGCAAAGAAAGAGAATAAAAAAAAATTACTTCCATAAGAGTTCTTTGAATTTCACGATCTGCTGAAGTACCTTCAGAAAATCTTCTTCCTCCAATGGCATCAATTTCATCCATAAAAATAATACAAGGTTGGTGATCTCTTGCATATCCTGAGGAAGAAAAAGAAAAAAAAGAAAAAAAGAAAAAAGAAAAAATTGAAAAATTGAAAAAAATTGAAAAATGAATCAAATCAATAAAAATGCACACACACAAAAAAAAAAAAAAAAAGTTTACCAAACATTTCTCTGATAAGCCTAGCACTTTCTCCAATATATTTATCAACAATAGCAGAGGAAACTACTTTTAAAAAGTTTGCATCGACATTTGAAGCAATTGCTCTTGCAAGTAAAGTTTTTCCTGTTCCTGGAGGTCCATAAAGAAGGACACCTTTTGGTGGTTTAATACCAACACGAAGGAATAATTCTGGATTCATCAATGGAAGTTCAATAACCTTAAATAAGAATATTTTTTTTATTAGAAATTGAAAAAAATTAATTATTCAAAATCAAAAATTAAATAAATAAATAAAAAATTATACCTCTCTAATTTCTCGAATTTGTTCATTCAAACCTCCAATAGTGTTATATGGAACATCTCCTGGATCTTCAATTGACATATTGAAAACTAAAGGATCTACTTCTCTTGGGAGCTTTTTTTTTTTTTCAGAAAAAATAAAAATGAGAAATGAATTCAATATTCATTGAAATGGAAATGGAAATAGAATGGAATGTAAACCATTCTCATAATAGTTAAAGTTGTCATATCTAAAGCCACACGAGTTCCTTGAATTAATTTTGTTTTATCAAGTTTATTTCTACAACCAACAACATAACGAGGACCACTTGAAGCTTTGACAATAACTAAAATTTAATTAAAACAAACATTTAAATATTTGTGAGTAAAGTTTTTTTTAAAAAATAATGAAAAGAAATAATAATAAAAAATGAAACATCTTTCTTCATCTAATTGTTTAAGAACTTCAGCAATAACTTGACCAACACTTTGTAAAGCCTTTAAGTCATCTTCAGATTTATTATATTCCTTTTCAAATTCTCTTATTGCAATTCTAGCTATTTTACAAAGGAAAAAAAAAAAAAGAATAAATATAAAATAAATAAGAAATTTCAAAAAATAAATCAAAGTATTACTTTCTCTAACACGACTTTCTACTTCACGGGCATGAATTAAACTTTTCTTATAGTCAGATAAAACTTTAGCTCTCTTCATTCTTTCAGCACTCATTGGAACGCTTTGAGCGTTTGGTGTTGTTGTTTGCCCTGGAGGGTTATTCTTTGGTGTTTGAGGATTGTCGCCCATTGTTTTTTCAAATTTTTATAACTAATTTTGATTTTTTTGAATTAATTTCTTTGAAAAGAATGAAAAGTATAAAGAATTGTTATTATTGAGAGTTTGTTTGAGTTAAAGATTTTGAATTGAATTGAAATGTTACAAGTCCAAGAAGAAAAAAAATAAAAGAAGAATGAAGAAGAAAAAGAACAAAAAAAATAATAAAAAAATGGCGGACAATTTTTTTTTTATTCAACTTTTTTCTTTTCAACCCAACTTCAACTCCCTCAATTTCACAGAACTCAACAATCTTTTTGAAATTTATCATTTCTATTTTTTATTTTTTGAAAGTTGAGTCTACTATTCCTTCCCTTTCAAATCTTTTTGAAGAGACCTCAGAGTTTTCATTGAAATTTTTTTTGTTTTCCAAAAATCGTTTGTTTATTGTTCATTCAACTTCTGAAGTTTATGAATTAGGCCCTAATTCAACTATTGAACTGACACTCTTTTTGCCAGAAGTGTAATTGAGTTGATCTGAAAGATAGATGTTTTCTTTTTGAAGCAATTCTTTCCTTTGGTGACTAAACTTTCAATTTTTTGTTCAATTAAAAAAAAAGATTCAAATTTTTTTCTAAGTTTTTTTTTTTTGGTCAGAAAAAATGGAAGAACAACTTTGGATTGCTTGTTCAAACGGAACAGTTGAAGAGGTTATAAAATTACTTCAAGACTCGTTAAACATTAATTGGCAAGATTCTCGATGTGTAAATCAACAAGTTTTTGGATCTTTAAGAACACCTTTTTGGATTGCTTGTCATAATGGACGCACTGAAATTGTAAAGTTATTCTTAAATGATGAAAGAACTGATATCAATAAAGCAGACAAATATGGTTGGACACCTTTGTATATTACTTGTTATGAAGGACACATAGAAATTGTGAAATTATTATTAAATGATAAAAGAATTGATATTGTTAATTCAGCAAAGTTAGATTGGACGCCTCTTTCTGGTGCTTGTTGGAGAGGACATATTGAAATAATGAAATTATTATTAAATGATAAAAGAATTGATATTAATGAACCAGATAAATATGGAGAAACACCTTTTTATATTGCTTGTAAAAATGGAAATATTGAAATTGTAAAGTTATTATTAAATGATGAGAGAGTTGATGTCAATAAAGCAAAGAATGATGGTGCAACACCTTTGCATTTTATTTTCCACTTTGAAATTGTGCAATATATATTGGGAATGGGAAGAGGTGCCAATTTAAATATTAAAGATAACAATGGAAAAACAGCAATTGATATTGCAAGAGAAAATGAAAAAGTAGAAATCGCTGAATGGGAAAATGAAGTTGAATTTCAAGAAAAAAAAAGAGAATGTGGAAAGATTGTTGAATTATTAGAATCATTTAAAAGAAATCCTAATGAAACAAGAATAAAATTGAGGATACAACTTGGATTAGCTGGTAAATCAATTTGATTTTTTTAATTTTTTAATTATTTTTTATTATTATTTTTTTCATTTTTTTTAAAAAAAATTCAAGACAAAGACGCTGTTTCTATTTTTTCAATGGTCATTCTGTTTTCAGATGCTTATCTGGATTTCAAAAAAAAAAGGAATTAAAAATCTATAGATCTTCAATCACCGTTTATCTTTAGAATCATTTCAAAATTGAACTTCAAATCTTCCATTGGAATCTTTTGTTTTTGTATTTGTATTAATTCCAGAAAATAATAAAAATTAGAAATATGCTTTTCATTGGTTCATACAAAATAAAATAAAAAAAAAAATAAAAAAAAGCGCCCGACGGGGGGCTCGAACCCCCGACCGTTAGATTAAGAGTCTAACGCTCTACCGACTGAGCTAGCCAGGCATTTTTTTGTGATGATTTGTTGAATGGTTTTTCCCGTTTTGTTGTTTGGTTCAATCAAAAAAATCACCCAATTAATTCCTAATTCATAAGAAACAAAACATTAAAAAATTAAGGAAGAAAACATGAGCAAAGAGGATGAATATGATTACTTGTTCAAAGGTTTTTCTTCTTCTTCAACGCATAACCATTTATTTTTTTTTTAAAAAAAAACCAATGAATAATAGAAAAAAAAAAGAAAAAAGAAAAAAATTTTTAAAATTTTAACTGATTCATTAATTTATTTGTGAAGAATTATTTTCATGACTAACTCTTTTTTGTTTTTTGTTTTTTTTTAAAAAACCGAAAATTTATTTTATTTTCCTTGTCATTTCCTTTTTGTTATTATAATAATTAACTGATTCACTCTTCTTTCAATATAGTTGTTTTAATTGGAGATTCAGGTGTAGGAAAATCAAATTTACTCTCAAGATTTACTAGGAATGAGTTTAATTTGGAGTCAAAGTCAACTATTGGAGTGGAGTTTGCAACAAGAAGTATTCAAGTAGATAATAAAACAATTAAAGCTCAAATTTGGGATACAGGTATATTCAATTTTCCATGATTTTAATTGTTTAATCTATTTTCAATTGTTATTTATTAAAATCATTCTTTCCTTTTTTTAAAAAAAAATCTCCTTCTCAAAACCTCAAATCAAAAATAATTTAGCGGGACAAGAAAGATATAGAGCTATTACTAGCGCGTAACTTTCCTTGTTTTTTTAAATAAAATAAAACAAAACAAAATCAAAAATCAAAATATTAAAATCAAAATCAAAAATCAAAAATAGATATTATCGAGGAGCTGTTGGAGCCCTATTAGTTTACGATATTGCAAAACATGGTAAAAATTTCTTTTAATATTTTTTTTTTAAAAAAAATGTAGATGAAATGAAATTGGAAATCTTAAATTTGATATATATATATCTAAAGGAACCTTTGAAAATGTCTTAAGATGGTTGAAGGAATTAAGAGATCATTCTGATTCAAATATTGTTATAATGCTTGTTGGAAATAAAAGTGATTTGAGACATCTCAGGACAGTTCCAACTGAAGATGCAAAACAATTTTCTGGTAATTTTTCTTTTTTTCTTTTCAAATTTTTATTTGATTTTTTTTATTTGATTTTTAATTTGATTTTATTTTAATTCCTTTATTGATAGCTGAAAATAATTTGATGTTCATTGAAACTTCTGCTCTTGATTCAAGTAATGTTGATCTTGCATTTCAAAAAATTTTAACAGGTTTGAATTTGATAGATTTTTTTTTTTCTTTTCTTTTCTTTTCTTTTCTTTTCATTTTTTGTCAATATTGCAAAATAAAATAAAATAAAATAAAATAATAAATTAATAAATTTTTAGAAATATATCGCTTTGTCTCAAATAAAGATCTTGAAACAAAAACTGAACCTCAAAGTAATCTAACACAAGGACAAACAATTGAAGTAGGAAAAATTTCATCAGATACTGAAAAAAAAGATGGAAGATGTTGTTAACAAGAAATAATAATTATGAAATCACCATTATTATTATTATTATTAATTAATCTCTTTGAATTTTATTGACTTAAAGCAACATTACTAGTCTCACTCTTATTTGGTTTTTGAATTGCTGCAAGTATCCTCCTAATAAATCCATAAATCAATGAAATGAGAGCAGCTCCAATGCAAATATAATAAGCCGCAAACAGAATCGAAGCACTACCAATGAAAACTGATGATACAGAAATAGTGGCGTAAATTCCTATAACAAAATAGGAGATATCTTGAACGATGTTTGTAATGAATCCACAAAGAACGATTTTTTTCCAAGTTTCATGAGGAAATGGAAGACTGAACATAGGTAAACGGAAAACATTGGAACCCAAAATAGTGAAAATTTCTGTATTGAATCCTCCAAAGAAAAAGGCAAAAAATGTTACAAAAATATGATTTTTGATAAATTCATCGATTTCAGGTTTTCCCTTAAGCTCTTTTGAATAAATGATGCCCAAAGCAATATAATTACCAACAATGGGAGCAACAATTAGGATAACTAAAACAGGAAGTGCTGTAGCAGCAACAATAACGAAAAGGACAAAGTTATCGATTGAAAGGAAAAAGCAAAAGATGACTTCATTTCGGGCCTCCTTGTTAATAACAAAACCAATAATGGCTAGAATCACACCAAATCCAAAAATTATAGGATAAAAGATTGCAGCGTTAGCTGATGCTGCAGCCGCTGTCATGGCATTATTATATCCACTATCTTCTTCACATAAATCTCCATCATATTGAATTGGACAACTACAATAGAAATCTATTAAAATTTATTTTTTTCGTTAAAAAAAATGTAACACAGGAAGAAAGAAAAAGAAAAGAAAAGCAAAGAAAAGGAAAGAAAGAAAAGAAAAGAAATATTTATCCTCACCATAAGTAAAAGAAGAACAAGTTCCTCCATTTTTACAAGGATTTGGAGTACAAAGATCAGGTTCACAATCAATACCAGCAAATCCTGTTGCACAAACACAATCTCCTGTGGCGCTATTACAATATCCACTTTGACAGTCATCCCAATTACACTCTTTATTTTACAAGTTTTTATTAACAAAATTAAAAAAAATTAAAAAAAAATTAAAAAATAAATAAAACAAAAATATTACGGAGGGTAGAATAAGTTGTCTGACAGTTGTCATCATAATAGCCAGCAGTACAGAAACAGTAATATGATGTACTTAAGGCACTACAAGAACCTCGTCCTGCACAAGTAAAGTTTGTACATTGGACTAACAAAAGGAAAAGAGTTTTCGTTTTTTTTAAAAAAAGAGAGAAAGAAATAAAGAAAGAAAGAAAAAAGTACTGCAAGTAGAAGTTGTTGGGCAATCATTATTTACAGCATTGGTTGA
>ERZ778024.2657-NODE-2657-length-14873-cov-6.423606_pt1 | contig 14873 bp, 18 predicted proteins | sample MGYA00375754_ERZ778024 | MGnify/ENA primary metagenome ERZ778024 (study PRJEB29350, sample SAMN05389827) | bioreactor metagenome | isolation source: Thiocyanate bioreactor | place: South Africa: University of Cape Town | collected 2014-02-18 ...
TCCATTGTTTATTTTCCAAAACAATTTCATCAATTAATTCATTTTCTGAATCATCAACAAATCTATGTAAATACTTTCCTTGTAATTTAAACCAACATTTTTTTTGTTTTCCATTTTTTGTGTAAAGATATCCAGTCAATGGAAGTAAACAATCCAATAATGATGTTTTTCCAATTCTTTCATATCCAACTATCATTAATTTTGATCTATAAACATGCCTTTCTGATGATTGAATTAAATCAATAGTATAATTAATAATTTCTTGGCTTGATTTTGATTGGATTTCAATTGGAAGTGTTTCTAATCCTTTTGTTGTTGATAATTGGATTTTTTTGTCAAACCAATGAAGTTTATGAATTCTATTCAAATTGGAATGATTAAATTTATGCAAACATCTTATTTTGAGAAGAAGAAAGAAAAAAAAAAAAACTTTAGGGATTTCAAATTCATTTTATCGGATATCATGAGTGTTTGAATAATTGGATCAACATCTTGAGGTTTAAATGAATTGCCATATAATCTTTTTATTTATTTAATTTTTGGGGAATTTGGAAAGAAAAAGGAATTAAAGGAGATCAAAAAGTACAATAAATTTTGAATTGAGTTGCTTGATTGAATGAATTGAGAAATTGGATTTCCTTGATTTGTTAATTGATTTCCTAATTTTATTTTATTTGTTCTTTTAATTCATTTATTATATTCCCAAAAACCAAGAAAAAAACCTTCAAGATTCATTTCTTTGATGTGATTTAATTTTGATAAAAAATCAGGAAATTTATTAATTTGATTGTATGATCCATCTAAGACTTCCAATTTGAATAATTGTCCTATCATTTCGTTATTTAGTTGAAAAAAAATCATTTTTTCCTTAAATAATAGTTTGACTAAAAAAGAGTTACCAATTTGATTTGGAATGCTTGAAATTTTATTAAAAGATAAATTTAGATGGGTCAAGTTGATCAAATTTTGAATTTCAACAGGAAAAGTTTCAAAATTATTGCTTGAAATATTGAAATTTAGTAAACTTGTCAGATTTCCTATTGATTCCAAAAAGATAACAATTTGAATTGAAAAAAGAAAAGTTTTTTAAAAAAGTAAAGAAAAAAAAAAGAATAAAAATTACTAATTTGACTTGGAAGTTGAATAAGATTATTTCTTGATAAATCCAAATGAATTAAATTTTGAAAATTTTCAAAAGAATTTTGAATTGAATTGAGTTTTAAGTTTTTGAAGAATAAATGGGTAATTTGATCTTTTGATTTTGAATTTAATGGAATGAAATAAGATGGTTCCATTCCAATGAATGATGATGCTTCTTTAAGAATTGAGATAGTTTGTTCATTTTTTTCAAATTCAATTGATTCTCCAAAAATTATATTTTTCTCTTCCATTGGATACTCCTCTATTATTATTTTTATTACTTATTGAAAATTATTATTGATATAAATAAATCTAACCAGATAAACCCATCTTTTTTCTCAATTTTGTTGTTTCGTTTTGATTCTTTTGGAATGATTCTATTAATTCAGCAAGGTTCAATTTTCCTGTTTTTCTTGCAATATCAAGTGCAGTTTTTCCTTCATGGTCTTTTTTATTGATATCTATTTCTCTTCCACACATTAACAGATATTTCACAATATCAATATGTCCATTATAACAAGCAATATAGAAAGGTGTCCAACCATCATTATTTGCTTTATTGATATCAACCCTTTCATCACTTAATAGTAACTTCACGATTTCAATATGTCTTTTTTCACAAGCAATCCAAAAAGCTGTCCTTGAATATTGAGAATCTTGCCAATTTGGAGATATTTGTGTATTTTGAAGTAATTCTCGAACTTTTCCAATGCTTTCCTCTTTACAAGCTTGAAAAAATTGTTCTTCGTCTAATATAAAGTTATTGAAAAAAAAAAATGAATTAAAACTAATAAAATGGTGTCATTATTTTAAAGCTTTACCAGATCTCATCGCAGTGTTTATGGATTCTGTTGTGTTTGCTGGTCGTCCAGTTGCACCTTTTTGTCTTTGAGAGTTGTCCATTATTTTTTGTTTGTTTGTCTAACCAACAAAAGAACGAACAATCAAGTGAACTTTTTTAGCTTTGAGTTGTTGACAAAATTGCCATTCAAACCGTTTGAATTTCAAACGCAATAAAAAATTTTGTTTTTTTGTTTTTTTGTTTTGTTTTTTTTTTTTCTTTGAAAACTTTCAACAAACTTAAACAACACTTTGATTACAAAGAATAATATTTATTGCAATAAAACATTTAAAAAAGCTAATCAAATAGCGGAGTTTGATTAAGAGAACCAAGATACATTGAAGATTGAGAATTGGAAGGAGAAGGAGGGTTCTTTTCAATAAAATTGCAAAGTTTGTGATTTATAGAGATACGAGAGACATTTCCACAAGCAACACAAGATAAAAATATCTCCTTTCCTTTTGATCCTTTTTCTTTGAGAATCTATAAAAAAAGAAAATAAAAATAAATGAATGAGTAAATCAAAAAAATAATTTAAAAAAAATAATTCAAAAAAAATAATTCAAAAAAAAAAAATACAATATCTGTCTCAGGATTTGAACAAGATTTACAAATAACAAATTTCTCAATAAAAGAATCCACTAATTTTGAGAGTTTTATTTGGTCATGATGTCCTTTCAAGTTACTCTCTCGAACAGGAACTCCAAGTTCAAAGGCAAAGAATTTCATAAGGTCTACATTTACATTTTTTTTTTTGATTTTTTGAATTATTAATTTTATTTTATTTTTTTGAAAAATGAAATAAAATAAATTAAAATCAAACATTCAGAAGGTCTTCCTAAAGCTTTTGAAACATCATTGATATTCATAACTGTAGTATTATATCCAGATCCCTTATTGTATTATTTATTGATAAAAAAAAACAAGTGAACATGAAATAGTAAAAAAAAAATACTTGGATAATTAACTTGGGCATTTTATAACGGTAGAAAGGGTCTACCACCTTTTTGTTGATATTGACTTGCATTGTGTTGGGTTGAAAGATACATGAAGCAAAACAAGTGATGAAGAAGAGCAATGAATCGAATTGATTGAAAAAAAAAAAACAAAAAAAAAATTGAGCCCTTTATATACATTTCCACTTTCCTTCTGACGTAATCACTTACATCATTTAATCCACGTGGGATGGTGAGTTTTGTTTTCTCTTTGTAACTCAACAACTTCAACTTCATCCTTCTTATCCATTAATTATTTTCCCTTCTATTCATAATCATACCACAAAGTATCAATTCTTTTCATCTCAAGCTTCATTTTGATATCTTTTTTGTATAATTTTGATGGAAAAAACAAAAAAAAAGGTCAAAGTTTTGTATTTTGCAAGAAGCCGTGAGCTTGTTGGGTGCAATGAAGAGGAACTCAACCTCTCCCTTGGAGCAACAACTAATTTTGATGAGATAATGAATGCTTTATGTACTCAACACCCAAGTTTATCTGAGATCAAGGAGACGCTAATGCTTGCTATCAATTTGGAATATGTTCAAAAGGATGAGCAGATTGTTCTTAAAGACAGTGATGAGCTTGCTGTGATTCCCCCAATTAGCGGTGGTTAATGGATTCATATTGAGAACTTATCCTTTGATGCTAAGGTTTTATTTGTGAATCATATAAATAGATAGATATATATTGAAAAAAATTGAAATTCTTAATTGTGCTTATAAAAACTATTCCTAAACCCAAATCCCATTCCCCTTTGGCTTCTTTTCATTCTTTTCCTTTTTTTTATTATGATTCTTTGTTATTTTTTCAATATATCTATTAGGTCAACACATTTTGATGTCTATTGTTCAAAAACATATTTTGATGGCTACTCCCTAAAATTTCTGGAGTGTTAAATTTTGGAGCTTTCTGGGGTTCAAAAGGAGTGGCTTTCATTAAGGTGCATTTTTTTAAAAGAGACTAATTTAATGTTAATTTCAAACATAGGAAGGAACTGAAATTCCTCTTTTGATAGCACTTTAGATTTATTTAGTTGAAGACAGAAGACAGTTATCTTTTGAAAAGCAAACAACCCGCCAAATATTTACATGATGTCATTGATATTCAACATTCCTCAACAAAAAAATGCAAAGACAAGGAGAGAGTTTTTTTTTTTTAAATCACTGTAAAAAAAAAAAAAACATTCAATCAATCAAATTTCTAGTAGCATTGCAATCCGAGCTCAAGGTTTCTCTCTCTTGATTCATATTTTATTTACTTTTCATTTTTTAATTTTTTTTAATTTTTTTTATTTTTTTTAATTTTTTTAATTTTTTTTAATTTTTGTAATTTTTAATGTCTTTTTATAAATACCAAATTTCACAAAAAAAAAAAATAGAAAAAAACAAAAAAGAATGTCTGTTGATGGAATTATCATTGAACGAGTTGTGGACCTTCCACAAGAGGATACAAGTGAAAATATAGGGAAAGTTTTTGAAGAAAAACTTGAAGAGAAAATTGAAAAGAAATTGGAAAATGTATTGGAACATGTATTGGAGGAAAAATTGGAAAAGAAATGGGACGCAATTGAAGGAAAAGTCCATAAAATTGAAGAAAAAACAGATGCAAATGAACATGAAATTCATGAATTGATGGAGAAAAATAAAGGTGAAAAAGGAAAAGCAGAAACAAAAGAAACCCAAGCTGAAGTACAACATAAGAAAGGAAAACATGGGGAACATGAAGAACATGAAGGTCCTTCAGATGAAAAGAAAACTAGGAAAGGAAAAAAACAAGTTGATGTTGAAGTAAATTTTTTTTTTTTTTTTTCCCTATGAAATACATAAAATAAAATTAAAATAAATCATCCAATTTTGAAGCCAATCCAACATGAAACTACAAGTAATTTTTTTCTCCAATTTCATCATTCTAATCAATAAAATGAATTTTAAATAAATAAATAAATAAATAATAAAGCACGTTCTGGTCGAGAAATTAAGGCAGTGGAACGATTTGAAATTGAAGAATCAAAAAAGGAAAGACAACATATTGAAATATCAGAGGGAAAAGGCCAACCCTTGGGTGAAATTGAATCAAGTATTTTTTTTTTTTCCTTTGAATGGTTTTTTTATTTATTTATTATTAACTTTTTTTTCAAAAACAGTTCGCGTCCAAATTGATAAGAGAAAAGGTGAAGATGAATTGCTCAAAAAATTTTATACAATTCTATTTCATAAACCTGGAAAAGTATCATTTTGTTCTTAGTTTTTTTTTTTAACCCATGAAAAAAATAATAATGAAAAACTGACATCAACAATTAATAGACCACACATGTTAAAAATAATTTGAAACATTTCCAAGGATTGGCTTATGTTGATCAAGTATCTCTTTTTTTTAAAAAGTCTCAACGCATCAACAAGAATAAATTTATAAAATAAAAAATAATAGGAAAAAAGGGATAAAGAAATAGCATCTTTGATGACAAGATTTGACAAATGGGTTAAAGATGAACTCAAAGAATTATGTGAGATCTTGGATTTGGATAAAAAAGGATCCAAAGTAATTTTTTTTTTTTTCACTTTTATTTCCTTTATTTTCTTTATTTCATTTATTTGAAAAAAAAAATCATAAAAGGAAGCACTTATTGAAAGGATTGTTGATTTCCTTGAACTCCCTTTTACACATAAAACAGAAACAGGTGCTCAACAACAATCTGAACATGCTCCAAAGAAACGAAGACTCTCCCATCAAGCTGAAGAAGGCCACAAACCTGGAGAACATGGAAAACATGAAGAGCATGAAGAATCTCATTCAGTAATTGTTTTTTAACTCTTCAATGGTCAAAAAAAAAAAAAAAAAAAAAAAACGAAATTTTTTTTTTTTTTTCTTTTTAAAAAAAAAAAAAAAAAAAAAAAAAAAAAAAAAAAAAAAATACTGACATTCTTTTCAACTTTACTTTTCATAGAGCAAGAAGAAAACCACAGAAGGAGCAACTAAGAAATCTGCTGTTCATTTTGATTAAACAACAACTAAATAAAATCGAGAATAATCTGAATAATAGTAATCACAAAGTGAAAATAAAGAAGTGTTTTTGTTTTTGTCCGTTTTTTATTTTCATTTTTTTGAATGGTTGAATACAACAATAACAAGGTTGAACAGTTAAGGTGTATTTGGAATTAATCTCTGGTGATTCTCTTAAAAGTTTGAAGACAACAAGATTATCATTATATTGCTTGTGAAAAAAGGACATATTTGAAATTGTGAATTATTATTATTAAGTTTCATATTCCTAATATTTTTTAAAAAAATGATAAATTAGTGAGAGGAAGAAACAAATTCGTTTCATTTTTTTAAAATAAATATAAAATGTAAATAAAAGGTCGTCAGGCTCATTAAATCAGATTTTGAATTGCACATTTAATTCGCATTCAAAGGGTTACATCAAACGACAAATAAAAAAAAAGAAAAGTAAAGTAAAGAAAATAATAATACCTCAAAGTAATTTGCTCCAAACATGAATTCTAAGTTGTAGAATTAGAATTAGAATTTGGAATTAGAACTGTAGGACTTAAAATGGGGGCTTGAGGGCAACCAAGTAAGCATATTTGAATTGAGTCGAATACAACTCAAAATCAAAGGTTTTACATTAAAATGAAAAAAGAGATGATATCAATAAATAAAACAAATAATAATAAAGATAAAATAAATGTGTTTTTTTAAAAAACTTGAAATACAAAAGTAAAGTCAGAACTTATCTTTTTGCATAATCAAGGAGGAGGGTGTTATTAAAAAAGAAATTATTTATTTATTAACTCAAAGAGTAAAAAATGGGAAGAGACAAAGAAAGTCTCAATCCCTTTTATAAATTTGGATTTGGATTTGGATTTAGTTTAGTTTTGATTTTGAGTTTGAATTTGAATTTGAATTTGAATTTTTGATTGGGAAAGAAAGAGAATATGAGAAGGAAGATAATCTTCTCCTCATCATCTTCTCAGACTTTGATGTTTTGTTGTCTTCATTCTTATTTATTTATAAAAGAGAAAAATGGATGCAACAAGTGCAACAGAGAGGAAAGAGGAAAAAAAAAAAAAAAAAAAAAAAAAAAAAAAAAATCAAAAAATGGAGGGTTTGAAATTCTTCTCATCAGTTTTAGGTTGCAATTTCCTTCCCATATTCTCAAGGATGGAGTCAATGTTACATGATTGAATTTTTAGTTTCACCCTTCGTTCGAAACCTTCAACTCCCCTTCCTTGTAAAGGTTCCAAAACATTACGTTAGACACTTCAGGAATCTGGAAAACAACGTCACTTAGAATTTTGCATTTTGTCTTTGAAGTCTCCATAGTATATAAAGATGTTTTTTCCAACTCCTGGAGTTCCATTTATGATGAATTTAAAACAATAATTAAATCCAACTTGCAAAAAAGAAGAAAGAATTTGATTGTTGATTTGATTATTTATTCTATCAAATTGTTATCTCAAATATTTGAAGGAATCTCTCTGCCTATGTATTCGATTTCTTAGCTTCAGCCAGTCTCTTTACTTCGTCTGCAAAGAAACTTGAGGTATTTATTTTAACTTAACTGAAGTTTGAAATTGACTTACTGACTAAAACTTTTTTTTCTTTTATTTATTTTAGAAACTACTCTGAAACACTCTGATCCAAGAAACGGAATTTGGCAGTGGAGCGTCAATCAATAGTTTCTGGAGATAAAGCCATAACTGTTATAATAAGTTTTCAAAATAAAATTAAATTATGATTTTATATTATCTCATACTTTTTTCTTCTTCTTTGTGTTCCAACATCAACTTCGAAATATTTGAAAGAAAATTTAATAGGAGTTGAATATTAATCACGTGACTTTAGCCGTTTTTTTTTTTTTTTTTTTTTTTTTTTTTTTTGAAAAAAACAAATTTTGTCAACCGAACTGAATTGAATTGTGAGATGGAAGTCGACCAAAAGAACAAGAGACCAGCTGATGAACTTGAAACGTAAAAATATAATTTTTATTTCTTTCATTGTTTCAATTTTAATTTCAACTTTCATTTGTTTTGTTTTTGTTTCTTAATAGGAATGTGTTTAGTTCACCAAAGAAAAGGAATATCGCACTTGAAGGAGACTTTGAGGAGTTATTGAGTCAATATTACCAAAGACTTTTCCCTTTTAAAAAGTTTTATAATTGGTTAAGTTATTGTGAAGGTAGAATATTGTTTATCTTTTTTTTTAAAAAAAAATATGTTTTCATTTATTTTTTAAAAAAAAAAAAAAAAAAACTTAAAAAAAAAAAAAAAAAAAAAAAATTCAATAATAATAGTTGACAAAGAATATTTCCCAAAGAGAGAATTTTCTTTTACAATTAAAAAGGATGGAGAAGAGACTTATCTTCGTTATAAATCATTTAGTGATGAAAAAGAATTGAAAGATTCAATTATTAAATTAAATCCACACAAGATTGATATTGGAGCTGTTTATACAGTGAAAGTAAAATTCAATTCAATAATTTATTTCTTCATCATGGATTTTGGAATTTAAAAGTTATAGATATTGACATTTTTTTTCTTTTTTTCTTTCAGCCTGTTGACCATAAAAAAGTAAGACCAGGAGCCTTTTCCCCAGTTGAAAAAGAACTTGTATTTGATATTGATATGACAGACTATGATGAAATTCGTACTTGTTGTTCGTAAGCTTTCTTTTTCTTTTTTTTCCAATGTTTTTTGTTTTTAGTTCATTAATTATCCTTTCAATTAACCCAAATTCTTATAATTAAGTGGTGCAAATATTTGTGAAAAGTGTTGGAAATTTATGACCTTAGCAGTTAAAATCCTTGATTCTTCTTTAAGAGGTATTAATTCCTTTTTTTGTTGAAGAATATCAAGTTGATAATTTCTCTTAAAACAAAAAACAGAGGATTTTGGATTTAATCATATATTATGGGTTTATTCTGGAAGAAGAGGAGTCCATTGTTGGGTTGGTGATAAAAGAGCTAGATCTTTGAATAATGCTGCTCGTGATGCAATTGTCCAATATTTATCTTGTGTTCAAGTATTTTTCCTTCATAATTTCCCTTCTTTTTTTTTTTTCAATCCTTTCTTTAATTTTCATTAATTTCATTAATTTTCATTTTTACCTTTCATCTACAGGGTTCTCAATCACAAAAAAAGAAAGTAAATCTTTCTCCTGTTTTACATCCATCTTTATCGTAAGATTTTTTTTTCTTTTCTTTTCTTCATAATTACACCATTTTATTTGATCTTTTTATCTTTTCCTTTTTTTCAAAATTAATAGACGAGCTTTTACAGTAATTGAGGATTACTTTGAAGAAATTATATTGGAAGATCAAGATATTTTGGGTTCAAAAGAATCTTGGTCAAAAGTATTAGAACTCATTCCTGATAAAGATATTTTTTCTATTCATTTGTTCCATTTCTTTCTTTCTTTTCAAATCAAATTTACCCTTTCTCTCTTTTTTTTTTCTTCTTTCTTTACATGTTCAAGGTAGATTAAATGAGAGATGGGAAGATGAAGATAAATCCTCTAAAGAAAGATGGGAAGAATTAACTTCATTAATTGAACATACATTGCAAAAGGTTCAATTTTATTTTTATTGACATTTCAAGAACCCATTTAATCTTTTATTTTTCCAAAAATAGTATCAAAGAAAAGCATTAACCACAACTGTAAAAGAAATTATGTTTCAATATACATATCCAAGATTAGATATTAATGTCAGTACTCAAACTAACCATTTATTAAAAAGTCCTTTTTGCATTCATCCAAGCACAGGTTTTTCTTTCTTTTTTTTTCTGATTAATTAATTATTAACAATTATTTTTTTTAGGAAGAGTTTGTGTTCCAATTGATCCAAAAAGTGATACTTTCCGTCCCACTTTAGTTCCAACTGTAGGACAATTAATTTGTGAAATAGATGAATACCATAAAAATAATTCCAATTCAAATGAAAAACTCTCAGGTTTAGATTCAATTTTTTTTTTTTGTTTTGTTTTTTTTTTTCATTTAGATTCTTGATTAATACTCTCTTTTAATTTGTAGATTATAAGAAAACATCTTTAAAACAATACATGGATATTTTCAATCAATTCTTGGAGCCATTAGAGAAAGTGAATCGTCAAACAAAGAAAGAAGACATGGAAAGACAACTCAACTTCTAATCACCCTATGTAAAATCATAAAACTTTCAAAGAAAAGAAATTTTTTTCAATTGAAAATCTAAATAGTTTCAACAATTACAGTTTGTTCATGATTTCATTGAAATGAAGAAAAGTTTGGGTTTGATAATTTCAAATTCAAAAAGGGAACAATATATAATCGGATCAAATCAACTTATTCCCTTTTTGAAATGGTCAAAAGGAAAAAATAAACAAAAAACAAAAAAACAAAATAAACAAAAAGTAAAACCACCAGACAAGAGAGTGATGGGAAGAAAGAACCAATACCTTGATAACTTACAACAATTTGGAGAGACTGATGTTCCTACACAAGATGTCACCTCATTGAAGAAGTACTTTTCTTCATTGACTGAAGCATTGGATAATACAACTTCTGAGTTAGGAGCTGGGTATTATAAGACAGCAAAGAATAAGACCATGACTTTGAGGAAGATCAAAAGAAGACCTTTGACAGCTCTTCAAGATGTGTTTGAGAAAGGAAAAACTTTACCTGAGGATGAGGAAGAAGAAGAACCAAAGGTTGAAATCTATTTATTATTCAAATTTATTATTCAGTTAATTATTTTTTTTTTTTTTGTTTCCTTTCCTCGTTTTCATGACTTGATGATCTTTTATTTTACTTCATCGATTTTTGGTTTGTGAGAATCTGATTCTATTTTTTTTCCCTTGAATAAAATCAACTAATTAATTAACTAATTTTATTTAGACTCCAACAGAATTTCAAGTTGAATCAGATAAAGATTTGGCTCAAGTTATGATTGATATTATTCATACTTTATTTTATGATCCCCAACATGGTTTATGGCCTGAATATGATAAAGCTTTTAAAAAAGAAGATTATACAAAACATGGAAAACCTGGATGGGATGGATCAGAAGATACAGTACAACGATTACAAGCTAGAGAAGAGATTAATAGATTAAAAAACGTGGAAACTACAAAATTAATGGAAGGAAAATTCACTACCGATTCAATTCAAGCTATAATTCAACAATTATCAGATATTATCACGGGTGTAAAACCTAAAGATGTTAAACATGCTGTAAGAAATCATGTTAGAGACCATCTCAATAATTTGGTGTACTAAAAAAAAATGAATGAAATGAAATGAAATGAAAATAATAAAATGAAGAAAAGAAAAGAAAAGAAAATAAAATAAAAAGAGAAAAGATTTTTGTTTTGCTTCGAATAATTCGAATAGATCCGTAAAAAGTTCTCCTTCTTTTATTCTTGAACTTTATTTTATTTGATTTTTTACAATAATTCATTCTGATTGTTTATAAAACATTTGCTTATTTTGTCTAAGTAAAATTCCAAGCATTTCAACTTTCAATTTTGAAGCTTCTGCAGAATCAAGAAATCTATCCCTAGTATGTAAAATATAATTATCAAATCCTCCTTTTTTATCAATGTATTCCATTACTTTTGGAGTAATTAAGACTCTATATTTCTTGCCAGTAATTTCACTTGAATACAATTTAACCTAAAAACAATTAAAAGCAAATTAAGAATTAAAAATTCAAAATTCAAAATAAATCAAGAAAAAAAGGATCTCAAAGTTGAAAGGAGATATCAAAAGAAAATAAATGAATGAAAGAGTTTTTTTGGCTTTTTTTTGGAATTAAAAAAAAAAGAAGAGTGAATAAAAGAAAGAAAGAAAAGTTTACATGAGAATTTGGTTTCCAAGTTCTTTTATTCTTCACATTATTATCAGCTTCATAATAACCAGTTGTTGTTCTCTCTCCAGCAAGCAATTTGATCTTGGGAATAGGGAAGCGAGGAAGATGTTGGATCTTAATGCGAGGCAAAGTAATCACCATGTTTTTTTTTTTTTCTTTTTTCGTTAAAAAAAATGGCGGGATTCTGTTTTTTCTTTTTCTAACTGATTTTTCTTTGCTGATATCAACTTATTGAATTAATGAACATTCAAGATTCGAGATTCAATTTAAGATTCATAGCAATTAACAATTTCTTAATTAACATCCTTTTTTTGTTCTTCAATTCTTTTCAAAATTCGAATTAGAACGATTTGGCAACGATTCAGTATTACTCATTAATGCAATGAAAAAAGGAATGGCTGTTTAATTGGATAGATGAGGAATGAAAACAATAACAACAATTATTAGAACTGATTTTTAATATTTGGATTAGGATAAGGATTTAAAATGTATTGATTTAATGTTGTGATGAGAGTATTGGCGTAAATAATTGGGAATTGAAAAAATGAGAAGAAAAATGAAGTCAAATATATGACATCAATCAATATATCAAACTGATCTTTTCTTTTCACTAAAATCTAATTTAGAGAGAAGCTATATCATCATTGAAAGTTTGAAAGTGTAGAATTCACTTTGGATGACTTATTAGGGATTCTTCTTTAATCAATCTCTTGTTTTAGTATTAACTTATTTGAAAAAGACGGAAACAATATGGCTTTCGATGCACTTGTTTACTTGATTGCTGTCATCGTCGTGTGTACATTACTGTTTGGAATGGTGTTCTTTGTAACATTTCATTATATTTCATATTTGATTGATTTGTTATTTATTTAATTATTTTTTTTTAAAAATATTCATAACTAACTAACTAATGTTCAATATTTATAAAGTTTATAATGCTCACTGATTTGGAATCTGATTATATTAATCCTATTGATTTATGTAATAAGCTGAACCAAGTATTTTTATTTATTCATTGTTTTTCTCTTGTTTTAAAACATCATCAGTTTTAACATTAAATTAAAATATTTCAAAAAAAAAAAAGTTCGTGATTCCTGAAATGCTTGGACATTTCATTCTTTCGTTGATTTTCTTGTTGAGCTTACACATATTTTCTTTTATCTTCAATCTGCCCTTACTTTGTTACAATATTTACAAGTTATTATTTTATTCAATTGAATTTTCCTTTTCTTTTTTTAAAAAAATTCATCCTTTCTTTTTTTTATTCGATATTTAGAGTTTCCAAAAACAAACATATGTTTGATGCAACAGATATATTTCGAACCCTTACATATCATAAACAAGAATGTTTTGCTAAACTTGCATTTTATTTAGTTTCATTCTTTATCTTCTTATACTGGTTTGTTTTTTTGATTTTGTTTTTTCTCTTTTTTTTTAAAACCTTCTTTTCTTGACTAATTAAAATAACAAATTTATCTATATAGCATGATCATGACACTCGTTGAATCTTGATGAATTCAATAAAATAGAAATAAAGTTGTTTTTTTTCTTTCTTCTTTTGCCTCCATAATTAAAAATAAGTCAAAAAAAAAAAAAAACTTTTGAAAGGTTTATGACTTTACTCTAAAAATACAGACAAACAAAAAAATTAATTCAAATTCAAATTTAGCTTCTTTAAACTGCAGAAAAATCCCAAACTTTGATGGTTTTATCATATGATCCAGATACTATTTTTGAATGATTAAATTGTAAACAAGTCACTCCATCTTTATGCTTTCTTAAAGTCAACATTCTTTTTCCTGTCATTAAATTCCAAACCTATGATTATAATAATTTTTAGATTAATTCAAAAAATGAAAAAAAATTAAAAAAAAAATTAAAACAAACCTTCAATGTTTTATCATCAGCAGCAGAAATCATTATCCATGAATCAAATCTTAAATAACGAATAACTCCCTTATGGCCTTCTGATCTCACCCAGTCAAGAGTTGCAACACATTCTCCATCAGTACGCCAAATCTTGATTAGTATTTTATAATCATGTTTAGAATTTTTCGGTTTTTTTTTTTTTTTTTGAAATATAAAATATTACCCTCAAACAAGAATCTAGTGATCCAGAGATTATTTTTTCAGAGTCAAATTGTAAACATGTAACTGAATCCAAATGTCCTATTAATGATCTGAGACAATCTCCTGATTCCCTTGACCATACTTTGATTGTACCATCTGCTGAACCTAATTGTATTTATTTATTTATTTCCAATGGAAAATTGAAAATCCAATAAAATTACCAGAAACAATCATTTTTTCATCAAATTGAACACATAATACTGCACCAGTATGATCACGAAGAGTTTTTAAACATTTTCTTTCATCTAAATCCCAAATTTTTAAAGTTGTATCATATGAACCCGAAACAACAACATTATTTTCAAGTTGTAGACAACGAACTGCACCACTGTGGCTATTAATTTTTTTAAAAAAATTTGAGTTAAAACAGTGAGGAAATAAAAGAAGAAATTAAAAAAAAGAAATAAAACCCTTCAAGAGTGGCGATAAGTTCTCCTGTGTTAATATTCCAAATTCGAATTGTGCAATCATTTGCACCACTAACAACCTTTTCTTTATCGAATTGAAGACTTCTGACTGTTCCTTCATGACCAACTAATGTTAATTGAGACGAAGTATTTGTTTTTAAATTCCAAACTCTATACATTAAATTTGATTATTTTTGGGTTCGAAAAAAGGAAAAAGAAAAGAAGAGAAAAAGAAAGAAAGAAAAACCTAATTGTTAGATCAGAAGAACCAGAAACAATTCTTGTATCGTCAAATTGAAGACATGTGATATGCTGAGTGTGTCCTTCAAATGTTCGAACAGAATAATTTCCTTGAGTCCAATTTCTTTTGATTCTATATCTTTCTGCATAAAAATTTTTCCAAATAGATTTTTTAATAGCTGCCCTTTATATGTTTTAGAAAAAATGTTTTTATTTAAAAAAAAGAGAATTGAAATGAAAAAATGAAAAAAAAAAAAAAAAAAAAAAAAAAAAA
>ERZ778024.2663-NODE-2663-length-14842-cov-55.681004_pt1 | contig 14842 bp, 14 predicted proteins | sample MGYA00375754_ERZ778024 | MGnify/ENA primary metagenome ERZ778024 (study PRJEB29350, sample SAMN05389827) | bioreactor metagenome | isolation source: Thiocyanate bioreactor | place: South Africa: University of Cape Town | collected 2014-02-18 ...
ACACACACGAATAGAAAAAGAATTTCTTTTGTTTTTCTCGACTAAAGAACCATGTTTGTTGTTGAATAGAAATGAAACAAAGAAAAATATATCTATTTATATGTATAAGAACATTTAAAAACTTTTCCTAGATCTAAACATGGTCAGAGAAAAAGAAATCTATGTTCGAATACCACCATTATGCATAGAGAACGATTTGCCATTCATTGACGAAGAAGAAGAAGAAAAAGAAAAAGAGAATGGAGTTGAATAATAAGGAAAGTTTAGAAACGCTCACACTGCTACAAAGAACGTTTAAGAATAAAAACAGAAGAAGAAGAAGAAAGACAATGACAACAGTAAAGTGTGACCAGGGTAGAACTAAGGTTGTTGTTGTTTTTTTCTCATTGATCTTTGAAAATGGTTGTGGAATCACGATTGTGGTGGATTGGATTTTTGTTTTGTCTATTGGTTTGTTGTCGATACGTTATTGTTCATATTTAACGGCGACGGTACAGTAGTCGAAGATACAGAGGCACCAACTGAAAAGAAAAATGAACATTTAAATTGTTATTACCAAAGATTCAACAAGCTAACCTTGAGAATTAGTATTTACTGAACGTCCTTGATCGCGAACAATTGGATCTGAAAATAAAAACAAAAATATTGATCGATGTCGAAGAACCAAAATCTTGTTTTAACATACAGAAATATGGATGATCCATTGCTTCCTTAGCTGTTAAACGATCATTATGATCGTAACGTAATAATTTATCAAGAAAATCTAAAGCTTCTTGACTGACAAGATGTTGATTTTCTGAATGAACAAAACGTTCCCATCGTTTTCGTGAATGTCTTCAAAAATAGCAAAATTCAAACTCATAATTCTCGTTTTTGTCGTCGATTTTTTACCGTCCAAGAATTTCGTTGAAACGTGGATCAAGTTCGATTTGATATTTTTCCAAATATTCATAAAGTTCATCAGTACCAAGAACTTTAGCAATTCGTACCAACTAACAACAACAAAAAAGAACAATAAATCTTGATTATTTTAATTAGAAAACAAACTTGATCATAATTGTCATGTCCATGAAAAAATGGTTCCTTTCGAAAGATCATACTTGCTAACATACAGCCTAAACTCCACATATCCAATGAATAATCATAATATTGATAATCGACAAGTAGTTCAGGTCCTTTGAAATAACGTGACGCAACTCGAACGTTATATTCTTGATTTGGATGATAGAATTCAGCGAGACCCCAATCGATTAATCGCAACTACAAACGACAACAAAACTCATCAATCATTGATTTCGCAGAGATTATTTTCACTTACTTTTCGATTTTCATGATCAATCATAACATTATGTGGCTAAACAAAAATCAAATTTTAACATTTAAAAACTCAATTCAAACGAATACCTTAACATCTCGATGCATAATACCCATACTATGACTATAATCGAGTGCTTTTAGTAGTTCATACATATAATATCGTATATCATAATCGGAGAGTGTTGGATAAAGTATCTGAACAAATTGATATATGAAATCAAATTGAAAGAATTAATCGTGATTTTTACTTTGAAATCTGTATTATTCACATTTTCGAAGATTAAAGCTGGTGTTCTTGACTAGAAAAACAATCGTTTATTCGAGAATAATCAATCAAAAAATTAACATACAACAGGATCTTTAACAATATCAAGTAAGGTGATTATATTCGGACCACCACGTAGATTTTGTAGGATTTTTATTTCACGTTTGATCTTCTTCTTTTTAACAGGCTACAAAAAAACAAAAACATTCAATCAAAAACAAAAAAAACTATGCAATCAACGATTATTATTCTACTTTGAGAATTTTAATAACAACTTTATCATTATTTGTTACGTTAATGCCTTCGAATACTTCACTGTATTTTCCTCGACCAAGTTTACGAACAATTTGATAGTCATCTTGATTACTAAATCACATATAACAAATATTTGCTTTTTTTCTTTATTCGAAATCAAATCTTACCCCCATTCGACAACGTGTAATTCGTAGTCGTAGTATTCGCTAGAACAATGATTATGTGTTGTTGTTTTTCTTCAAAAAAAAAACTTTGTTGTTACCGTGGTCGATGCGTGTTGCAGTCGGCATAGACGCGAGCTCGACTCGGTTGCGCCATCCAAAGTTGACCGGTGACAATGGCCAACCAGAATAATGGAAGAAAAAAGGAACAATGGATCTGTAATTATCCAAACAAAATTATTTTCTTTTCAATAAAAGAAACATCAGCATCGAAGACCGATGAAAAAGAAAACTGAAAATGCAAACAGCAATTTTGATTAATTAATTCGCAAGCAATACACGATTAGAATACCAGGAAAACCTTCGCCCGTATGAACCATAGCGCATGCTAAACTATGAGGATAACAGCAAGAAAAATAAAATACGTGCTTGGTTTATTGTTTGTTGTTTTATATTCTACGAAAATTCTGTTGAAAACGAACGAACTTACTCTCAGACGGGAAGACACTTTTAATAGATTCAGGGCTTAGATAAACGCGAGATAAATATCAGACTAAAAATAATCAGACTTATTGTTTCAATTGAAAGAAGTAAAACAAGAAAAAAAAATGATTTTCTATTCATCGATCGATTCATTTTCTTTTAGTTTTTTTGTTTCTGTTGAGTCAACGAGCTGATTTTAACTGACCCTTGTTAACCATTATTGTCGAGATTATATCCTCTTTTTACTTATTAATTCTAATCATTTAAATTTTTTTTTCTTTTCAACAACAAAAATTCGAGAAATTTTCCGACAATAAATTCCAAATTTTCTTTTCAAACATTTATTCATTTATTTTTTTCATTGAAATTTATTTTTAATTCCAAACTCAAATCAAACAAACACAACCTTCATGTAGATGTCACCGGTTGACGAGTGACAATAAACCTATCGGATTTTGACAGACACCATGAAATTTCATCATCTCACGTATTTAATCGAGTATTTCCTAAAGAATTTTGAGAAACATGGGTTGGTACATGGAAGTGGTCCTTCTTTGTCTTTTTACATCACATTTAATTACAAAATGTAAGTGTTTGATTTTATTTTTCTATTAAAACTCTCTCGTATATTTTTAGTGGAATTGGGCACATTACGTTACATTGTACAATTATTCATGAAACTCTTCAGCAAACGAAAATATCGAGATATAACGAAGAAATCTCGACGATGGAAAGAAGATTTCGTTGATTTCTATTTATTATATCAAGTGTCTTATGAACATTGGATGGCTCAACTTGAACGAACAAAATTATCAATCCAAATTTAATAAATATTCTTCTGTTTTCAAAACAATTTGTATGAGAAAATAAGATTAGCACTCAAGTAGAAAGATTTTTGAATAATTTAGTAGTATTTTTCTATGTTTCGTCTCAACTATGAATAATATGATGTATTATATTACTTCGAGAAGATGCACTTTCGATGAATAATCGCTTTCGTGATTCATAAATTCGTCAAGATAAATTGATACTTGATGAATGCATACTGTTCTTTTCAGTTTTTTTTTGCTTGTTCAATTAAAAAGAAAGGTCATTATAAATGATGAGGTTAGATTTAAGGACATTTGATTTCTTTTTTCGTCGTCTTTCAAAGAAAGAAGTAAAAACAAAGAGTGAATAGGGTAAATTACGGATAGAATAGACTAGCATTTTCATTGGCTGATCGTATAGTTTAACGAGAGAAGAGAAATATATATATATCTCGCGCACATGCCATAGTTTTATAATGACCTCTTATTCCGCCGTTCAAATTATTCATTTTCTTTGCCTATATAAATTCAAAATACCCAGTTTTCATAAGAAATCTCTCATTGATTAACGAGAAAATTTTTGAATTCCTAACCGATTAATTAACGTTTCGTTTTCTTTTTCTGTTTCTTTTTTTTCTCTCTTATTATTACTGCCATCTGAAAGACGAATAGAGGAAAGAATGTCATTGTTGTTTTTTGATTGCAATTGGTTAGTTGATTTCATTCTCTTTTTAGATAATGTAGTTGAGCAGTGCCTAACAAAGACACTTTTTAACTTACTTACTTTACTGACTTTGGACTTGAACTAATTGACTCTGGACAGTGGTTTTCGACAGAAAAAGACGAGACCAGACCAGGACATATTGAAACAAAACAAAAAAAACCCGAATCTATTCTTCTTTTTCTTTCTCACCAAAAAACGACATTGACTCGTGACTTGAATTCTTTTTTCAAATATCACACAAACTAAAAAAAACACACACACATGCAATTACTTGAACAAGCTCAGGCTTTATTGAATTTTGACGGTCAAACAACATTTGACGTCAATGTGCTCGATGCCGTGGTTAACACCATGTATCGTGGACAAGGTGATGCCCAACGACAAGCAAGCGAAGTATTAAATGTTCTACGTGATCATCCGGATGCGTGGACAAAAGTTGACAGTATTTTGGAATATTCGAAATGTCAAGAAACGAAATATTTCGCTTTACAAATCTTGGAAAAAACGATTAAAACACGTTGGAAGGCTTTACCTAAAGAACAATGTGAAGCTATTAAACAATATATTGTTAGTTTGATTATATCGCATTCACAAAATCCGGAATTAATGGAAAGAGAAAAGGTCTATTTGAATAAATTAAACATTATTTTGGTTCAAATTTTAAAACATGAATGGCCAAAGAAGTGGCCCAATTTCATCAGTGATATTGTCGAAGCAAGCAAAACAAGTGAATCCATGTGTCAAAACAATTTAGAAATCTTAAAACTTCTCAGGTTCAATGACGAGATGATTTGAGATGAAAAACGAAAAATAAAACAACGAATTTTTTTTCTTTTTCAGTGAGGAAGTTTTCGATTTTTCATCAGGTCAAATGACACAAGCAAAAGCCAAACATTTAAAAGACACGATGTGTAATGAATTTACAAAGATCTTTCAACTTTGCGAATATGTTGTCGACAAATCTCGTCATCCACCATTATTATTAGTGACATTAGAAACACTTCTACGTTTTCTTAGTTGGATTCCACTTGGTTATATATTCGAAACAACAATGGTTAACACATTGATCGACACATTTTTTACTGTACCAATGTTTCGAAATGTTACACTACGATGTTTAACTGAAATTGCCAGTATTCAAGTGTCACAATATGAAGATAAATTTATCGATTTTTTCCGTCGAACAATGATACAATTAAAAACTGTTATGCCATTAACAATTGACTTAAAAGCTGCCTATCGTTCGGCGAAAGATGATGATCAAAAATTCATTCAAAATTTAGCATTATTTCTTTCGAATTTTCTTAAAGAACATGGCATTTTAATTGAACGTACAGTTGATTTAAAAGAAACATTACTCGAAGCTCTTCAATATCTCGTTCTCATATCTGAAGTTGAAGAAATTGAAATTTTTAAAATTTGTCTCGAATATTGGAACATTCTCAGTGCTGAACTTTACCGTGAAGTACCGTATCAACAAACATCATCACTCTATCTTCGAAATACAAATAGCAATTCATCAACAACGCCAACACGTCGACAATTCTACAGTGTTATTCTTTCGAAAGTTCGTCGCATTATGATTTCACGTATGGCTCGACCCGAAGAAGTTCTCGTTGTTGAAAACGAACGTGGCGAAGTCGTTCGAGAATTTATGAAAGATACTGATGCAATTAATCTCTACAAGAACATGCGTGAAACATTAGTTTATCTCACACATTTAGATTATATCGATACCGAATCGATAATGACAGAAAAACTAGCCAATCAAGTCAACGGCACTGAATGGTCGTGGAAAAATTTGAATACACTTTGTTGGGCCATCGGTTCGATCTCAGGTGCAATGGTTGAAGACGATGAAAAACGTTTTCTTGTCACTGTTATCAAAGAATTACTTGGCCTATGCGAACAAAAACGTGGCAAAGATAATAAAGCTATTATCGCATCGAATATAATGTACGTTGTCGGGCAATATCCTCGATTTCTTCGTGCACATTGGAAATTTCTTAAGACAGTTGTCAATAAACTGTTCGAATTCATGCATGAAACACACGAAGGTGTTCAAGATATGGCGTGCGATACATTCATTAAAATAGCACAGAAATGTCGTCGACATTTTATTACAATTCAATTAGGAGAATCTCAACCATTCGTCGATGAAATTCTCACCAATATCAACGGTATTATTTGTCATTTAGAACCACATCAAGTTCATACATTCTACGAAGCCGTTGGTAATATGATTGCAGCCAGTGTCGATGTTGTTCAACAAACGAAATTAATCGAAAAATACATGCAATTACCAAACGATGTTTGGAATACGATTATTTTAGAAGCAAAAAAATCTGTTGATTGTTTAAAAGATCCTGAAGTTGTTAGTAATATATTAAATATTCTCAAAACAAATATTCGTGCATCGAAAGCATTAGGTGCACCCTATGTTCATCAATTGATTAAAATCTATCAAGATATGCTACATATCTACAAAGTTACATCGGAAAATATCAATCAAGCCATTCGAATCAATGGTCCAATGGTTGTTAAACAACGTTTAATTAAATCTATGATGGCCATTAAAGAAGATACATTGATTTTAATTGGAAATTATTTTTCAAAAGCCAATAATCTTCAACAAATACTTGATCAATTTTTAACACCATTATTTACATTCGTTCTCATTGATTATCGTGATTGTCATCCGGAAGCACGTGAATCTGAAGTGTTGAATATGTTAGCAACATTAATCAATAAACTTGAAGATCGTATAACACCACGTATACCGGAAATATTCGATTTAACATTCGAACATACACTTCATATGATTGATAAGAATTTTGAAGATTATCCTGATCATCGAAAGAATTTCTATATTCTTCTTCAATCAGTGACTAATGTTTGTTTTCCAGCTTTGTTAGCATTAAATTCAACACAATTTAAACTTGTCTACGATTCGATTATGTGGGCATTGAAACATACAATGAGAACAATATCGGAATTAGGCTTAGAAATTCTTCAAATTTTATTACGTAAATTTTTAACAACCGATTCACAAGCTGCACAAACATTCTATCAAGTTTATTATCTTGAAACAATGCAACATATATTTGCTGTTGTTGCCGAATGTTCACATACATCGGGCTTAACAGCACATTCGCAAATTTTAGCTAATCTCTTTTCAATTGTTGAACAAGGCTTAATTAAAGTTCCATTAGCAGCCGAAGTACAAGATCCAGCACAGAATCTTCTCTATGTTCAACAATTTATGGCTAATCTTTTGAAAACAGCATTTTCACATTTGCAAGATAATCAAATCAAAGTTATTATCGAAGGTTTTGTTACTTTAGATCAAGATATACCTGGTTTCAAAGAACATCTTCGTGATTTTCTTGTTCAAATACGTGAAGCAACTGGCAATGATACAGCTGATTTATATCTCGAAGATCGTGAACAAACATTAAAACGTGCTGCCGAAGAAAAACGAAAAATTCAAATGAGTGTTCCCGGTATGATGATTGATATTGAATTCGTTTTCGATGTTTATTTTTTTTTCTTTTAGGTATTCTTAATCCACATGAGATTCCCGAGGACATGCAAGATTAAAATTAATTTATACATTGATGTTTGTTGTTTGTACGGTTCTTTTTCTTTTTCTTTTTCTCTTTTTCTCTCCTTTTTTTCTTTGAATGAAAACATGAAAACAACAAAAAAACACAGCCTCTATCTATTCAACGATCATCGTCATTCATACTAATGTCTGTATATGTACACGTTTGTGTGTGTGTGTCTAGCAGCTCTCTCAGGAAGATCTTCTAAGAGCTTAGATTGTATTTGAACAGTTTATCGAAAAACAAGAGAGCGATTTACATGTTTGTCGTATTGATTGTATATATTCTATCGATATCTATTATGATTATTTCATCTCATTTCTTTTTCTTTCTTCTTCTTTTTCTTCTTCGTTTATTATTATTATCATCATTGTTGTTGTTCTTTATTAGATTCAAGAAAACACCAACTTTTACCCCCGTTGATCATTTAATCAAAAAGACAAAAAAAAATCAAGCAAAAAGAAGAGCAATAAGTTAAAACTATTAACAAATATGTGTTCTTTTGTGTTGTCATTCTCTTCTTCTTCTTCTTCTTCTTCTTTTTCTCTTTTTCTCTTTTTCATTCATTCATTTTTTTGTTCATTTGAAAATTAAACAAAAGAAATCAAGAACATGCGTTCGACGCGTATCTATAAATAAAAATACATATTAGTATCTTAGACATTCTTATTCTTATGAATATTTCTTCTTCAAAAGATATCTAAAGTTTGCATTATAAAAATTATTTCTTATCTGTAACAGTATATTATATATTTACACAAAAAACTAACCGTTTACTTTCAACAGAATGACTGCATCATTGCACACACTACCATTGGAGTTGATATATCAAATATTAGATAAACTAGACGACCGAGCACTATTTCTGTCAATGATCAATGTTTGTCAACGATTGAATAAGATTATTAATTGTTACGAACGATATCAAGTAAACTAAAACATACGCCTTTGAATAAATCTGAACTGTATTTTTTCTATTTTTCTTAGTCACTAAGAAAACTTGACATGAAACATCCTGAAATAATGCGTATAGTGAAGTATATAAAGTTATCAGCGGATTCGATATTTTCAAAAAATATTCGAATCAGAATGTGTCCTGGTGAAATTTTCTACTCAGGACACTCATTCATTTAATCAGGACAACTAAAATAACGAATATTATGCGAAAAAGAGCATTAAAATTTTCATATTTTAATTTTTTTGAGTCCTAGATTATTTTTTACGAGGAATCGAGAACTACTATTATGTTTTAAATTCGATTTTGCATCCAGGACAGTCTCTAGTTTCGCCAGGACACCTTATGATCTGATTCGAATATTTTTTGAAAATATCGAATCCGCTGATAACTTTATTTACATGTAAAATACCTTTTGTTCAATCAATATATGCCGATAGATCATCAGTGCGATACTTAGTACGATCTAACTTATATATTTATTGATTTTATACTTATGTTCTATGCATCCTATAGAAGCATGCAAATATAGTAGTTAGAAAAGAACTAATCCGACCCAAGCATCTTCGGAATTTAAACAAAGCGTTGAAATATAATACAGTATAGTCAACTGACTTTTCTTATTCTTATTTAACTTGATTCGTTTTGTGTTTATAAACACTTGCACATATTAAAATCCGCTGGCTTTTATCGAAGGATGAACATACAAAATATTTTCCAATGTTCGAACTTGAAACAGATAAATCTAATGGTCTCATACATGTATTAGTGCGAAAATATTAATTATCAATATGTTTATTTCGTTTGACTATTTTATGCTAGAATTTTCGGTGTATTTTAGTAATATACTCAAGATCAATTGGTTCAACTCTTGATTTTCTATTTGTTCTTGTAATAGAATTATTCATAGATGTGCCTACGAACATTCATATTTGTGGAATAGTTCTCAGTATTGTTTCTTTTTGTGTTTTAATTTTCAAAAAATGAATTCGTAATACTAATTGACATTGTTTGTTGATTCAATTGAGAAAAAAAAGGAGAAGAATGATAAATTCTGCTCAGTACTTTTCCTATTAAAGTAAAAGTATTCGGCTGTCAATAGCATGTAATCAACATTAAACATTTGATGTATTCCAAAGAATAAAAAAGCAAGAAAGAGAAAGAGAGAGGGAGAGGGAGAGCGGGAGAAAAGAAAGAGAATATGATGAATAAGTTAAAAAAGAAGTGACGTTATTTTGTCGTTTGTCTTTATTAACATTTAACGTATTACTAATTGAAATAAATGGAAAAGGACAATGGCAATGTCGATGATGACTATGATACGGATTTAGATGATGATGAAACAGGTATTTATTTGCGTACTATTTTTTGTCAATGAACTAATCAATAGATAGATATATATCGTATCACCAATCTGAGTAAGACTTTCGAGGAAAAAAATGCAGAATAGCTATAACTATTTCTTTTTGTATGTAATTTTTTTGTTAAATTTTAGCAGATGCTAATTTTCTCAGCTTGCAGTTCGTGACAACAAGATATTCACAGAAAAGAAAATTAGCGCTGTTTGTCAGTTGAAGATATGAAGAAGTAAATTGATATTCTATTAAAAAACCAACACCTACCCACATAAACGTGTTATTTATCATAAGCTCTTTATGAACGACTAATATCTATTTCAATTGTTCGAGTATTTCCGAATGAAAAATCTTTTAAATATTAAACATATTCCTTTTCATCGGAAGAATTACTTGCAGCGCGTTTACATACGGATATTATTTGTTTATTTCGTATCTATCGAGAACCAAAAATAGTTAAATATAGTGCACTTTAGTAATTATATTTCATCGGTAGTCGCCGTTTTTTTTCTCTATTTGTTGAAAATAGTAATAAAACTTTGTTTGTGTGTTAGAAGAAAACAATTATCAGACTGTATCACGATTATCATTTCATAACAAATTAAAACTACATCGTAGTAATCGTTTAAATGAAACGTTCGGTCAAATCAATACAGCTGACTCATCATCGCAACTCAAAGATGATGAAACTCTTGTGCCTTTATCACAGAAAATATTATCCAACAATTGTAATTAATCACTTTCACTTTAATTATCTTGAATCTTTCATTTGATATTTTGCATAGCACCTGTGAAAATCTATGAAAAAGCTTGTCAATTTCTTGATATAACCGTGGACTGGCAAATACGTGTTCTTCTTTCCTATGATGTAATTGCATTAAGTGATCGATCATTTTCTTTCAATGATTTTCGTGCATTTGCCACTGCCATTGGACCGAATCTTCAAGAATTAACATTACATTCAGTTAATTTAACATCACGTTCACTTCACGTTCTCTGTCAAGCATTAAAACAATGTCATCACCTTACTCTACTAGTAAACAAATCTTTTAATTCGAAAACAAATCAACATATTCTTTGAAATTTTAAGAATTTATCCGATAACAAAATTAGTAAAAAAGGTTTCGATTATGTAGTTGATACGCTCAATAATTTTCCATCATTACTTTATTTATCATTGGCAAATTGTTCGTTACTTGATTCATTTGGTGTTCGAATCGGTGATTTAGGTCGACACAAGAAATTAATTGAATTAAATCTAAGTGGAAATGAATTCGAAGAGAATGCTTGCATCTTTATTGGAAATGCTCTAAGTCAGTTAATGAAAATCATCTTTCAAAACTAAACAATTTTTCGTTTGTAGAAGATAATAGGAGTTTATCGTATTTAAATATCAGTTGGAATTTAATCCGAAGTTATGCATCAATTGCACTCTTTCGTGGATTAGAAGTTAATAAAAGTGTAACCGAATTAGATCTATCTTGGAGTGGTTTAAGTTATGATGGTAGTGTTGCACTTCGACGAGTTTTACTTATAAATGGATTTCTAAAACGGTTAAATATAAGCAATTGTAATATTGAATGGATTAGTGCAAAAGTTATTAGTCAAGGTCTAGCAAAAAATGTCACACTGCAAATGTTAAATGTGCGATAAAAATTTTGAACAAAAAAAGAACAATCAAATAAATTTTCTTTTCTATTACTTAGCTTTCGTATAATCCAATTACAACACATGGTGTTCAAGATATTATTCAAGCTTTGCATAGTAACAAGAAGAGTGTTCTTTCGCTACTTGATGTTTCTGTATGAACTCGATTTTTTTTATTGACAAAGAAAAGAATCTGCGTTCTTTTTTTTTTTTATTTCAAAAGGGAATTATTGTTTTTTCGACGAGTGTTCGTCTAGCTGAAAAAATAACTGCTCAACGAGAATTCATCATGAAATATGATTGTGAAATACCTGTACACGATGTTCTTGGCCAAAAACAAGGTACGACAAGAGAAACAAAATGATATTCATTCGTTTTATTTCTCGTTGAATATATTTTAGCAACTAAAGGCGATTCAATGCGAAAGATTATCGAACATATTGATGAACGACGATGGCGAACACTTGAATATTTCAGATTATTAGATAAACGAAATCAATTTCAATTAAATAAACATAAACTTACAGAAGATATTGTGGTAAATTTACAAAACATAAATAGGATATCTACAGTTTTTTTTTCATAGAAAACCGGTGTTCAACTTGATTACATAGATTTGCACAATGTTCATCAACGTTTAACTAAACAAGGAACAGAACCAATGACATACAAGTTCGATAGAAGAAATTTAATTGATTCTTCTTTTTAAATAGATTCTTTCTTTTTTGTCTAGAGGCTTACATACAATTATCAAAGAACAACGATTACGCGATCGTTCATTAAAAATTACTCGAGAGAAACAAGTGAAATCAGTGAAAAAACGAAATCGAAAAATACTTGAAACTGTTAGTCATCATTTTCCTGATATTGAAATTTTAACAAGATACGAACGACATAAAGATGCTATAGAACAATTAGCTAAACCACGAGCAGCTAGTGCTCATCATCGCACATAAATTCATTCACATTCATTTCTTTTCAAAAAAGAATTCTTTTTTTTTTAAACTTTCTTAATTGATTAACTATAATAAAAACAAATCATATTTCGAAATGTACTTTGAATGGAAAAGAGCGACCTCTGATTGAAATTGTAAAATACTATTCTTGGTTCAGAAATGATAAGAACGAATCCTTGATCGTTCGCGAGCGAGAGAGAAGTGATCATATGATTCATATAAATCATTTATTCGTTTCTTTTCTTTTTGTATTTCATATTTTTATATAGGCAATATAAATGCGAGGTTTGTTCAGACACGGAATGGAATTCTTCGAGTTGTTTTCTTTTTATTTAATATGATTAATCACGATGAATCATTGCTACTTTTGAATCTAATGTTTCTTCTTTGTTTATATATAAATATCATATAGATAATGATAATTAAAAAAAAATCGATAACGTTTGTAGAGAATATATTGTCTTCGTTTTTTTTTGTTCTAGATTAAAACAAAAATGGCGTTTACACCCTATCAATTATTTTTGGCAGGTTTAATGCTTGTAACTGGAAGTATAAATACATTATCAACGAAATGGGCTGATCGGTAGATGATTTTTACTAGATAGAAGACAAATTGATGATTTTCTTTTAGACAAACATCGCATTTTTGTGACGGTTCGGGAGAAAATGTTACATTTGAACATCCATTCCTTCAAGTAAATAAAGACAACATTTTCTAATTGATAAAAACTAAAGATCTTTCATCTGTTTCGAGGGTGTTGGCATGTTCATAGGTGAATTTCTCTGTTTATTAGTATTTAAATTCATTTGGTATTCAACTGCACGCTATCGTATTGAACGTATGACGTATCGAGGCGATGCATCATCATTGATCGTTCGTTGTTGGCCGATAAATATTAAAAAAGATGTTCGTTTAGTCGATGGCGAACAAACATTCAATCCATTTATATTTTGGGTAGCATCGATATGCGATATGTTATCAACATGTTTATCGTATATTGCCTTGAACTATACGAGTGCAAGTTCATTTCAAATGTTAAGAGGTTCTGTCATGGTTTTTACGGCTTTACTCAGGTTGAGAATATTTCTTTATTCAAAATGAATGAAGACATTCATTTTTTTTTCAGTGTTCTTTTTCTTCGAAGAACTTTAACATGGAAACATTGGTTAGGCATAGTAACAGTTGTCGCTGGTCTCTCCGTTGTTGGAATATCGGATGTTCTTTTTTCGAAAGAATCCGAAGGTAGTCATTCGAATTCAGAGAAATTAGCCGGAGATGCATTGATACTCATTGCAATGTTATTTACAAGTTTTCAAGTGAATATTTTTTGTTGAAAGAGAGAACGTAGTAAAAAGATAATCTTTTGTGAAATGTTCAGGTTGTCTATGAAGAAAGGTTTGTTGGTAAATATAATATTCCACCTTTACAAGCTGTTGGTTGGGAAGGTATATTCGGTTTTTGTACACTTGGTCTTCTTCTTATACCGGTAGAATTGCTGTTGTTGTTGTTTTTTCTTTTACTTCGAAGTGCTTTTGTCTTAATTATTTTCAGTTCTATTATATCATTGTTCCAACATCAAATGCTGGTCCTGATCATCGTCTCGAAGACGTTCCATCGGCATTCTGTCAAATGCGAGGAAATTGGCGAATCATACTTGCCACTGCGGGTACAAAATCAAAGAGATTCATCAAATAATTTCACTATTTCTTAATTGTTCTAGGTAATATTCTTTCAATTGCATTCTTTAACTTCGCTGGAATCTCCGTAACCAAAGAATTATCAGCAACAACACGTATGGTACTCGATAGTGGTCGAACATTAATCATTTGGATTGTTTCGTTGGCTTTATTATGGCAAAAATTCTATCCTTTACAAGTCGTCGGTTTCGTCTTGTTAATTCTCGGCATGGGCCTTTATTATGGTGTTTGGGAACATTTAATTCATCGATTTATTTCACGTCCACCAATATCAAGCGAACGATCACAATTATTACCTGGTCACAATGATGTTAGTATCTATCAATCAACAGCTAATGCACCTCCGACAGAGCCAAATACAGTTGCTGATGCTATTCAAACATAAATCATTTTCATTAGCTTGTATATCTATTGTAAAATTTCTCTCACTTGCATGTTTCTCTTTCTCTATCTCTCACTAAAAGTTAATTTCTATTTTTTTGTTATTAACAAGAAAAAACAAAACAAACTTTCAATAAACAAATCCTGAAGGCTTGAGTCATGGACGAATATTTAGTAAATATCTAGATTTATATCATAGAAAAATAGCAAAGGATTACCAAGAGAGAGAGA
>ERZ778024.2668-NODE-2668-length-14820-cov-4.395936_pt1 | contig 14820 bp, 10 predicted proteins | sample MGYA00375754_ERZ778024 | MGnify/ENA primary metagenome ERZ778024 (study PRJEB29350, sample SAMN05389827) | bioreactor metagenome | isolation source: Thiocyanate bioreactor | place: South Africa: University of Cape Town | collected 2014-02-18 ...
AATTCCGGCCGCATTGGCCTTCTCGACGCCCGGAACGATGCCCTGATAGTCAACAGGGACGACCACGATGGCATTGACCTTCTGGGCGATGAAATTGTCGATCTGGTCGAGCTGCTTGCTCGCATCGTTGTTGGCATCGGCAAACTTGATGTCGACGTTCGGATCGGACTTGGCGGCATCGACGAAAGCCGTCTTGCGCGCCATGACGAAGACGTCGGTATCCGCCATATTGGCATAGCCGACCACGAACTTGTCGGCGGCAAATGTGCTGGTCGCGGACAAAGCAGCGATCGATACGGCTGCCGCCAGTGCGAGTTTGGTCATGAATTTCATTGGTTCTTCTCCTCCCATTGGGCGTTACAAAGTTCAGGCTTTTCGGCGCGCCCTTTCGCGCCGACACACAGGTGGTCCTCCGCGTGTGCGGTTCGTTACTTGCGGGAACTGTTCGATCAGGCCTTCTTCTTGCTGCGGGCCGATTTCGTCCAAACATCAAGGATGACGGCGATCGCGATGATCAGGCCCTTGATGATCTGCTGCCAGTACGAGCTGACATTCATGAGATTGAGGATGTTGTTGATGACGCCGATGATCATCGAGCCGATGATGGTACCGGTAATCGTTCCTGTGCCGCCCATCAGGCTGGTGCCGCCGACGACGACAGCGGTGATCGCATCGAATTCATAGCCGACGCCGCCTGCCGGTTGGCCCGAATTGATGCGGGACATCAGGACGATGCCGGCGATCGCACAGAGAATTCCGTTGTAGATGAACGCCTTCACGACGATGCTGTCGGGGTTGATGCCGGATGCGCGCGCAGCGCGGCCGTTGCCACCGACGGCATAGACATAGCGCCCGAACTTCGTCTTGTTCAGCAATATCCATGAGATCACGACGAAGATGGCGAGGATAAGCACCGAGATCGGTACAGGCCCGATGGAACCCTGGCCGATGACCTTGAATTCGCCAAGACCGGAGACAGGCGCACCGCCGGTATAAAGCAGCACGGCACCTCTTGCGACGGTCGTCATCGCCAGCGTCATGATGAAGGACGGGATGCGAAAAAACGTAATCACAAAGCCATTTATGAAGCCCGTCACTATACCCATGGCGACGCCCGCGGCCACGGCAAGCGCAATGCTTCCGGTCGTTGCCATAACACTTGTTGCGATTACGCCGCACAGCGCCAGCACCGATCCAAGCGAGACGTCGATCTGGCCGAGAATGATGATGAAGGTGACGCCGCAGGCAAGAAGGCTGACGACGACGACCTGGCGCAGGACATTCGTGAGGTTCGCCTCCGTCAGAAAGGTGGGGCTCAGCAGCGAGGCCAGGATGCAGATGCCGGCAAAGATCAGGATGGTGCCGTATTTGCGGTAGATCAGGGCGAAGTCGATCCCATGAGATTTCGTTTGGGGTTTGGGCGTCGCGCCCTTCGTGACCGCAGCCATCGGTTCGGTACTCATCAATGTCCTCCCGTTGCGAGGCGCATGATGCTTTCCTGATTGGCCTCGCTTCTTGTCAGTTCGCCGGCGACCCGGCCCTCGCTCATCACAACGACGCGGTCGCTCATCCCCAAGATTTCCGGCAGCTCCGACGAGATCATGATGATCGCCAGGCCCTGCCTGGCGAACTCAGTCATCAGCCTGTGGATCTCGGATTTCGATCCGACGTCGATGCCGCGTGTCGGCTCGTCGAGGATCAGGAGCTTGAGGTCGCCGAGAAGCCATTTGGCGAGCACGATCTTCTGCTGATTGCCGCCGCTCAAGTTTTCGACGATCATCGCCGTATCCGGCGTCTTGATCTGTAGCATCTTGATCATGCGTTGGGCGGCTGTTTCCTCCTGCCTTTCGCTGATGAAGAGGCCGCCTGCAAATTTCTTAAGATTGGCAAGCGAGATGTTTTCGCCGACCGACCGGCACAGGACCAGCCCTTCAGCCTTCCTGTCCTCGGATACCATCGCGATGCCGCGGGAGATCGCATCCTTTGGCGATGTGAGTTTCAGCGAGGTACCGTTCAGGCGCACGGTTCCGCCATCGGCTTCATCAAGGCCGAAAATGACGCGCGCCACCTCGGTGCGACCGGCACCGATCAAACCGGACAAACCCAGAATCTCGCCGGCGCGAACGGTGAAACTGACATTCTCGAAGACACCGGTTCGGGTGAGCTTCTCGAGCGAGAGCACGACATCGCCGATCGGAACCTCTTCCTTTGGAAAGATGCTGGAAATCGTGCGGCCGACCATCTGCGAGATCAGCTTGGAAGGATCATATTCGCTCGCAGGCGCCGTCGCGATGAACTGGCCGTCGCGCATGACGGTGATGTCGTCGGCGATCTGGAAGATTTCATCCATCTTGTGGGTGATGTAGATGATGGCGACGCCGTTTGCCTTGAGGTCGGCGATCTGCCGGAACAGCATGGCGACCTCGGTGTCGCTGATCGCCGAGGTCGGCTCGTCCATGATGACGAGCAAGGCCTGACGAGAGATCGCCTTTACGATCTCGATCAACTGCATGGCGGCGATCGAAAGATCGCGCATCTTCGTATCCGGACTATATTTGAGACCAAGCCTGTCGAGCAGCGCCTTGGTGTCGGCATTCATTCTGGCGAAATCGACGAAGCGCGACAGAAAGCCCTTGCCGGACAGGGCGGGTTCACGACCGAGGAAGATGTTTTCGGCGATCGTCATGTCAAGAACCGGGCTCAGTTCCTGGTGGATCATGGAGATCCCGCGTTCGAGCGCAGCCGAAGTGCTCTGCCCGGTCAGCGCCTCACACTTGAAGAAGATCTCGCCACCATCGATGGCATAGGTCCCGCTCAGGATCTTCATCAGCGTCGACTTGCCCGCTCCGTTTTCGCCGACAAGGACATGGACGGTGCCGGCGCGAACCTTGAGGTTCATTCCATCAAGAGCAAGCACGCCGGGAAATGCCTTGACGATGTCACGCATCTCGAGAACGAGGTCATCGCCCTGCGAAGAATGTCTGCTTGCGCTGTCTCCAAGACGCGCCGATCCCATGGCCGCAGACATGTCTGCTCCTCCCAAGTTCCGCCTTCCGGCGCTTCATTTCGATGACTGAATGCTTCCTCCAGTGGCGCTGAAATCACCACACGCCCCCATTTCTGTCAATTTGACGCTGGACGATTCTCCCAAAAGATACCATACTGACTCTCATTTTCTGGGAGAACCTTATGTCCAGGCCAACCATCGCCGACCTTGCCAAGGCCGCAAATGTAGGGGTTTCCACGGTAGACCGGGTCTTGAACGGCCGCGACCCGGTTCGTCAACAAACGGCCGAACGCGTGCTTGAGGCAGCCGAGCGCATCGGCTTTCACGGCGTGACAGCCATTAAGCGCCGGCTCGAAAAGGAAAAGCCGATCATCAAATTCGGCTTCCTCTTGAAGCAGTCCCACCGCAAGCTCTATCGGATGTGGGGAGAGGTCCTGACGAAGGCGGTCGAAACCTATCCGGAAGCGCATGGCAGGGCCATCGTCCGGTTCGACGACGAACTCGCGCCCGAAAACACAGCGAATGCGATGCTGGCACTGAGCCGGGAAGTCGACGTCATCAGCGTGATTACGTCGGACCACCCGCAGATAAACCACGCTGTCGACGGCCTTGAGGCCGAGGGGATACCTGTATTCACCATGATTTCCGACCTGACGGCACCCGGCCGCGCAGGCTATGTCGGCAATGATTGCGTGAAAAAGGGACGAACCGCGGCCTGGTTCATCGACAACGTCAATGCCAACCCCGGCAAGGTCTCCGTCTTCGTCGGAAGCCACCGCTACCTGTCGCAGGAATTATGCGAAATGGGCTTTCGATCATATTTCCGGGAGAGCGCTTCCGAGTTCCAGATGATGGAGACCCTCGGAACCCAGGAAGAACCCGATATCGCCTACGAGCTCACGCGCAACCTGTTGGCGAAGGAGGAAAACTGGGTCGGCTTATATGTTGCCGGAGGCGGCGTAACCGGCGTCATGCGCGCTCTTCGCGACGATGGTGGCCCCGCAGCCAAGCGGCTCATGGTCGTGGCTCACGAGCTGACGAACGAGACACGCGCCGGCCTGGCCGAAGGATTGATAAAGGTGGTGCTCTCCCATCCGGCGCGATTACTGGCGGATACGCTGGTGAGAGCAATGGCGGAAGCGCTGGACACCCATCGATCTCCAAGCGTATCGCAGCACATTCTTCCCTTTGAAATATATACCGCTGCCAACATCTGAGCGATTGCCGAGGGACGGGCTGCCGTCCCTTCCCCGCGAAAAATCTTGATCGTGAAGCAACGCCGCCGCTGTTGAACGCTTGTGATCCCAATTCAGGCTATCTGCGACGAGTATCCTTGCTCAAGCCAGGAAGGTATTAATCTCGCGGGTATCCGTTCGCGGAAAACCGAGTGGCAGAGACCAAGAGGCTTCAGAGCCGTACCGCTTGCCGGTCGGTTTCCGCAACCGGTTTGGCGCTCATTATCCGTCCCAGCTTAATGCAGGGCTTTGAGCTGCTCTCGTCTCGCCTCCTCCTTGGGCGAATTCTCGCGGTTCTTGGTAAGCCAATTGGAAAACCCATCGAGATAGAGGTAGACAACCGGCGTAGTGAGCAAGGTCAGTGCTTGACTGACGGCCAAGCCCCCGAACATCGCAAAGCCCAGGGGCTGGCGAAGTTCCGATCCTGTCCCGTGGCCGAGCATCAGCGGCACCGCCCCCAACATGGTCGCCATGGTGGTCATCATGATCGGCCGGAACCGGATCAGCGCCGCTTTGCGTATCGCCTGCTCGCTCGTCAATCCCTGATTGCGCTCTCCCTCGATGGCAAAATCAACCATCATGATACCGTTCTTCTTGACGATCCCGATGAGGAGGATGACCGCGATCAATGCGATCAGGCTGAAGTCATAGCCGAGCAGCATCAGCGTTGCCATCGCCCCGACACCGGCCGACGGCAAGGTGGACAGGATGGTCAGGGGATGAATGTAGCTCTCATAAAGGACGCCGAGGATCAGATAGACAACCACGAGTGCGCCAAGCAGCAGCAGTGGGACGGAAGACAGCGACTGCTGGAACGCCTGCGCCGTGCCCTCGAAACTGGTGTTGATCGATGTCGGCAGGTTCATCTGATGCAGGGCCGCATTGATCCTGTCCGCGGCGACGCCGATGGACGTGCCTGCCGCAAGGTTGAAGCTGATCGTGACGGAGGGGAACTGGCTTTCGTGGCTGATCTGGAGCGGTTGCACCGGTACGGTGGTCCAGTGCGCCAGGACGGAGAGCGGGACATCCGACCCGTTTGAGGCCTTCACGTAGAGCTTGTCCAACGTGCTGACGTCGCTCTGCAGGCTCGGCAGTACCTCCATGATGACGTCATAACTCGACAGCTGGGTGAAATACTGGGCGATCTGGCGCTGACCGAAGGCGTCGTCCAGCGTATTGTCGATCGCTTCCGGCTGAATGCCGTAGCGCTGCGCCTGGGCGCGGTCGATGGTCAAGGTCAGCGTCGAGCCGTTCGTTTGCTGGTCCGAGGCGACGCCCTCGAGGCCGGGCAACGCCTGCATCTTGGCGAGCACCTTCGGCGACCAGCTGTCGAGTGCGTCGATATCGGCGCTGGTCATGCTCATCTGATACTGGGTGCGCGATGCGCGAGCACCGACACGCACGTCTTGCGCCGCCTGGAGGAAGAGGCGCGCGCCCTCGACTTTCTGCAGCTTTGGCTGCAGCCGCCGAATGATCTCGTCGGCGCTCGCCTGACGCTGGTCGCGCGGCTTCAGGGTAATGAACATCCGACCCGTGTTCAACGGATTGCCGACGCCGCCCACAGCCATGGCAACGCTCGCCACGTCCGGGTCCGCTTGGACAATGGCGCCCAGCTGCCGCTCGCGGTCGAGCATCTTGGCGAAGGAAATGTCCTGCGCCGCTTCGGATTGCCCCGTGATCAGCCCGGTGTCCTGTTGCGGAAAGAAGCCCTTGGGTATCCAGATGAAGAGGAGTACGGAGAGGACCAGCGACGCGAAGAAGACGGCAAGCGTGATCAGACGGAATTTCAGCGCGAGATCAAGCGCCCATTCATAGCCGTTCGTCATCGCGTCAAACCCGCGTTCGCTGAGGGCGTAAAGCCTGCCGTGACGAGTTTCTCCGTGGTTGCGCAGGAAGCGTGACGCCAGCATCGGTATCAACGTCAGCGACACGAAGGCCGATACGGCGATCGTCATAGCAAGCGTCACCGAGAATTCCCTGAACAGGCGCCCGATGATGCCACTCATCAACAGCAGCGGCAAAAGGACGGCGACGAGCGAGAGGCTGATCGACAGGATCGTAAAGCCGATCTCACCCGCGCCGGTCATAGCCGCTTCAAAGCCGCTCATGCCCTCGTCGATATGGCGCTGGATGTTCTCCAAAACAACGATCGCGTCGTCGACCACAAAGCCGACCGCGATGGTCAGCGCCATCAACGAGAGATTGTCGAGCGTGAAGCCGGCAATCCACATCATTGCGCAGGCACCGAACAAGGCAAGCGGCACGGTCAAGCTCGGAATGATTGTGGCCCGGACGCTGCGCAGGAACACGAAGATGACGCCGATCACAAGCAGCACGGTGATCAGAAGTGTCGTTCGCACGTCGCTAACGGCGGCCCGGATCGTCTGCGTTCGATCGCTGAGGATGCCGACCTTGATGCCCGGTTGCATCGACGCCGTCAGGCGCGGCAACTCGGCCGTGATGCTGTCGACCGTCTGGATCACATTCGCGCCCGGCTGCTTGAAGATGATCAAGAAGATGCCCCGCTTGCCATTGGCCCAGGCCGCTTGCTTGCTGTCCTGCGCCGCGCTGACGGCCTGGCCGATATCGCGGATATAGAGCGGCGAGCCATTCTGATAGGTGACGATGACATCGTTCCATTTCGATGCCTCGGTGAGCTGGCCGTTGGTATAGATGGTGTAGCTTCGCGTTGGGCCGTCGATATTGCCGGTCGGGTTGTTTTCGGTGACGCCGTTCAGTTGCGTTCGCACATCCTCCAGCGTCAAGCCCCTGACCGCCATCTTGCTCGGGTCCAGCTGCACGCGGATGGCCGGCTTTTGTTGTCCGCCGTAAAGCACCTGCGCGACGCCGGGAAGTTGGCTGATCTGCTGGCCGAGCTTCGTCTCGACCTCGTTGTCGACGGTCGTCAATGGTAGGGTGTCCGACGTCGCCGAGAGGAGAAGAATCGGCGAATCCGCCGGGTTGACCTTGCGATAGGTCGGCGGATTGGGCAGGTTCGTCGGAAGCTGGCCGCTCGCGGAATTGATGGCCGCCTGCACATCGTTGGCGGCGCCGTCGATATCTCGATCCAGATCGAACTGCAGGGTGATCTGCGTCGAACCAAGCGAGTTCAATGAGGTCATCTCGCTCACGCCGGCGATCGAGGCAAAGGCGGTTTCGAGCGGCTGCGCAACGGACGACGCCATGATGGTGGGGCTTGCGCCGGGCAACTGCACCGAGACCTGGATGGTCGGAAAATCCACTTGCGGCAGCGGCGCAACGGGCAGCAAGGGGTATGCCACTATGCCGATGAGCAGGATGCCCGCCATGATGAGCGAGGTGGCGATTGGATGTTTGATGAATGGCGCCGACGGACCACTAAACTGAGCCATGCGAGCTTCTCACTCTTGTCATTCAGTTGCACCGGAAACAGCGATCGTCTTAGTCTACGGGGAAGCTATTGCTGTCGCAGGCGATGCGTCCGTGGCGACCTGCTGCCTGACGTCAGCGACAAGGCTGCCGGGCTGCACGCGATAGGAACCATCTGTTACCACCGTCTCGCCAGGCTTCACGCCGTCGCTAACCACGACACTACCGTTGCCGGTCTCTGAAACCTTTATCGGTCGAACCTGAGCCTTGCGATCAGGCCCGACAATATAGGCAAACAAGCCATCCGGGCCGTGTTGCACCGCGTCGAGCGGAATCTGCACCACATTCTTCAGCGTCGAGACGCCCAGCCTGACCGTCACCGACTGCCCCGGCCAAAGCGCGTCATCCGCATTCGCGAACGTCGCCTTGAGATTGATTGTGCCGGTTGCGACATTGATCTGGTTGTCGATGTAAGAAAGCGTGCCTTGCGAAAGCACGGTCTTACCATCCTCGCTTATCACCTCTACCGGCACGTCGCCCGACGCGAGCGCCTTGGTGACCGCCTGGAGCTGATCCTGAGGGGCTGGGAAGACCACGCTGATCGGCTGGACCTGCGCTATGGTAACAATACCGGTCGTATCGGTAGGCTGCACCAGGTTGCCCACATCGATCAGGCTGAAGCCTACCCTCCCCGTAAATGGTGCTGCGATCCGGCAATAGGCCAGGTTGACGCTCGCAGCCTGCACAGCCGCTTGGTCTGCCTGAACGGTTCCCTGATCCTGAGCGACAAGTGCCGCCTGGTCGTCCAATGTCTGCTGCGAAGCGGCGTGCTGCGTGGCCAGCTTGCTGTCCCGATCGAGATCCACCTGAGCGCCCTTTAGCAAGGCCTGGTCGCGCGCCAGTTGCCCCTTTGCCTGCGCGAGTGCCGCCTCATAGCTCTGCGGATCGATCTCCACGAGCGGGGCGCCCTTGTTCACCATATGCCCTTGCGTGAAATCGACCTTGGCTATGCGACCGGTGATTTGCGAATGGACGGTGACAGTGTTCAACGCTTGAACCGTTCCAAGCTCATCGAGATTGACGAGAAAATCCTGTGATCGAGCGGAAGCAAGGGTGACCGGGACACCGGCATCTTGTGCTGGTTTTGCGCCACCATTCGCAACGGAGTGATCAGGCCCCGTCAGCTCCGCTTCTATGGACGCCCTTTTCGCCCATACTGTACCGGCTATTCCGACGATAAGAATGCAGGCTATCAGCGCCTTTGGGCTCTTAAGCCGAGATGAACGCTGCAATTCGGCCATGTTCATCATTCCCTGAACGCGGCGACCGGGATTGGACGTCGTCAGGCAGCAAAAACGCCCTGTGATGGCAAATGTTTGTCCGTCGTCTTTCTGCACTATTATGTGACTATTATGTGATCGCCATGTGAGCAAAGTTTGACGAGCGTGAATCCCGCTCTTCCCCAGTTGCCAAGGTGGCGGACAATGTCACATCCGCCGACCTTGGTTGTAGGAAATAGGACGCCTGGACATCAAACGCCAACGGCGCTGACGTCCTTCCATCGTGCTGGGCTGCCGGGGCCCCTCAACGCGATTGGCACCCGTTCAGCCGCGCCGGACGAGACCTTCGTAGAGCCCCGAAGCTTGAGGCGCAGATAAAGCCCTGGCGGCAACTTCACCGCCAGGAAACCTGCCTATCTCACTTAGGGCGAGCATCCATCGCCAACGTGTCCTCGTCAGAGCGCGGCGTGTAGGAAATCTTGTCCCTTTTCACGCCCCATGCCGACACGTTCACGGCAAGCGGAAGATCCGGCCTGTCGGTGGAGACGAGCAGGTTGGCCCTTTCAAGCAGATCGCGACGCTTGGCCTCGTCCATTTCGCTGGCGGCATCCTCGATCAGCTTGTCCATTTCCGGGTTGGAATATCCACGCGTGTTGAATGCGCCAAGCGATTTGCTGGCATCGTTGGTATGCATCAGAGACGACAGCATATAGTTGGCCTCACCCGTCAGCGTACCCCAGGAGGCCATATACAACGAATATTCGCCGCGGGTCTTGGCAGGGTTGAACACGGCCGCCGGGGCACCATTGACATCGACCTGGACATTGATAGCAGCGAGCAACTGAGCGACGGTCGGCCCGAGCTCCGTCGGCAAGCGGTCGTTGGCGTAGTTCAGCGACACCTTGAAGCCGTTCGGATAGCCTGCGTCGGCCATCAGCTTGGCCGCCTTTGTTACGTCAAAGGCGCTGGGTACGATGTGCTCGTTGTATCCGAAAATGTTCGAGGCCACCATTTGCGTGGGAACCTTGCCCATGTCCTCAAGCGCAATTTCGGTGATCGTCTGGCGATCTATGGCAAGATCGAATGCTTCGCGTACGCGCGGATCGAGGAAGGGATTCTTGTCCAGCTTCTTTCCCGACTTATCCCAAACCAGCGGACTATCTTTACGGAAGTCGAATTCCAGATAGGGAATATAGACCGACTCGTCCTTGACCACCTCGAGCTTGGAATCGGATTGAAGAGCCGCGAGGTCCGTCGACGGAACCTTGGAGATCAAGTCGACCTGGCCGGCTTTCAACTGCGCAACACGGGCGGCATCGTTCGGTATTTCCTTGCGGATGACATGATCCCAAGGCTGGGCGTCGCCCCAGTAGCCATCGAACTTTTCCAGGACAAGATCCTGCGTCGGCGCCCATTTGACGAATTTATAGGGACCTGTACCGATGGTCGCCTTGCCTGAATTGAAGCCGTCCGCTGCCGTCTCTTTCGTCGAGTAAGCGGCCGCCGCCTTATGAGACACGATGAAAAGCCGGACGAAATCGTTGGGAAGTGTCGGTGCCGGCCCAAGGGTCTTGACGCGAACGGTATGCGGGTCGACAACTTCGACGCTCTTGACCCTGCGGACATAGATGGTCGAGGGGTTTGGACCAGTGACGTTCGGAATACGCTCGATCGAGAATTTCACGTCTTCGGCGGTGAAGTCCGATCCATCATGGAACTTGACACCTTCGCGCAGCTTGAACTCCCAGGTGGTGTCGTCAACCGGCTTCCAGCTGACGGCCAGAGAAGGTTCGACTTCAAGCTTGTTGCCGGACTTCAGCAAGGTATCGAATATATGCTTGGTCGCCTCGGCATTGGCTGAGGTCGCGGTGAAATGCGGGTCCATCGAAGCCGGACCGGACTTGGTGGCGATGACGAGGTCTGCGGCGATCGCCGACAGCGGCATCATGATGGTCGCGGCCAGCAATGCGGCCTTGAAAACGGAGCGTATTGTCATGTGTTCCCTTATCTATTTCTCATGGGCAAGAACGGCTTGCCGCCGGTTGTTTGCGCCCGTCGTCAGGAGGCGTCGTCTCCATCGTCTTCAGGCTCAAGGTCGGGTACCAGTTGCTGGGGCCAGCTTTCGGAGGCAACAACAAGCTTGGTCAGGATTTCGGAGAGGTTCAGGCGTTCCGCAGGCGAGAGGCATTCGAGCATCGTCCGCTCGTAGCTCATCATCTTTTCCTCGACCGCCTCGACCGCGGCACGGCCCTTTTCCGTCAGTTTCAGCGCAACGCGCCGCTGATCAATCTGGTCGAGTTCGCGGCTGATCATGCCGAGCGTGTCCAATTTGGTAACAGCGCGGCTCAAAGTGTTTTTCGGAAAACCCGAGGAGCGGACGACTTCGGTCAATGTGAGCTCATCGCTCAAATAGAGCGACCAAAGCACGACGAATTCGGGCCGCAACAATCCAAGTTGCTGTTGGATCAGCCCATAGACCGGGTTGTTGAATTGCAATGCCAGGTAGTTCAGGCGAAAGGAAAACCAACAGGGATTCCGCCAGAGCTTGGGGTAGAGGGGATCGTCTTCCGAGAGACTTGAAAGCCCCGGCTCGTCTCTCCCGGCTCGTCCTTCATAAAGGGCAGTGCGCAATAGCTCGTCCATCGACAAAACCCGATCAGATTTTCCAATTAGTACTATTTGGGACGATATTTAAAATATTTGTTGCGTCAACTCCATTTTTTTGTTCCTAATGGAACTGAATTACAAAACAAACAAAATGCGGAGATGCTCGTCGCACCGGCTTCTTCGTGAGGGGTTGGTGCGCTCTGGTGCCTGATTCCCGATATTCCAGGAGACGAAAATGCGCATTCAGGACATGCATTGGTCGCAGGTCGAGGCCCGCGTCAAGGAAGACGATCGCTGTATCCTTCCAATCGGATCGGTTGAGCAGCACGCCTATCTGAGCCTCGCGACCGACATGATCCTCGCCGAGCGTGTCTCGGTCGATGCGGCGCAGCCGACGGGCGTGCCCGTCTTCCCCTGCCTGCCCTATGGCATGGCCTCCGGCTTTGCGGATTTTCCAGGTACGATAACCCTCTCGCTTCGCACCTACATCAATGTCGTCGAGGACATACTCGACAGCGTCTATCATGCCGGCTTCCGCCGCATTCTCATCGTCAACGGCCACGGCGGCAACACGCCGATCAATCCGCTGTTGTCGGAATGGATGAACAGCCATCGCGATACGTCGGTCAAGCTTCATGACTGGTGGCGCGCTCCGAAGACCATGGCAAAAGTTTTGGAGATCGATTCCGCCGCCAGCCATGCAAGCTGGATGGAAAACTTTCCATGGACGCGCCTGGAAGGTGCCCCGGTTCCGAACTTCAAAAAAGATCGCATAGACTTTGCCGCGACGGCGCGTGTCGACGCGGGACGAAAGCGCGAGCGCATAGCCGAAGGCAACTACCACGGCGTATTCCAGCGGCCCGACCAGGACATGATGGAAATCTGGAAGGTCGCCGTCGAAGAGACGCGGCATGAAATCGAGCATGACTGGCATTGAGACGCCGGATTTATCGTTTTAACGCACGATCCTTTGCGTAAGAACAGGGGACGCATCCAGAGAGAAGCACATGGCTTCATTCATCCTTCGCAGATCGGGGCAGGCGCTCATTGTCCTGATCGTCATGTCCATCCTCGTCTTCATCGGTGTCTACGTCATCGGCAACCCTATCGACGTACTGATATCTCCTGATGTTACACAGGAAATTCGCCAGCGGGTCATCGAGGAATACGGACTCAATCAGCCTCTCTGGAAGCAGTATATCGATTTTGTCCTTAAAACGGTCAGCGGAGACTTCGGCAGGTCGTTCGTGTTCAACATGCCAGTCGTTGAGCTGATTGCACAGCGATTGCCGGCAACGCTGGAGCTTGCCGTTATCGCTGTACTGCTTGCGTCGGTGATCGGTGTGCCCCTCGGTGTCTATGCGGGTTATCGGCCTGACGGGTTTCTGCCGAAGCTGATCCTGGCTGGCTCGATCTTGGGATTTTCCGTGCCGACCTTCTGGATCGGTCTTATGCTCATCATGATTTTCGCCGTACAGCTTGGTATTTTGCCGGCAGGCGGACGAGGAGCGACAATCGATCTCTTCGGTGTCCCATTCTCGTTCCTGACCGGGGACGGATGGATGCACCTCGCTCTACCCGTTCTCAATCTGGCATTGTTCAAGATGGCGATGATGTGCAGACTGGCGGCCGCCGGCACTCGCGAGATCATGACCACCGACACGATCAAGTTTGCGCGTGCTGCCGGCATTCCGGAAGGAACGATCCTGCGCAAGCATGTGCTGAAACTGATTTCCATACCGCTCGTGACCGTATTCGGACTTGAGCTCGGCTCTACCGTTGCCTTCGCGTTGGTCACGGAAACCATTTTCAACTGGCCGGGACTCGGCAAGCTTATCGTCGATTCGATTGCCTCATTGGATCGCCCGGTCATGGTGGCTTATCTGATGATGGTTGCAGTTCTATTTGTCGTCATCAATCTCTGCGTCGATCTGGCTTATGCCTTCCTCGATCCACGACTTCGCCAGAAAGGCCGCTGAGATGTCGACTTCCAATCAGATCAGCACTCCCCAGCAAAATGTCTCACCGCTAATGGAGTTCTGGCGCGCTTTTGCAAAGAACAAGATCGCGGTTATCGCGCTGATAGTCGTTGCTGTCATCGTTCTACTAGCCATATTTGCACCATGGATAACGCCACAAGATCCATATGATTTGAAATCGTTGGTATTGCGTGATGCCCGCCGGCCGCCGGGCTACGTTGGCGCGAGTGGAATGCACTATTGGCTGGGCTCCGACAGTCAGGGCAGAGATCTTCTGTCCGCGATGATCTATGGGCTGCGCATTTCGCTCGAGATGGGCCTCATCGCCGGTGCCATTGCATTCAGCCTCGGTGCCATCGTCGGGTGTTTCGCGGCCTATCTCGGCGGACGCACCGAGACGTTCATCATGCGTCTCGTCGACGTCCAGCTGTCATTTCCTGCCATTCTCCTGGCTTTTGTCGTCGCCGCTCTGCTTGGGCAAGGAAAATGGCAGCTGATTCTGGCGCTCGTCTTTGCGCAATATGCCTATTTTGTCAGAACCGCTCATGGCGCCGCATCGGCTGAGCGACAGAAGGACTATGTGCAGGCCGCACTCTCCATACCGATGAGCGGCTGGCATGTCGTGACGCGGCATATTTTGCCCAACTCGCTGCCGCCCCTCATCGTCGTCGCAACCGTGCAGGTCGCGTCAGCGATTTCGCTCGAGGCGACGCTGTCGTTCCTCGGTGTCGGCCTGCCTCCGACAGAACCCTCGCTCGGCATGCTGATTGCCAACGGCTTCCAGTATCTGCTCTCTGGGCGCTACTGGATTTCGATCTATCCTGGTGTCGCGCTGATTATCCTGATCATGGCTATCAACCTCATGGGCGATCAGATCAGGGACATATTGAATCCGAGGTTGCGCAAATGACCGCTCTCCTGCAAGTCGACAATCTCCGCACCTACTTCGAAACCGAACGGGGGACGGTTAAGTCCGTCGATGGCATTTCGTTCGATGTCGAAAGGGGACAGATTTTAGGGCTGGTCGGTGAATCCGGTTCCGGCAAGTCCATTACGGGCTTTTCGCTGATCGGGCTGCTCGACAAACCTGGGCGTATCCAGTCAGGCAGCTCGATCCGTTTCGAGGGCCGGGAGCTGGTCGGATTGTCCGAGGGCGAGCTGCGCAGTATTCGCGGCCGGGAGATCTCGATGGTCTTCCAAGACCCGATGATGACCCTCAACCCGGTGCTTAAGATCATCGACCAGATTGCAATGGCGATCCGCGCGCATGAAAAGGCGTCGGATGCCGAGGTTCGTCGCAGGGCGATCGATGCTCTGGCGCGGGTGCGCATCATCGAGCCGGAGAAAAAGGTCGATCAGTACCC
>ERZ778024.2685-NODE-2685-length-14768-cov-6.339632_pt1 | contig 14768 bp, 15 predicted proteins | sample MGYA00375754_ERZ778024 | MGnify/ENA primary metagenome ERZ778024 (study PRJEB29350, sample SAMN05389827) | bioreactor metagenome | isolation source: Thiocyanate bioreactor | place: South Africa: University of Cape Town | collected 2014-02-18 ...
GAATGTTATTTTTTTTAAATAAAAAAATCAAGTCATGAAAAACCATCACGAAAAACAAAACAAAAAATCACAATCACCAAAAAAAAATAATAATCTCATTCCCAAATCTTAGTTCTTTGAAAATGGGAATAGACTGCATTCTATTCCCATTCAAAAAATTTTCAGAGAATAAGCACAAATCACAAATTAAAAATAAGAAATTCAAATAAAAAATCATATTCTCTATCTGTTTTTTAAAAAAACCAAAATATATTCATTTCTTCATTGCATTTTGTTAAAAAGAAAAAAAAAATATCTGTTGTATGGTTTTTTTTTAAAAAAATTAAATTCAAAATGAAATTTCTTTTTTTGCAAAATATTTTTCTTTTTTTTTCTGTGTCTGTATTGTATGGGTATGAGTTTTTAAAGAGTATGATGAGTATTAAATGAGAATGGTAAGGGTAAAGAAGGAAAGGAAACCTTCTCCTCTAGTGCTGGTGCTGGCGTCTCATCAATCCATCCTGCATTCCCTTCTTCTTCAGCCATGTTTGTTTGGTTTGTTTTTTGTTTTTGTTTTTGTTTTTGTTTTCTCATAATCATTTTATATTCCAATTTTGAAATTTTAACTTTAGATTTTATTCACAATTTTTTAATTTTTTCTTTTAATTTTTCTTTTTAAATTTCTTTTTTCTGGATATTTTTTGTCTAGTTCAAGAGGGAATCAACAATTGCTTTTACATTGACTTTTTTGAGATCGGTATAAGTTTGTCCAGTTCCAACGAATACAATTGGTTGACCTGTTGAGTAACACATTGAAATTGCAGCACCAACCTAATGTAAGAAAGATCCATAATATCAGTAAAAAAAGAAGAAAAGAAAAAGAAAAAAAGAAAAAGACCTTATCATCAATGGTATCAAATTTTGTTAAAACAATTCCATCAATAACACGAGGATTTGGTGAATCTGCATAATCTCGAAGAGCTTGATTGAATTTAACAAGCTGGTCAACTCCATCATTTCCGACTAAAGCTTCTCCAACAAAAAAGACTTTATTTGGTTGATTAATTTTCACAAGCTAGAATGAATAATTTTTTTTTGAAAAAAACAAGATAAATTGATATTTATAGAGCCAAAGAAAAATTTTGGAAAAAAAAAAAAAAAAACCTTAGCTAATGCTCTCATTAAAGGTTCATTATCTTGCATTCTACCAGCAGTATCAACTAAAACAACATCAAAACCTTGAGAATTAGCTAAGATGGGAAATGATGATTATTTTATTGAAGATTGATTGATTATTTAATTTATGAAATACCATAACGAATAGCATCTTGTGCAATGTTTGCGGCATCTTTTCCATAACCCTTCTGATATAATTCAATTCCATTGTTAGAAGCACCCAAAGCTAAGAAATGAAAAAGAAGAAAAAGAAAAAAAAGTCAAAAATAAAAATTTGGAATATTAGAACAAAATTTCAAACCATTTAAATTTTGGACATGTCTATTTAATTGTTCAACAGCACCTGATCTAAAAGTATCACATGCTGCAATAAGAACTCTTAAATTATTTTGTAAAAGCCAAAAACTAATAATTTGATAAATTTGGGAGTTAGGATTTGGTTTTAAATAAATAAATAAATATTAATCAATAAAGAACCAAATTTTCGCTAAATTTGTAGACTTTCCAACCCCATTCACGCCACAAAAGACAATTGAATAGGTTTTTTTTTGTTCTTTAGAAGCTAAAATATCTCTGAATGAAATTATTATTTGTTTAGAAAAATAAATCAGTCAAAAATTGAATTTTTTAAAAAAAAACCTTAAAATATCTGTTGAACTTTTTGGAGTCAAAATTCTTTGTAAAGCAGTTTCCATTGATTCTCTAATAATAGATGAAACTCCTATAATATGAATGTGAGAAAGAGTCAAGAAGAAGAAGAGAAGAAGAAAGTAGATACCAGTGAAGGAACTGACAGTTTTCCCAATTAAACTTTCTAATACCGAATCACAAAGTTTCTCAGCAATTTCTATTGCTACATTTTTTCCAATTAAAATATCTCTCATTTTGCTGAGTGGTTCTTCTAAATCACTTCTTTCAAGTACTTTTTGTCCAGTTAATCCTTTAAAAAAGGAAGAAATTTTCCCGGAGATTGAAGAGTCTTTAATTTGAGCTAGCAAATAATGATTTTTTTATTTAAATTAATCTATCTACCTAAATTAGATTTGAGTCATAGAAAAAAAAAATTGGAATACTTGGTTTATATTCTATATCTGGAAGTTGATAGTCTCCCTTATTTAATTCAATTAATTTACGAACTTCATCAGAAATCTTTTAGATGAATAAAATTGAGATTGATGTTGAAATTAAAAGAAAAAAAAAAGAAGAAGTAGAAGAAAGAAGAAGAAAAGAAAGAAAGAAACCAAGGCTGAAGAAATTCCATTTTGAGATTCTGAAGATTGAACACTTCGATCTAATGCTTCTAATTCTTCTTTGGTAATTTTATCACTTTTTCTTGTTGCCATAATTTTTGGCTTTTTTGGAGAGCTTGAAAATTAAATAATATGAAATTTAGGTCAAAATTTTATGTCATAATAAAATTATAAATAATACTCAGAGGTAGGTTCCTTTGGTTTTACTTTTCTATTCTTAATTTTTGCGGCGATTTCTTCTTTTGTAAGAGGAACAGTTGAAGATTCCTCAGGTGCATCTTCTGAATCAATATCTTGAACTGAATTTGGATCTTCATCAGCTGAGTTTTCTGAAGCTGATTCGATTCCTTTTTTTGATTTCTTCTTTTGTTTTTCGGTTCCTCCTTTATTTTTTTTTGTTTCTTGATATGTTTTTTGAACACGAGGAGCTTTACTTTCCTTTTTTTTTTTTTTTTAAGAACAAAAACATTGATGAGATCAATTTTTGAAAGAAAAAAAGAAGGGAAAAAAAAAAGATACCTCATCAAAACGTTGATGAATTTTCATAAAAACAGGAGTAAATGGGTACTCATGAATCTTAGTACGATCTTTAATTAAAGAACCAAAAAGTTCACAAAATGATATCTTCACTGTTTCAAGGAGGTTGTCAAGATATGAGAGAGAATACATTTTTTGAGAAACAGACTGGTTTTTTTTTTTTTTGAAGAATTTGTCATTGAACAAAATCATCAAATATCAAAATAAATAAGATACCACAAATATTAAGTTAAGATCATTTGCAAAAGTCCATTTTAAAAGGTATGGTCCATTTGTATATGAGTTTTCTCCTGCTCTATCCTTTTTTTAATGTGAATTGGAATCATAAATTGATTTAATTGATGTTTGAATTTGGGATTATTGAAATGGAATGGAATGGAACAATAGAAGGTCAAAAAAATAAACCTGAAGTAAAACATTTTGAATCAATGCATTTATAGGGTCTCCTTCAAGTTTATAGAATTGGAGTGACCAGAGAACTAAGCCACCTTTTGTTAATACAAGGAATAAGTCCAACATTTTCTCTCTATTTCTATTTCAAAAAAAAAAAAAAAAATGAATTAAAAGGTTGACAACTTCATTTTAATGATTGAAAAACAGCTATTTTAAGTGTTTTGATGCAAAAGTTATTGATTTAAAGTGTATTTAATGTTATTGAAATTGAAAATGGATGAGGAGTTTGTTCGAAAGTTTTCCAAAGGCGCCATTTTTTTTTTTTTTTGATTTCTTTTCAAAAACTGCCACGCAAACAAACCTTTACTTATTGAAGGTGTGATATCATGAACAACGACAACAATTTTTTCAAAAAAATTGAATAATTTCAATTTTTAATTAATTATCTTGAAGGATAGATGATCAAATTTTGATTCCTTATTGAAATTGAAAGTGTCACAAAATAAATTTCCTTCCTTCTTAATTTGATTTGAATTTTCTGTTCGGAATTCAAAATATTTAAAATCATTTTAGATTAGTCTAATAGTCCTTTGAAAAAGTTTGTTTTGACTTTTTTTCTAATCTTTTTTTTATTCATTCTTTAAGTTTAAGAAACTGACAAATTACGAGTATTTTTGATAACAAGTTCTTGTAAAGTTGATTCGGTTTCCTTTTTTGTTTTCTCTAAACTATCAACATGTTTCTTTAATGCTTCTAAGTCTGAATCATTCTCTTTCATACTTTGTTTCATTTCTTCTTTCAATTTATTTTGAGGAACAAAGACGAACCTTTAATTATTTGAAAATTGAAAAATTGAAACCCCAAAAAGTTTTTTTAAAAAAAAAGAAAATAAAATAAAAAAGAAAAGAAAGAAAAATACATTCTTCCTACTCCTTTGAAAGTTTTTACATCATCAGTAATTGGATCTAATTCTTTAAGAGTCAATTCTGTTCTTCTTCTTTCTTGTTGTTTTAAAGACAAAGTTGTTGATGCAAGACTTAATTGTTTAGAAGTCTCTACCAATCTTGATTGAAGAGTAAAAAATTCCTATTAACAATTGTTTGAAATCAAATTAAAGGATTAGAAAGAAATCAAAGAAACAAAATTATTCGTGAATCAAAATTACTTTTTGTGAATCTTCATCTTGGAAATAAACTTGAGCCATATTGTTCAAAGAGAAATTCTACAAACTTTTTTTTCAAAAAAGATTTTCAGTAAGTAAGTAATATAACATTTTTTGGTGAATAAAGAAAGAAAGAAGTTATCAATTCATAAGTTGTTCATTGAAATTCATTCAATTCCAATTCAATTCTATTTCGAATTCTATTTCGAATTCTATTTCTATTCCATAATTCAAAAAAATGAGAGGTTCCTTCCAATTTTAATTCTAAAGTTTCACTTTAAATCCAAAAAATTCACAACAACTTCCTATCTATCCACTTGAACTTACAATTCAATGAATTTTGAAAATGATTGCTCTTTGAAGGTCTTCAAACTCCCAATAAATCACAAAATAATCCAACAACCTGTTAACTATTTCAACCAATAATTTAAATTTTTCTATCATTCAAAAAAGTATCAATTGATTGAAAAAAATGTAAACATGATTTGGAATATTGTGCTTGGGAAGAATGATTTAAGTCTTAATGAACGACATTTAGGATGTTGATTCAAGGATTGAAAGAGGGAATTAGAAGAGAGTAAAATCTAGGGTTTAGGGTTAGGAAGAAATTAGAAAAAAAAAAACATTTCAATAAATAATTATCAAATAACACTCTTCTCCCATTCAATCAATGAATCACCTAATTAATCAACTTTACCAATTGAAATGATAAGTTAGAATAACATTTATATCATTCTTTTATAACCTTGTATTGCATTATTAATATTGTGTTAAAAAGAAAATGAAAAAAAAATTTATAATTGTTTTTTTTTTTTTTATTAAACCAATTAATTAGTTTCATAATAAATCAAGAATTATTATTATGAAGGAAGATGATTGAATTGAATTGAATTGATTGAATTTATAAAATAAAAGTTGAAAATTATCATAAATTATTAAATTTTTATGATAATTTGTGATTATTTTTTGATTTTTTGACAAAAAAAGCTGTTGCCATCAATTAAAATTAATTGAATTAATTATTCTTTTTTCATAATTATTTTCCCTTTTATAACAATTATTAACAATTATTAACAATTGTATTAAACATTAAAATTTAAATTAGTTTATTGCATCTTTCATAATTTTGTCGAGCTTTGGTTCTTAGTATTGCTTTTGCTTCATACAAGGATAACAATTCAAGTCTAATTTATTTATTGGGAATAGAAAGCTATAATTCCTAGGAACTCGCCTGACTGTATTCATAAAGAGCTCATTGAAAATTAAATGGGGAGATTAAAAGTATCAAATTTTGTAGGGTAATAGCACCATTTTATTTTCTTTTCTGATATTTAAATTTAGTAATTCATAAATATTTAATTATTTTATCATTTTATTTTCTGCTATTTATTGTTGTAGTTTAACCCCGGAGTCCGGTCAATATAAGAACGTATCATTGCATAACTTTGCTGTTCGAAGAATCAATATTGCTCCTGCTTTAATTGATACTACTTTTGATGAAAAGGTTATTTTATTTTTCAATTTCTTTCTTGATAACGTGCATTTTGTTGATGTGAATATGAAATAGGTGAGAGATTCTGTCATTGATGGAAGTTTAGATTCAATTGGATTGGATTTTGATATTTTTAAATGGAAAAAGAAACAAGTTTTCTTTTCTTTCTTTCTTTCTTTTTTTTTCTTTTTTTTTTTCAAAATCAATTTCATCATGAAACTTTTTTTTTCTTCAAGATATATGGATATATTCTAGGAATTTTCCAAAAAGAAAAATTAGTTGAACTTTTAAATGTATCTGAGGAAGAATTCTTTGGATTCATTGTTGATATTGATAGAGGCTATTTTGATAATCCTTATCACTCATTTTATCATTGTGTTGATGTCTTTCACATTGTGTATTATTGTTTGAGTACTCTTGAAGCAGGTGATTATTTTTCAAAACTAAAAAAAAAACTTTACTCCAATCTTTAATTTTGCTTTACCTTTCAATTATCTTTTCTTTTCAACTTTAAAACTCAACTTTATTCTCAAAGGAAAATGGATGACAAAACTCGATATGTTAGCAATTTTGATTGGAGCTTTATGTCATGATATTGCCCATCCAGGAGTGAATAACTTATATCAAGTCCTTTTTTTTCCTTTTTTCCTTCTTTGAAAAATCATTCTAATATAAAAATAATTTTCTAAAATAAAAAATAAAAAAGGTTCATGCAAAAACAAAATTAGCAATAATGTACAATGACAATTCTGTATTGGAAAATTATTCTTGTTCTTTAACTTTTAATTTGGCAGCAAAACATAGCGTATTTCGTAATTTATCTCGAAATGATTATCGATCTCTCCGTACTACAATTATCCAAGGTTTGGTTTTTTTAAAAAAATCATCAAAATAAAATAAAATAAAATAAATATCAGGAATTCTTGCAACTGATATGAGTTGCCATTTTGATTTACTCGACAGATTTCAACAATTCTACAAAAACTTTAATCCAGATCCAGAACATCAATTAACAAGTATTTTTTTTTTTTTTTCTGGTTCTTTGTTGTTATTTAAAAAAATTAAAATCAATTTAATTTTTGTAGTTGAACAAAGAAGGTTAATTTTAAATGTCATTCTTCATGCTGCTGATATAAGCAATCCTTGTAGACCTTGGGATTTATGTAAAATATGGTCTGATTTTGTGGTGGAAGAGTTTTATTTACAGGTTTAATTTCATTGAAACAAAATCAAAGTCAAAACTTTTTAAAAAACACTTTTCTTCTAGGGAGATTTGGAAAAACTCAATGGATTACCAATATCACCAAATATGGATCGAGATATTTATAACCAACCTTCAATTTCAACTGGATTTATTGATTATCTTGTCAAACCATTTTTCGAAGCTCTTGCTCATTTACTTCCAAAAGCATCTAATTTTCTTGAACATCTTCATGACAACAGAAAGGTAATTTTCTACTTTTTTCTTTTTCTTTTCCTTTTTTTAAACCTTTTCAAATCCAAAGACTAAATTTTTTTTTTTTCTTTTTTTTTTCTTAAAAAGCAATGGCAAACTCTAAAAGAAGAAGCAGAATTAAAAAAACAAAATGAGGGACCAAATTCATTAGCATCAATCACTTCATCAATGGAACTTGATTTTTCTCAAGAAAATGGAAGAAGATTATCTGTTGCTGCAGGAACTGTCACATTACCAGAAGAATATGTATCAAAATTATCTCAAAATTCTCTAGATTTTGATTTTACTAGGTTCTCTTCTTCTTCTTTTTTTTTTTTTTTTTTCTTTTTTTTTCTTTTTTAATTTTTTCAAAAATAAAAATAGCTCCAAATCAAAATCTCATTCAAGTAGTACTTCAAAACATGAACTTGCTACTGTTGAAGAAGGAATTGATAATTTGATGAGAACTATACCAAATGTGGATACTTCAAAAAAAGAAAAACAATTAACAAAATTAAAAAAGAAACCAAAAGTATGGGAATCAGATAAAGAATATTTCCAATCATTATTAATGAAAAATCTTCACTTGGTTTCTTTAACTTCCTTTTTTTTTCCAAAGATTTCTATATTTCTAATTTAAAAAATTTATTTAAAAAAAAATTACTTCTAGACCTCAGATGATGCTTCTCATATCAATTCCAAAAAATCAAAATCAACTAAAAAAACTTTCCAAAAATCAATTGCAATTATGGAACTTTCTTCAGCTCTCTTTGAAACAGAGAAAGAATATGAATTAAGCCCCTCTGATGAAAAACCTTATCAAAGTTTATTATCTGCCTTTTTCCCTTGTGTTGCAGAATTTCTAGGAAGATATTTATCATGTATCTCTGCAAGAGTTTACCTTGTTGATGAAACAAAAAAAGGAAAGGGAATAGTTTTGTTCTCAAGAGGTGGTTATGAACAAGGGATAGATGCCTCTGAAGGTTTTGACTTTTCTTTTTTTTTTTTTTCAATTTTAATTACAAAAATTTCTAAATAAATATTTTTTTTAGCTGCATTAAGTGTGGAAGCTAGTGGAACTGTTTTTGGTGAAGTTGTTCGTCAAAGACAATTAGCTTTAACGACTAATTTGGTATCTCCTTCAGTTCAACAACATTCATTATTGTTTCCTTTAATTCCTGATTTCCCTTCTTCCCTTGGTAGATTTTTTTTTTTTTTTTTTGGTTTTTTTTTCTTGGACATCTTCTAATTATAAATCTATAAACCTTTAAAAATTAATAGAAGGATCAGTAGTTGGTGTTATTGAGTTGAAACGACAAAATAAATTCGAATCTGATGAACTTAAGGTAAAAAGAAAAAGAAAAAGAAAAAGAAGAAGAAAAAGGAATTGAAAAAAAAAAAAAAAAAAATCAAATCACATCAAATCTAACAAAATCAAATTAAAAAATTAAAAGCTTCTCGATTCTCTTTCTCAAGTTATTACACCAAAGTTATTAATTGCTTATCAAGCAGAACAAATGTGTGAATAACAACAAGTTTTGGAAAAAAATAATAATAATAATAATAAAAGAGCAACATTCTAACAATGTTCTATTTCAAAAATCTTTTAAAAATACATTGATAAATTTACAATTGCAATCTACAATAATTGTACAATTCCTGATTGTACAAATAACTACGATGCTCTTCTTCCTCTCCTCAAAACTCCACTTTCAGAAAATGATCTTGAGTCATCATCGAATGAATAGACAAGATCGTAGTACTTTGAGTATTTTCTTAATGTTTGATTTTCATTTGGTTCAGATGGAGTAAAATGAAGTTTGAGGTGAAGACTACTCTCAGAGCTGCCTTCTCTTTTGAAGATTGGGTAAATCCTTTCAAGGTTTTGTTTTTCATATACATCTTCTAATGGTACAGTCACTGTTCCTAATCTATAGTTCATAAAAAATCCTTCTTTTTTTACTTTAATTGATAACTCTCTAACTTTTTCACCATCTACAGTACTATTTTTTTAAAAAAAAGAAAGAATAATGATATTAGAATTGATTGTTCTTTGAATTTTGATTGTGAAATAAAATAAAAAAAAATCAAAAATGAAAAATGAAAAAAAAAAAAAAAAAAAAAAAAAAAAAAAAAAAAAAAAAAAAAAAAAACTCACAATCTAAAAGTCTCATCCCAATAAAGCGTTGAAAATTTGTTTTCTCCAGCACGAACAGAACACCAAGTATCTTTCTCATCTTTAACACCAATTGCTCTCACAACTAAAATAAAGTTATAATGTTAAAAGAGGGTTTTGGTTGAACAAGAAAAAATAAAAGTATGTACTTGTGATCCTCAATGTTCCATAGTTTGAACTTCTCATTCTTTTCATATTGTGTTGTGTTTTTTCCCTCCTTCTACTTTTTGTGAAAAAACTTTGCAAAGAAATATATAATAATATATATACAAAGCGTTTGAGTGAATAAATAGAATATTGACTTATCCAGTGAAAGAATGGCTAAACAATTACTAATCAAGTCCAAGAACAGTAACAAAAAAAAAAAAATGACAGAATACAAAAAAACACGAAAACAATTAAGAGGGATAAGGGGGAAACAGGAGAATGTTTTTAATACAAAAAAAAGAGAGAGAGAGATTATAGAATTAAAGAATTGTAAAAATTATAGAATGAAAGGCGAAAGGTGAATGAAGGAAGAAGAAAGAATAGAAAGATTGACTTTATAATACAAAAAACGGAGTGGAAAAAACTTTTTGTTGAAAAAGAAAAAAAAAAAAAAAGTCGGATGAGCTATTTATACTTTTCGTCTTCCGACTTGGTGGCTTGGTATTCGGGGTTTCTGGTGTAAAATCATAAATAGATTCTCTGATGTCACTTTTTTTGGCACTATTTACTGTTTGTCCGTTAGAAATCGTGGGTGCAGACAGAGATTAGAATTATTATTCCAAACTAAGCTTATCAATGAACAAGAAGAAGACCCTTGAATTCAATAATTAAGATACCTTGGATTAGTTTTAATAGGATTGACAATAATTCAATCATTCTTTGAGTAATGGATGATTGGAAATGAAAGGAAAAGAAGGAGAAGATTGTTTTTTTTAAAATCAATGAAATGAAGGAATTCTGAAAATACTATGCTATGGATTGTTTAATTAATTAATTGTGGAATCTAATTGAACTTGTATGAATGATTATGTTGGAATTGGAATTGGAATTCAAGTCAATTCTTCGAGGATTATGAATTATTTTGATTTTTAGAATCATTGTGATAGAAATCTTGACTGCAATTTTATAATCAATTAAATTGTTTGATGGTTTCAAAAGACATCATTGATTATTTGAATTTTTACAAATCAAGTTTGAATATATCATAAGCAACACAAAACAAGCATTAATAGTTAAATTTGAAAATTTGTATTGTTTCTCATCAATCAGAACGATATACTTTTGGAAACAGAATTAGAGAAAACGCATTTCAACAATTCATTATGGAATCTATTCAAAAATTGTTCAATTTTAAATTCAAACATCAAATCAATTTAATTCAATTTATTTAATTTAGTCCATTCATTCAAAGTTCTATTGAAAGAGGAAGAATGAAGATCTATACAAAGACTGGTGATCAAGGTAATTTTTAAACATTTATAATTTATTGCCATTTTTCATTTTTTATTTTTTATTTAGGGACTTCAAGTTTATATACAGGAGAGAGAAGGGAAAAAACTGACAAGATATTCACAGCTTTAGGAAATGTTGACGAATTAAATTCTGTGATTGGGTTCTTTTTTCTCTTATGTATTTAATAATTCATCAAATATTGATATATTCAAATCCTAAAAATTATGAATAGAATTGCGAGGGAATTTTGTGGGAAAGGTCATGAAGACATTGATGAGATCTTAGAATTTGTAAGCTTAGTTTCTTGTCATTGATTTTATACTTATTGTCAATATAGATTCAATGTAGACTTCTTGATATTGGTTCAAATATTGCGACTCCAAAAACAGCAGATGAACAAAAAGCTGGTATCTTTCTACTTTCTTTTTTTTTTTTTTTCAAGAAATAAATAAAAGAGAGAAGAAATCTAAAAATTTGTAGCAAAAACGGCCTTTGATGAAAATGGTGAAGATGTTAAAGCAATTGAAGAATGGATTGACTTTCATGATCAAATACTTCCACCCTTAAGCTCTTTTATCCTTCCTGTAATTTCTTTTTTTATTTTTTCTCTAATTGTGATATTATAATTTAATTCATTTTAGTCAGGAGGTCATGCTTCAGTCTTCCTTCATCAATGTCGCTCAGTAAAAATTCATTCTTCATTTTTTCTTCTTTTTTTTAAAAAATTAAGATCTTCAATCTTTATTTTATTTTATTTTTCCTTTAAAGGTTTGTCGTCGAGCTGAGAGGACAGCAGTTGAAGTAGCAAGTGAAGGAGGTTGTGATGATCAAGTTCTTGCCTTTTTAAATAGGTTTGTTTTTATGATTTTGTTGAATGATCTTCCCATTTACATTATATAAAATTATAAATAAATAAATAAATAAATAAAAGATTAAGTGATTTCTTTTTCGTTGCCGCAAGATATGCAGCCTTTAAGGAAAATAAAACAGAGACAAGATATCAAAAAAATAAAGGAATTGCAAAAAGATCAACAACAACAACAACAACCAGCCAAGTTTTAAAAACAACTCAACCATCCCAAGAGTATCTCTTTGCTGGAGTAATTGTCCTCATCTTAGTATCTTATCTTGTTGTAAAATGGCTTTTAACTGATGAATAGATGTTTATAGATTTCCAAATAAATAGAATGATTCTGAATAAAACAAAAAATTAAACTTGTAAAGAATTCTTCATTTTTTTCATCCTGTTTCAATTGATTTTTTGTTTTTGTAATTTCCCGCCACAAAAGTCTTTATCAAAAAAGAAATTTTTTTTTTTGGCACACTTCTATCTATCTATTGACCTTCTTTCTATCTCCCTCAGATACTGTTTCATTTGTTAAAGCACAAATCTCATTGTAATTCTCCCTTTTATTTTAAACCTCTTTTTTATTTCTTTATTTTGTTCGTATCTTTTTATTTTTTCTTTTGAATTTCTTGTTCATTAAATAGAAGTAACAATGGTGAACCAAGATGAACTTGAAGCTATCATTAAGGAACGATTGGAAGCTGAATATACAGTTCTCTTTTCTGCTTTCTTTTTTTCTTTCTTTCTTTCTTTCTTTAACTCTTGTTTTGTTTTTCATTTAATAATTCGAATATTGGTTGAATTGTAGGAAGTTAAAGATAACTCTGGTGGATGTGGACAGAATTTTGAAGTTAAAATCGTTTCAAAAATTTTTGAAGGAAAAACTATCTTACAAAGGCACCAACTTGTGAATAATGCTTTAAAAGAAGAAATTGCTCAGATGCATGCTTTCTCACAAGTAATTTTTTTTTTTTTTTTTTGAATTAAATTTTCTAACCCTGAAAATTTAATTTTTGATTTAATGTTCAAAAAATAAATAATCAGAAAACATTCACTCCTGAACAATGGGAAAAACAAAATGCTGCATAGAAGAATAAATTATTGTTCATACTTTGTTAAAGGGTTTGGTGTGAAGTTTTGTCAATAAAATAAGAAATCAACAATCAACTATTAAAACATTTTCTCCAAAGCACAGAAAAAAATAAGAAAAAAAGCTTTTGTTTTTTTGAAAAAAGGGCTACAACTTCTATTTATTCACAATAAAGAAATAATTAATCTCTTACAATCCTTTCTTTTGAACCTCTTCTAATAAAGTATTTAACAAGTCTTCTCCGGTTGCAGTTTTTGGAGGATGTAATTCGACCACTTGATTATTATCTTTTTTTTAAAAAAAAGGGTTAATTCCATTGAACATGATTCTATACTTCAACATATATAAAGAAAAAAAGAAATAAACCTAAAGTTGCAGAAATTAAAGAGCTTTCTCCTTTCTTTGTCTCAAAAACAATCTCAGGGTTATTGAATTTTAGTCTTGGAACAATTTCATATAAAAATTTTCTAATTTTGTTTGAAAAATGAATTAAATTAAATCATTCAGTCATTGTTTTTTTTTTAAAAAAAAAAAAGTTAAATTAAAGTTAAATAATAAAAATGATCAATGATGAAAAAATAAAAGAATAAAATCAAAGGTTTTCCATTACCTTGATGGGTCGCAATAAGGCAGTGTGACAACTTTAACAACTTGAGGAGGAAGTTTTATGGCACCAGCTCCACGTTTAAGATTCCCTAATGAGCGGACCATATCAAATCTAGCTTTTGGTGACCAGGCCATTCTTCTTAATTTTAATCTTAATTCTATTTTTATTGAAATATGTAAAAAAAAAGTTGAAGTAGAAGTCGGAAGGTAATGAAAGAAGAGAAGAAGAAAGAAAAATTTTTTTTTTTTGTTGGCCATTTTTTTTTTTTTTTTTTTTTTTTTCTGACAAAGCGAAAAAAACCACCAAACAAAAAACAATTAAGAATTCTTTTAAGAAGAAGGACTAACCTCAAAACTCACAACTTTGATACCTTTGATGTTATTGATGCTCTAGTAATTTGATTCCAATTACAAATTCTAATTTCTCAACCTCAATTTAATTTTTTGTTTTTGTTTTTTTTTTTTTTGAGTTGAATGTTATTTTATTGTGCTTATTACCTTCAGTTTGTGATATTTTTTATTGTTTATTGGTTAGTTGTTCCGAGAGTTTGTAGGCGGAGAACGAAAGGAAGTCAGATAAAGAAAGGAACTGGAATGAGATACAGTTTGTTTTTATCATTATTCTTCACTTTTTTGTTGTTGTAATTCTTCTTGAATTTTTACTTTTTTCATTTTTTCCATTTTTTCCATTAATCATGATATTTTCATTTTTTTTCATTTTTAATTATTATTTGATTTTTTATTTTATTTTCAGGAGTAATTTTAGATTATGAAGGAAGCTTTCAAGACGATGAACTTGCTCTTAATGTTGGAGATATTGTTAATGTGATTCAAGAAGCCCATGATGGAAGACTATTTTGTGAATTGAATGGGAACCAAGGGTTTGTCATTAGTTTTTTCTTGGATATGGAGAAGGATCAGTCCGTGCTTGAAGATTGTATGATATGTAATGAGAAGAAAATTTTGTTCAGAACAACATATGCTTGTGAAGACACTTGTTGTCAAGATTGTATCTCAAACCATGTTAAAGCCCAATTAGAGAGAAATAATTTAAGAATTCAATGTTTAGCTTGTAAAGAATTAATGAAAATTGAGGATCTTCAAAGGGTCCTGCCAAGGGATGTTTTTAGTCTTTATGAAGAAACAAGTACAATTAGAAGTTTAAGTGATGATCCTAAATATGTT
>ERZ778024.2696-NODE-2696-length-14704-cov-5.886136_pt1 | contig 14704 bp, 12 predicted proteins | sample MGYA00375754_ERZ778024 | MGnify/ENA primary metagenome ERZ778024 (study PRJEB29350, sample SAMN05389827) | bioreactor metagenome | isolation source: Thiocyanate bioreactor | place: South Africa: University of Cape Town | collected 2014-02-18 ...
AAAAAAAAAAATGGTGGATTTCTGATAAAAATCAAAGGCAAAGGCGAAAAAAAAAAAAAAAAAGAAATCTTTTGTTTCCTTTCAAAATCTTTTTCTTTTTGGTCCTCTAAATAGTTTATTTTTGATTTGATTTTTTTGAGTTTTTGTATAAAATATGTGCATTTTTTTCTAATCATATCCTTCAGATTCTGGATCATCTCCATCTGCTTCACTGTTTCCTTTTGCTGCATCATCCATTAATGTCTCCAATTTTCTGTCATCTTCTAGACTTACAGCGCGTGGCTATTTAATGAAGTGGAAGGAAAAAAAAAATCATTAGAAGTTGTTTCAAATATATTATTTTTTTTCAAAAAAAAAAACCATCATTTTTATCACAATATTTCCTCCATGTTGTTTCATTGTTGTTTTCATTTTTTCAATAGCGTTGTTCATAACTTGAATTCCAAGAGCTTTGTTTGTTGATTGAGTAGTAATAACATAAAGTGGAGCTGCAACAATTTTGACCTAAATAATCCAATTTTGATAAATAAATAAAAAATCAAAATTCAAATGAAAAGAACTAAAGTATACTTTAATTTCAATCTCTGCAGTTGATTCTGCTTCTGCAGCTTTTAATGTATTAACGACTCCATCAATTCCATCATAAGAGAAACAAGTAACTTCAACATCTTTAATTAATTAATTATTAGAATTGAGTTATTGAGTCATTTTACTTTATTCATTTTTCAAATTATCAAGTTTCAACAAAAAAAAAGAACCTGATCGAATTTTAACTGGTTGAGGAGTTAATCTTTGACTAATATTTTGTTGTAAAGTTTTCAACAAATTTTCTTGAACTTCAATATCTTCAAAAACTTTTTCTGGTTCACTATTAAAAATATATTAATCAATCAATATTTAAAAAAAAGAATTGAAAAGAAAAAAGAAAAAAGAAAAAGATACACAATAGCTAATCTAAATGCATCATAGATGTGTCCATATTTTCTAGCAAGTGGCCAACCTACTTTGGTATATAATTCTTCAAGACTAATATTTTCGAGTTCGGCAACATGGCGCATAATACTGTGAACCTTTTTTGAAGAGAGAGAGAGAGAAAAATGATATTAGTTTTAATTCTTTATATATTTTGATTTGTTTTATTTTATGTTTTGAATTTTGAACTTTTTCCCGATTTTTTTTCACAAAAAGGAATAACTTACAGCTTTTGATTTGTTATATTTTTCTTCACATCTTTGAATTTCCTCAGTTGAAACACGACGTTTTGATAAATCAATATAACCTTATATTTCGAAAAAAAAATATTTAGACAAACCAAGAAAAAGAAATAGAAAAACAAAAAGAGAAATGAAAATAATAAAGAGAAAGAGAAAAAGAATAAAAAGAAAAGAAAGTGAAAGAAAAAAGAAGGGAAAACCTTTTTCTTTATCAACTCTGAGTACAACTACGACTTCATTTCTTCCAACTCTAATCAATTTTTGAATAGATCTAATTCTCCTTCTAGAAAGTTCGCTCAAAAGAATCATTCCTTCAATATTGTTATACTCAAGAAGATGAACATAAGCTCCAACATCAGCAATCTGTCTAACATTTACCATGACTAAATCATCGACTTCTGGATACTTATTTTCATACATACGACATTGTAATTGATCTCCCATGTTTGAAAAAAAACTATTTTTTTATTTAAATGAAAAGTTAAAAATTGAAAAGGATTGAAAAGGATTGAAGATGATGAATTATCATTAATGAAATCGAAAATGGGATAGGATGGGATGGAAAAAAAAGTTTTCAACAGCAAGGTTTTTTTTTTTTTTTTTTTTTTTTGAAAATCCAAATTTTTTTGGTTTCATAAAAAAATCATGGCGGAAAATTTCACAAAAAAAAAAAAAAAATCACTTTGTCATTGATTTCTTTTGCATTGCAGACAGATTATTTATAAACGCTGTCAATCAAATAAAACAAACAATTAATCAATCAAGAAACAAATAGAAGAGTTATTTATCAACTCTGATAAGAGTTTAAATTTATAAAAATTTGGGGAAATTTGAAGTTTTTATTTTATTCTTTTATAAAACAAATTGTGGGTGATAATACAAAGTTTCAAAAACATAAAAATGCTTGAAAATTAAGATTCAATTGATGAAAAAAAAAAAAAGTACCACTTTTGTTGTTATGTTGTGCTCCTAAAAGAAACCTCTTTTTTCGAAATTTCGATTTCCATTCCAATTTATTTCAATCGATTTCCATTCCACTGGGTCGAACATGTTGACGATACCAAAAATCGTTAGTGAGAGTTTCATCTTTACTACATGGTTGTAAAGTAATAACCGATTTCATAATTTCTTGGATGACATGAGGAGCTTTCTGACAAACTTTTAGAAACTTTTGATAGCTTGTTACTTCCTTTAAATTTTCAATTATATATTCCACTGTTCTTTTTCTATATCGTATTGAATGACTTTCTGGAATGTTCAAAAAGAATTTTAAGCACTTGAGAGAGTTTTGAATTGTGAGTTTGTTGACTAAGACCAGAGAAATTTTGTTGAATAATTCGAATGCTTGAAATTGATAAGCTACAAGACAAAATTTAGAGAGTTCCTTTGGGGTAGTTGATAATTGATCCAGGTCCAAAAGATCATAGCAAAATAAAACTATTGAATTAAAATGCTCAAACTGAACGGAGGGTAAGTAAATAATATATGAATTCATGAGCTCTCTAATTGGTCCAGATTTATTTATTGGTTTGTCTTGTTTAATCTCAATTTCTAGGTGATGCTTTTCTTCAATTTGAATCTGCGGATTTTTTCGAAAGAAATTTTTTTCAATTTCTTCTAGCCTTCTTTCTTCTTGTTGGAGACTCTGAAGATCAATACCAGAGTGAGTATTCTGAATTGTTTGAAGAATTTTCTTCTCCCCTTGAATTAAGAGCCACTCAAAATAAGGATTTCTTGCTCGAATAATTGATCGATGGACGTGAACGACTCTTCCTTGAACCAAAAATTTTGAATCTTTATAATTATCATAAAAACTGGCTTGCACCCATGAGGCCTTTGTAAAGTTTGGAAGTTGAGTTTGTTGTCCTTGAATTGAAATTGAGAGAAGGCGATTCTGTTGTGATTGTTGACCACAAAGTACATAAATAGTATGATTTAATAAGACCATACTAGCTTCTGTTTTAACATCATTTGGCCTTCTTCCAATTGTATCAACTTTCTTCCATTCTTTTAATTCAAGATTAAAGACATTCATTTGAAAAAAATCTGCTTGCCGAATTAAAAATAATTCTTCCTTTTCACGAACAAATAAATGACAATGTCTTCTAGAATCAAAATCAGCAAGAGGGAATCCAATTGAAAATTGTCTCCAAGAAAAGGTTCTCAAATCTAGAAAATACAAATTTGCTCCTTCTTTTGAAAAAACAACAAGTTGATCTTTATATGTTATCGAGCTTCCTGTACAATTAAGTGGTGGGGATCCTGATGCCTTCTTTAAATCCCACCTTAATGTCTCCAGATCCAAAATATAAATTTCCTGATTTTGAGAGATAATAAATTGATCATTAAAGTAACATCCATCTGCATAGTCTTTGATAAGAGGAACTGAACCAGTCGCATGAATATCTGACCATTCAAATCTATCTAAATTTAATTTTAAAAATTGTAATTCACTTCCCGTTGCATTTGGGAAGGCAATATATAGAGTTTCTTGAACTTGGAAATAAAGTGGCATTCTCTTAAACATTAAAAATGGATCAGCTCTGTCTTTTCCTTTTACATCCTTAACTTCAACCAAAGTCTTTGAATTGAGATCATATGCTAATATTAAAACAACTGCTCTATTTGGTAGATTAATTTGAGGAAAGTGTGGACCTATAAAAATAATAAACTTTTTCCAAGCAACTAAAATTGCTTCAGAAAAAAATTGGACAGGGAATTGGTCACTTAATTCTCTCCAAGTAAAAGGTTGAAACGTTTGAAGAGCATTATATTCTACACGAAGGAGATTCCTCAGAGCACTCTTTTCAACGTCTTGTCTTAACATTGCTAAAGAAGTCACTGAAAGACCCCTAGCACTTAGTTCATCCATAGCTTCTGAGTCTTTGAGTTGAAACTCGTGTTCTATTGTTAATACCTTCGTCTCTGTCATTGTTGGTAGAGAGGTCTAAAGGGACAAAAAAATGATTAATAATTTGAAAAAAAAAAAAAAAAATTGTTAATGAAACAATAATAAAAAAAAAAGGAAATTAATGCATTCAAACCAATTTCTTTTTTGTTTTGTGAAAGATATATATTTTTTAAAATTATTGGTCATATTATAATAGTAGAAATGAACAAAGGTTGTGTTTTATTTAGAATGGATATATGAATGATTGGCGCTCAAACCAATTTTTTTTTTTTTTTTTTTTTTTTTTTCGTTTGTTCTTTGAGTTGGTTCGAAGTTCCAGGTTTTGAAATCAAAATTTCGAGTTTGTCCAAAATTTTTAGAACTGTAAATAGTTAGATTGAAAAGTGAGATTTTGTTTGTGAAGACAATCTAAAATTTAAATGAACAATTTTTTGGTTTGGTGAATTTATAAATAAAGTTTATTTGATCAATATCTCCTTTGGAAAAATGTTCGAATAATATATAAAATCAGAGGAATGATTGCAATGATCAAATTTCTAACTCTAGCTCTTGTCCAAATCTTTATTATTAAATTCAATTAGTTTTTTTAAAAAAAAAATGAAATGAAAAAATGAAAAAATGAAAAAAATGAAAAAAGAAATAGAAAAGAAAAAGAAAAAGAAAAAGAAAAACCGAATTCTCTTTTTGAATCTTTTCAACTCTTCCAACCAGCTTTGCAACATCACCTTCCACTGAAGTAATTAATGATGAAATTTCTCGAAGTTCTTTATAATTTTATTTTGTTATTAAAATCATAAATTTTGGGTTTTGTTTTTTTTCATTCTTTTTTGAAAAAAGTTTTTTTTTTTAAAAAACAACCTTGTGAAGATTCAGGTTCCGATTTTTTTGTATCTATTCTTCTTTTTTCAACTCCTTGATTTTCATTTTGAGTTTGAACTAATGTTTGGGAAATTGATTTACTAACTCCTTCATTATCAAGTTCTTCTGCATCTGGATCAACATCTTCATTTCCATCTTTACTTTCATTTTCAGGTTCATTTTCATTTTCATTTTCGTCTTCATTTCCATTTTCAGTTGAACCATTTAGTTTTTTTTGAGTTCCATTTTGTTTAGTTATCAATGTTTCTTGGCTTGATTTCAAAAATAAGGGGTTTTCAGTAGTTTCAGAACTTAAACTATTTTCATTACTTAATGGAGTTTCAGAACTTTCAGATTCAATAGTTGGAACTTCTACACCTAACTGTTGGAGCATTCTTTTTGCTTCAGGAAGATTAATATTACGATTTAAAACCTGTTTTTATTTATTTATTTATTTTATTATTTTAATTTTCAAAACAGAAAAAAAAAAGAAATGAATCTAATAATTACTTTAAGAAGATTTGTTGTATATTGTTGCATAGCTTCAGATTTTGAAATATTTTTTAAGTTCTTCCAACTATCCCTATATAATATCAATAACAATAATAGATATTGATTTTTGATTAATTAGTTTTTTGTTTTTTTTTTTCAGAAATAAAAAGTACCATTTTGCTCTTGAAACCACTTCATAGAACGCAGGTTGTTGTGTATTACATGGTCCAATTGTTGCTTGTTTATACAATGCGTAAAACTAATTAATTAATCACAAAGAACAAAGATTACATTAACAAAGAAATTCATTGATTAATTACCTCCAAACAAAAAACAAATAAAACAAAACATAAAATAAAATAAAATAAAATAAAATAAATATTTCAAAATGAAACATACTAAAAGCTTTTCTTCATCACTTGGTCTAAGGGGTCCACTTGCTGGTAAATTTGAAACAATCTCCACACTTGTCTTAAACTTGCCCTTTGACTTCTTCTGTGGGTTATCCTCCGCAAACCTCACCGTCGTTCCCTTGCCTGTTCCGACTTCAGTTGACATCAAAGCTTTCTAATCTTATCTATTTGTATCTATAAACTCTTTCCTTTCTTATTGTTTAAGTTTGTTTCAGCACTTATTTCTTTGATTCGGTTTCAATAGAAGAAAAACTGTTAACTATCACGTGATTGATCACTTTTTCTGTTTTTTTAATCGTCAAAAAACCACAGGGATCATGAAAATACCATCAACGTATCATTAAAACATCATTAAGCCGATCAAAAACAACAGATTAACAGCAAATTTACTATTAAAACATCATTAAAATACTATTAAAATCCTATTAAAAATCAAACTTTTGCTTCGAATCCATTGAGGCACTTATTATAGAACCAACTCTCTTCAACTAACATTTAGATATTAATAATTAGCTATAGATTCATAACGAACATCAGAAGGAAACACATCAAAGAGAAAAGTCTTCCCCAATTTCATTTTTTCTTTTTTCTTTTGGCAAAAACTGAAAAGCAATTAATTGTTGTGCTGCCTTTGTTGGAGAGAGATCTTGGAACGAGATGTAAGCTTTTCACTCTTTTTATTTGAGATTCTATATTATTGATTTTCTTTAGTTTTCTTTGATTGAAAATTAAAAAAAAATTTTTATGCAATAGGTTTCGTTTCTTTAAATCAACTCGTTCAAAAGACCTATTCCAACCTGTATTCTTGAGGAATTTTACAGAAGGTATTGGTTTGGTTTGAATTATGATATTTGATAATATTTGTTGTGTGAGAATATTGTTGACTTTAATAGTTTTATATTAGGACCATTGAACTCATTGAAACAAGAACCATTTCATGCTAGAACTCATTATTGTGGAGTATTGAGGAAGGAGAATGTTGGAGAGGAAGTTGTCTTGAGTGGTTGGGCTTTAAGACCAAGGTTATTATTATTATCATCTTTTTTGAATGCATACTAATTTCTTTTGATGATCACATTTTTAGGAGACTTGGTGATTCTTTAATTTTCTTACCAATCAGAGATAGATCTGGTGTTGTTCAACTCGTTTTTCTCAATGACTCGTTGATACTTTCATCTTTTGACAATGAATTTTTCTTTTTTTCTGAAACCATTGAAATTCAATTTAGAAAGTCAAAATCTGAACTTTTTTCAAAGATTGAATCAATTTCAAGTGAGACAGTTGTAAATGTGAAAGGAAAAGTGAGAGCTAGACCAGATGTCATGAATAATAATGTATTACTCTTCTTATTACGACTTTAGAAATTCTGATTCTAAAATATTGAAACAAAAATAAAAAATTAAAAAATACAGGAAATGGAAACAGGAGAGATTGAAGTAGAAATTGAATCTTTAGATATTTTAAATAGAGCAGAAAATCTTCCATTTCAAATTAATGAGAAATCTACTTTAGTAATAATTATTAATTCAAATTTAAATTCTAATTCAAATCAAATTTTCAAAAACAATTTAAATTCGAAATTCAGTCGAATGAAAGTCTCAGATTGAAGTATCGTTATTTAGATTTGAGAAGAAAACAAATGTATAGAAATTTAAAAATGAGATCAATAGCAGCTCATGCTACTCGAGAATATTTAATTCAAAATGGTTTATAATTTTATTTATTGATTTTCTTATTTTCAAATTATCCCTATTCCATCTTCTTAAATAACAATAGATTTTCTTGAAATTGAAACCCCTACTCTTTTCAAACATACACCTGAAGGTGCAAGAGAATTTATTGTTCCCACTCGGAACCACAATAAATTTTATGCTCTTCCTCAAAGTCCTCAACAAGTATAATTTTCTTTTTTTTTATCTTGTTTTTTAAAAAAGAAAAAAAGGGTTCTTACTAATTTTTTTTAAAAAAAATACAAAGTATAAACAATTACTGATGTCAGGAGGAATTGATAGATATTTTCAACTAGCAAAATGCTATCGAGATGAAGACTCTAGAGCTGATAGACAACCTGAATTCACTCAAGTTTATATTTCCTCAGTTCAAAAATTTATTCCTCTGTTTTCTCAAAATCATTCTTCTAGATTGATCTTGAAATGTCATTTGTAACTCAAGAGGAAATTCAAAATCTTATTGAGGGACTAGTTAAAGCGATCTGGAAAGCTACAAAGGTTTTAAAAAAAAGTTTATCGTTTTTATTTTTCTTTCTATTGACCTTTTTTTTTTTTTTTTTTTCAATAGAATATAGATTTGGTTCTTCCATTTCCAAAAATGGATTATGCAACTGCTATTTCAAAGGTTTTTCTCTTTATACTTTTTCAGAAAGAAAAGTAAAAAAAATTCTTATAAAACTAATTCTCAACTTCTAGTATGGATCAGATAAACCTGATACAAGATTTGGTCTTGAGGTTTTTTCTTTTTCTTCTTTTTCTTTTTCTTTCTTTCGAATAAATCAGAAATTTTTATTATTTACCATAATAAGATTCAAGATGTTACTGACCTATTTAATTCATCTAATATTGAATCCGAATTTAAAAAACTTACTCAAAGAGGAGGAAAAGTTAATTTTATCAAAATTCCTCAAGGAAGGACTTTCTTGACAAATAAAAGTTTCGAAAAAATCCAAAATTTTCTTGGGGAAGTATCTATTCCAAAGGTAAAACAAATTTTATAATTTTATTGGGATTTTTTTTTTTAAAAAAAATAAAATTTTAATTTAGAATCATTTCAAAGTTGCAAAATTAACGAAAGATTTCGAATGGAATAACCCATTTGCTTTTGAAGATAAAAAAACACTCCAAGAAATTGAAAAAAGGGCTGATTTCAAACCAGAGGATATCCTTTTCTTCCTTGGAGAAGAGAAAGCTTACAACGTAATTTTAATTTTAATTTGCAATTTTTATTTTCGAATTAGAATTTATTTATTTGTTATTAAAAATTTAGCCAAGTTCAACTGGAATGGGAAAATTGAGATTATTTACTTCGGAGCTCCTTCAATCTTTAGGTATTTCATTTTATTTTATATATTCCTTATTTGTTTTCAATTTTCTTTTTTTTCTTTCTTTCTTTCCTTCTTTGTTTTTTCAGGAAAGTTAACATTGGATCCAACACAATTAAATTTTCTTTGGGTTGAAAATTTCCCACTCTTTACTCCAATCGAGAAAAATCAAAATAGAAAGTTTGATGACCCAGAAAATAAAATTGTTGAACATTTCGGAATTGAATCAACACATCACCCATTCACAAGTCCTAAACCAGAAGATATTGAGCATTTAATTCAATTTCAAGATAAATCACCTGAAGAAAAATTAGAAAGTATTATGAAAATTTCAGGTCTTCATTACGATTTAGTTTTAAATGGGAGTGAAATCGGAGGAGGATCAATTCGAATTCATTCTCCTCAACTCCAATTGTTTATATTAAAAGAAATACTAAAGGTTTTTTTCTTTTTTTTTCTTCAAAAATTATTTCAAATCCAAAAAAAAAATTTGTTTTAGTTACCAGAAAAAGAGATAAATAGATTTAATCATTTATTGGATGCATTAAAATTTGGTTGTCCACCACATGGAGGAATTGCTCTAGGTTTTTTATTATTATATTTTATTTTATTTTCTTCTTTTCAAAAAAAAAAAAATGAAATTAAATTAAATTAAAGGATTTGATCGTTTAATGGTTTTATTATGTGAAGAAAAAAGTTTAAGAGATGTGATTGCTTTTCCAAAATCTATAGGAGGAAATGAATTAATGGTTGACTCACCTTCTAATGTTTCACCCTCAATATTAAAAGATTATCACATTCAAATCCTTGAAAATAAAGAAGGCAATTGAAATCATTTTTATTATGAAGGATTTAAATTTACAATTGAATCTTTTAAAAATTTTATCTCTTCTTGAAAGGTTTTCGAACTTTTGATTTTCGTTACTTCCATTTCTTTTGATAGAGAATGAATTTTTCCTATTATATCTAAAATCTATATTTTTTGTTTGTTTGTTTGTTTGTTTGTTTGAGAATTGAAGTTTAGAGTTGATATCAAGAAAATAAGAATACTTGTTGAACTTTTTGTTGATGCTGATAAACATCTTGACAAGTTGAACCTATCTCTAAACCCAGAGAGGAGGAAAAAAAAAAAACATCAATTGACGATTTTAAAAAATAATAATATTGAGAATTGAATTTACCTGTTGGTTTACTAAAATCTTTTAAAAGCCAAATTTCAAACTCTTCCTTGAATAGTTGAGAAAATTGTTCGACTAAACCAGAAAGATCTCGTACAGAAGTGCAAAAATCATTAACTTGCTCTTCTTTTGGTTCATAATTTGATGGATTTGGATTCTTTAATTATTTTTATATTTTATTATTATTATTTTATTAATTATGCTTATTTTAAATTTTAAATTAATACCAATTTTTGAAGATCTTCTAATTCTTTTTCAAGTTTTGAAGTTGACTCTTGAAGTTGTTGAATCATATTTTCTAATTCATTCGTTGTTGGAATACTAATTTAAATTTTAAATTTCATTAATTAGAAAACTTGGTTGATGATAAATTGATAATAGTTTCAAAAATGAATTACTTTTCTTTTGTTTCTAAAATGTTTAATTGTTTGCTAGTTGAAAATAATTGAGAAGATGTCGAACAAATTGAGTCAATATGTTTTCCTGAAAAGAGTTTTTCGAATTTCTTTAATTCTTCTTGACATAACTCTTCAAGGGTACTAAAAATAAAGAATGAGTCTACATTAGAGAATGAAAAATGCTTTTTTTTTAAAAAAAAAAGACTCAAACCTTTCGGTAAAAAAATCTTGAGAAGAGATATCTTTTGAAATTTCAGCTAATTCAACTAATGGAAAAATATATCTATATTGTCCTTGTTTTTCTTTATTTCCCTATTTTTTTTTTCCTTATCATCAAGAATATTATATTCCTTGATGTTTTGGAATAAAAAATGTTTTTATACCTTGATTAACTCAAAATCAGTTTCTTTACAAAGACCTAAAATCGATAGAGATTTTGTCACTCCTATTGATTTTTTAAAAAAAATAAAAAAATTTTTTTTTGAGATCAATGAAGAAGAAAATAAAATAAAATAAAAGAAGAAATACTTTGAACTTGTCTCTCAATATCAATAATTCCATCTCCATCCTTTGGTTGTATCAATTGTTTATCGCAGCTTGATTTGATTTGAGTTTATCATTATTATTATTATTTTGGAAAAAAAAGAAAATGAATTTTAAAGAAAGTTAAACCATTCAATCAACCACTCAATCACTTTGATTCTATATTCATTATTTGGAAGGAAAAAGTCTTCCTCTGTGACTGAATCTCTTACAAATGGACACTGTAATCCTGTAAGACGGTAAACGAGATCTTCAAACTGATTTTTCATTTTTTTTTCTTTTAAAAAACATGCATAATGTTTTTTCTTTTCCTTTGGCTTGCTCCGCTCTGCTTCACCTTCCAACCCAACCACCCTTTATATTTATTCAATTGAATAAAGTTTATTCGAACCTTCTTCCTTAACACCACCTTTTAAAATGTTTCCTTATGAAACTTCTGATGGAAAAGACTCTTCGGTCTTATTTTGAGGACATTCTCGGTCATTTTGACAAAGATCAAGATCTTCTTTCTTGTGAAATGTGAACCTGTTGTTGCGCCCATTCCTTACTTAAGTTCATTTCAGAATCATGCAAAGAGATTCCATGTCTGGAAATTCATCACTCTTTACTTCTTGCTCAACAAGGGCTTGAGCACTCTCCAAATCTTGCAATTTACTGTAAAGTTTTTTTATTGACCTGAGTTAATTTTTGCTTCATAGATCCATGGGTTCGAAAGACAGGATCAAGAATTACATTCAGTCTTGAGGCTCTTGATTTTTTCCAGAGAAAATTGACCCAAGTTAAGCCCAGAAAGATTTTCTTTCAACTAATGAGCCAACACGCCGAAGTTTTTTTGCTTTTGGCTTCACATAGGAGTTTTCTTTAGAGTTAGAGTCAATTCCCTTTCCCAAAAACCTTTGAAATCTAGTTTCCAGTTTCTTTATGGAAACACGGAACAAAACAAGTTGTATTCAAACTCTTTCAAAAAGAAGAAGAAATTTTGTTGTTGGAAAAAACTTTTGAAAAAAAAAAAAAGAAAAAAGAAATCATTTTGTTGTTTTTTTTATTGTCATTCGTTAATCATTTGAAATCATTGAAAGCAAATTAGTTTTTCTTCGATTATCGACCAGAGTCCCCATTGCAAACAAGTGGGAGATAGCAATTGTATCTTGAAGGGTAAGCACAAATATTTCTCTCAATACATGTTCCTCCACAATCACAAGCTGGATCACAAGTAACCACAGGGTTTTGACAGAACTTTCCTTTCCAATTTGGTGTGCAATCACAAATAAAGTTGTCAGAATTTCCAACTTGATTACAGGTTCCTCCGTTTTGACATGGTCTTGAAGCACATGGGTTAGCTATTTGAATGATGATTAAGTTTTGATTTTGAATGAAAGAAATGAAAAAAAAAGAAATAATACAAGCTTGACATCTTGGTCCACTAAATCCACCACGGCATTGACAAGTGAAACTGTCTCCATCTGGAACACAAGTTCCTCCATTTGAACATGGGTTTGATGCACAGGGTTGGTACTCTTTTGAATTGATTTTAAGTTATTATATATCTCGAAAAAGGATGAATGCAATTTTTTTTTAAAAAAATTACTGTTTTGACAATATTTTCCAAAGAAAGAGGATGTGCATCGACAAGTAAAGTCATTTGAATTTCCAGTTTGGACACAAGTTCCACCATTCAAACATGGTCTTGAGGCGCAAGGGTTAGCTATTTATAATTTTTTTTAAAAAAAAAGAAAGAAAAAAAAAAAGGAAAAAAAAAAGGAAATCAAATTATACATCCTTGGCATCTTGGTCCACTGAAACCACCTCTGCATTGACAAGTAAAACTATCTCCATTTTGGACACAAGTTCCTCCATTAGCACAAGGATTTGATGCACATGGGTTGGCTAGTTGTTTTTATTAAAATATTTGTTTGTTTCTTCATTAACAACATTTGAAAAAAAATAGTTTACTATTTTGACATCTTGGTCCAGTAAATCCATCTTGGCATTGACATCTCCATGAGTTACCACTGTCTTGAACGATACATCTTCCACCATTTTGACATGGGCTTGATTCACATGCATTGAATTCTAATAGTTCAAAAAAAAAAAAAAGGATTGAAAAAAAGAAAAAAAGAAGAAAAGAAGAAAGAAGAAATAAAATAATACTATTTTGACAGAATCTTCCATGGAAACGATTGATACAGTTGCAAGTAAAACTATCACCATCTTGAACACAGATACCACCATTTTGGCAAGGTCTTGATTCACAAGGATTAGCTAATTAATTAATTATTTAATTAATTTAATTTAATACAACGAAATCAAAAGTAATCACAAGAAAAAAAAAAGAAAAAATAATAATTTGAGGAAAGAAATTAAACCAGCTTGACATCTTGGTCCACCAAATCCACCACGTCATTCACATCGGAAGCTATTTCCTTCTGCAATACAAGTTCCTCCATTAGCACAAGGATTTGATGCACAAGGATCACGAGCTAGTAGATTAATAAAAAAATCAAGATTTTGATCAAAAAAAAAAAATCAAATGAAGAGAAAAGCAGAAAAAAAGTTACTTTGACAAGCATCTCCAGTCCAATTGGGAGTACATTTACAGCGCCAAACTCCATTATGAAGATTACAAGTTCCTCCATTTTTACATTCGGGTACACAATTTGAGTACACTTGTGCAAAGAAAAGGCAAAGAGCAAAGAAAGTCAATAACTTCATTGTTCAATGAAAAAGGTGTTAATTGGTTGATTGGTTAATTGATGTGTTTTTTTTTAAAAAAAAAAGAAAAAGAAAAGAAAATGAAATCAAGAAATTGATGATCTTATATACTTTTTTGATTGAAAAAAGAATGGATAAAAATATTGAAAGAATTAAGAAAAAGAAAATTTAAAAAAAGCTATTGAAAGAATTACCTTTCAACAAGAAATTTTTTATCGTTTTGACAGTAAAAATGAAATCTAACAATCAAAAATAAAAATAAGAATTAATGAAAGAATTGAATATGATACAAAGATAAGTGCAATCAAAGGAGATGGTTATCTTCAATTCCTTGAGTTTTTTGACAACCTAAATTGCAGGAAAATTGAAAATTTGAAAATTTGAAAATTTGGTTTTTTAACAAAAATGAAATCAGAAAAAAAAAAAAAAACCTGATTCATTCCTAGATAAGACTTTTTTTCATTACTTTTGCAGGGAGTCAAGGAACTTCACGTTTCAGTTTCAATTTCAGTTTCCAAATATTGAAAAATTTTTTTTTGATCTTTCATTTTTGAAGTTTGAAAATTTACCTTTTTTGGTTGTTGAAACTGAAACACAAATTCCAACTTTCAATTGAAATATCCTAAATTTAAATTGCTCTTAATTTTGAGAAAAGTAAATATCCTAATTAATTGAAGTGACAAAAGTGAAAGAATTGTTTTTTTCCATTGACACATTTATTTGTTTTCCTTCAGAAACAAAATTGAAATTGAGAAATAATTGATTGGAGACATTGATTGGATTAATCCTCATGGAAATAGATCTTTGAAAATTTCATCCATTCTTTTTTTTTTTTTTTTTTGCGATTGTTCACCTTCTAACATTTGGACAGATAAGACATTTTTTCATTTCTCATTGATAAGCTCGAACAAACGGGAGATTTCAGACCCT
>ERZ778024.2703-NODE-2703-length-14674-cov-5.625693_pt1 | contig 14674 bp, 9 predicted proteins | sample MGYA00375754_ERZ778024 | MGnify/ENA primary metagenome ERZ778024 (study PRJEB29350, sample SAMN05389827) | bioreactor metagenome | isolation source: Thiocyanate bioreactor | place: South Africa: University of Cape Town | collected 2014-02-18 ...
TTTTACCTTTGGAATAACTTTTGCAATAATTGCAGCCCAGGAACTTTTTAGGTTGTTTTATTATGGCGACCTGGTGCCAAACACCTATACTCTAAAAGCTACCGGCATGCCCTTGAAGGATAAGATTTTAAATGGTATAGGGTTTATCGGACCCTTTATCCTTGAAACCTGGCCGGTGCTTTTTCTGGCGACCCTGGGTTTAATTCTGAATTTTAACCGCAAATGCCTGTTGTTTTACGGGATAATGGTTGCGCTCATCGGCTACGAGATTTACGTGGGTGGCGACGCTTGGAACTACTGGCGTATCCTGTGCCCGGCGATACCATTGCTTTTCGTAGTAATCGCAAACCTCTTTTTTGGCAAACTCCGGCTGCGACCGCTTGTTTCCACGCTCGGATTAATAGTCTTACTCCTGGTAATAAACGCCCGGTTTCTGCCAGAAATGTCACTTACCCAGGAAATTAACTCTCTCCACTATTCTTTGCGTGAATATACGAAAATCGAGGTATTAAACGAGGTCTGTTATCCAGACGCTACTATCGGCATGATTACCGCCGGAGCGATTCCATATTATACAGGCCTTAAAGGGATCGACTTTCTGGGTAAAATGGATAAGCATATCGCGCAATTGCCGGCAGACCTTTCAGGCGCGATGGCTAAAATCGGCACCTATAGCCTATCAGGACATAACAAGTATGACCTTAACTATTCTATAAAAGAATTAAAACCCGATTTTGTAGAACAGTTTGGCTGGGGGTCGCAGGACATCTGGGAGTGGGGTAAACAATATTACGAGGAAGTCACTATTAATAAGTTTTCTTTTTATTTTTTAAAAGATTCTCCCCGGATTAAATGGAACGTGATTGCCAGATTGCAAAGTGAAACTTGAAAGTGTAAAATCCTCTTAAAAGGCTGTCTCCTTTAGTGGAAGCAGCCTTCTTTAATTGCTAATCTTTGAAATTTGAAACCGCCTAAATCCTAGAGATAAGGCCGTCCGGCCATGCCTGGCCCTGCGCCCAACACCAGCACCACGATATTGCCGTTCGGCGTGGCCGTACTGACCCGCACCTTGCCGCTAAACCCGGCTTTCAGGTCCGGCACGTCGCCAGCCCAGACGGTCTGGCGGCTATATCCCGCGATGGTCGCTTGTTGAGAGGCAATAATTTCCCCGTTACTGTTGAAATACTCCATTTTCACGGTCAGGCTTTCCTGGCCGGTGTTCTGGACCAGCAAAGTGGTCGTGACCCCGTTAACGTCCCGGTAGACCGGAATCTGGGGCGCGACCGGGGCGAGGGCGGTCTGGGCCGGGTAACTGTAAGCCGAGCCATCTTCCAGCAAACCTTCGGCGGAGACGGCCAGCGGCACGTTTGAAGTGATTATCGCCGACGCCTGGAAACGCGGAAAGGCATCCTCGGTATTCAGGCTGTTTATCGAAAAACGGGCGCTACCATACCTGGAAAGGGTCCGTTTTTCATTTGCCAGCACGTTACCACTGGCGGCGTCATAATAGGTAATAGTGTATTCCGCCGTGGTTTGGGATGGGTTGGCGATATTGAGATAGGTCGAGCCGAGGGCATCCGATTTCTTTAGATAAGGCAGGTAAAGCCGGGTGCCCGTCCCGGTAGCGGCATACTGGACCGCCTGGCCGGTGGCCGGTTGGCGCACCCCGTAAGCCTGGAATGGCTGGTCCGAGTGGGCCAGCACCCAGCCGCTAAAATTGGGTGGAGCCAGCAAAGCCGCCGGGATATTGGCCGTTTCACCCGGCCCTACGACCTTTCTGACGGTGGAAGAAGTAGCGCCGGCAATTTGCTCCTGGTCAGGCGATAGGCCCGTAGTGCCGGTTATAAATTTCCCGGATTGGTCGTAAAAAGCAATATCAACCATTAAGGGGCTGGTGCCGGGATTGTAGACCATCAGGTTGCTGGTGCCGCTACCGTTGTCTCCGGCCTTAACAGCGAACGGAAAATAGGCAGCGTAACCAGCCCCGGTCACCGTTGGGGAGATGGTAGCGGCAGGTGTGATCGTGCCACTAACAGTAGTCGAAGGAGATGATGCAACTGTCGCCACCGGGACCGTCGCAGTTACAGGGCTGGAAAGACTCCCGGTAGGGAGTTGCCCGACCAGGCTGTCGAACGCCGCCGAAACGGTCGTGGTCGCCTGGGGCACACTCGGATAGTCGCCCTGGTTCCCGGCATAATCAATAGCCCGGACCCGGAAGGAATAGCTCTTACCGGCCTCACCCCTGAAAAGGGCTGACTCGGCGCTGGTGCCGAGCAACCAGTCGGTCCAGGCACCGTTTGCGCCCTCGCGGTACTGGACATCACATAAAGAAACGGCGGCCCCGGCCACGTTGTCGTAGCTGGACCAGCGTACCAGGAAGACGGAAGGGCTCTGGGCGGGTAAACCTTCGACCCTGGCGGCGGGCGGTAGACTATCCACACGGGTACTACTCTGCTCGTTTTCGGGGTAGCTCCCGGCGTTACCGGCCTGGTCTACCGCCCGGCTGCGGAAAAGGTAGAGCTTGCCATTTTCCCCGGTGAAACGGGCCGCACTCGCGGTCGTATCCAGGAGCCAGTCGTGCCAGGTCTGGTCGGTAGAAACCCGGTATTGCACATCGGAATAAGAAACGCCACTACCGCCATCCTCGTCTTTGGAAGCCCAGGTCACAGTAAAGGTGGTCGAGGTCGAAAAGAGCGGCAGGGACTGGACCCGGCTGGTGGGTGGGGTGGTATCTTTACCCCGAATGGTTATCTTGACCAGCAAATCCTCCGCGCCCTTGGTCGACAACCAGCCATCGGCCCCCTGGACCAGGTCAATATGCAGGGTATAATCCCCGGCGGTATTAGGGACACCCACTAAAAACTGGGGGAAAAGCAGACGGCCTCCCGGCGGAATATCCTGGGGCAGTTCGGAGCGCAAGTCATCGTAGCTCCCGGCAGCGAGAGGGTTGCCGTCCGAGCCGTACCAGCGATAAGCCAGTTTTAGCTGGTCAGTGCCATCTTTCGGCCAGACCTGGGTACCGCTGTTGGTCAACTCAAGGTTGTTGACGCTCAGGCGCAGCCCAACCCGGCCTTCGGTAGGGGGATTAGCCAGGTTCCAGGTGACCTGAAAGGGTTGAGCCTGGGAAAAAGCCCTCCCGCCCGATACCAGTAAACCGGCGGCAAATACCAGCCCAAGAATAACCGCTGCCAGGGTGTAGCCGGGTAAATGTTTAAAAAGAGAAGTTCTCTCGCGCATTTATTCGCCCTCAAAACCGCCCAGTAATTGTTTTGGTTGTTATGTCTAGCTCCGCTCGATTATAAGCAGACAACCGGGAAGATGTCAATTGCGTGGTAGCCACCTACCCACTGCTATTTTTGAAAAGGTTTTCAAGATATTCATAGATTTTTATGTGGAAAACCTTTGAAACGATAAAAATTGTTCATTGAAACGGAATCGTAACACGAATCACCCTCTTTTTCTCTTGACAAAAATCAAATCATTTGATTAAACTATAAGCAACAACGAGCGATTTTTCTAGACTGCTTAGTACTTTTTTCCTATAAACGAATAGCTTAGAAGACCGCTTCAGAGTTATTGAGCGAACCGTACCACCTCTTTAACAAATACTGGCCAAAGATAACTTTAGAAATCTTTTTCATAAAGCGTCCGGTTGGTATAGTAAAATAATTCTATAATACAAAGCACTCAACGTTGATGCAGGGTTAACAAACAGGAGTCCTTAGATGAACTACCAGGATGTAGGAGAGCATAAAATTAAGCCACCCGCCAGAGCTGTACTGGTGAATCGGGATGACAATGTGGCTATACTTTTAAGTGATGTGAAGGCAGGAGAGAGCATTTCACTTGGCACAGGCTGGGTTGAAATAGCCGCCGAAGATATTCCGGCTGGCTATAAAATCGCCATTCAAACATTAATGGCAGGACAGCCGGTTATCACACATGGGGTCACAATTGGCGTCGCTACACGCTCAATTCAGCGTGGCGAGCGAGTCCACTATCACAATCTGCGAGCGGCTTAGCCAGTTCTCCAAATTACAATTTAATAGAGTTCGCGTGATGGCCGGGAACCCAACCCCGGCCATCAGTCATTTTCGGGAAGCTAACCGGAGTAATTTTAACCAGATTTTAGCTTGTAATCTCCAAAAACCGTATTATAATTAAAGATACTTCAAGCGTTAAAAACCTTCATAACTACCGCTTTTGCCCCTAAAAGTAGTCTTATTATTGTTGTGTCTCCGCGCTGGTGCGGCAAACGAGCATTCCAGGTGAGAAAAACCGGGTTGCCTTCCTCCGCCGTCCCCGTAGAGGCTACCTCTTTTAACAATTCAATATGCTATTCGAGCCGGTACACGGTCGTACCGGGGAGGAGGTTACTCTTATGAGAAGCTATAGAACGGAACAGATTCGGAACGTAGGCTTATTTTCGCACGGCGGAGCAGGCAAGACTTCTTTAACCGAAGCGATGCTGTTCGCCAGCAAGGCCATTAACCGTCTGGGCCGGGTGGACGAGGGAAATACGGTGTCGGACTTTGACCCGGACGAGGTCAAACGGCATATCAGCGTAAATACCTCTGTTGCGCCGTGCGAGTGGCGAGACGTGAAGATTAACGTCATTGACGCGCCCGGTTACGCTGACTTCATCGGCGAGACCAAAGCCGCCATGCGGATTGCCGATAGCGCCCTGGTTTTGATTGACGCTACCGGTGGCGTGGAGGTAGGCACGGACCAGGTCTGGCACTATGCCCAACAACGCAACATCCCCCGCTTTATCTTCATCAACAAGCTGGACCGTGAGAACGCCAATTTCCAGGCGGCCCTGGAAGCAGCCCAGGCCGCTTTTGGCGCGAACGTGGTGCCACTCCAACTTCCTATCGGCAAAGAAAGCGGTTTTAAGGGCCTGGTGGACCTCATTCACCAGAAAGCCTATATCTATTCCAACAACCGGGACGGCAAATTTGACGAAACGGACATCCCGGCTGACCTGGCCGCCGAAGCCGCAACCGCCCGCGAAAAACTGGTCGAACGCATTGTCGAAGGTGATGACGACCTGATGATGCGCTACCTGGACGGCGACACCGATATTAGCGCCGAAGAACTGCTGGCGACCCTCGGCAAGGCTATTTGCAACGACTCAATTTTCCCGGTATTGTGTGGCAGCGCGACCCTAAACATCGGGGTAACTCAACTGATGGATATGCTGGTTATAGGCGCTCCCAGCCCGCTCCAGGCCCAACCCGAAGAAGGCGTCAAACCCGACGCTAACGGCCCGCTGACCGCCCTGGTCTTCAAGACCGCCGCTGACCCTTATGTGGGGAAACTGACCTATTTCAAGGTCTTTAGCGGGACACTCCACGGAGACGGCTCTATCTACAACACTACCAAGAGCGCTTCCGAACGCATCGGCCAGCTTTATAACCTGCGCGGTAAAGAACAACTGCCGGTCAGCCAGATTGAGGCCGGAGATATTGGGGCGGTCGCCAAGTTACAGGTAACCCAGACGGGCGATACTATCGCGGATGCCGATAGCGGTTTGAAGTTGAAGGGAATTGATTTCCCGTCACCGCTATTCCGGGCCGCTGTGAAAGCCAAGAGCAAGGCCGACCTGGAAAAAATGGGGACGGCTCTCAACCGCCTGGTGGAAGAAGACCCGACGATCAAGGTCGAGCGAGAAGCGGGGACCGGCGAGACGATTATGAGCGGCATGGGTGAAAGCCATGTCCAGGTCGCTGCCGAGAAGTTGCACCGCAAGTTCGGGGTAGATGTAACCATCGAGCTTCCCAAAGTGCCTTACCGCGAAACGATTATGGGCAGCAGCAAGGCCGAGTACAAACACAAGAAGCAGACCGGCGGTCACGGCCAGTACGGCCATGTCCATATCGAGGTCACCCACAACGACGCGGACGATTTCGAGTTTACCGAAACGGTCGTAGGCGGGAACGTACCGCGCAACTATATCCCGGCGGTTGAAAAGGGTATCCGCGAGATTCTCGGTGAGGGTCCGCTGGCCGGGTTCCCGGTGACAAACGTCAAGGTAAACCTGTTTGATGGCAGTTATCACCCGGTGGATAGTTCGGAAATGGCCTTCAAAATTGCGGCCCAGCAAGCCTTCAAAAAAGGCGCGCTGGAAGCGAAACCGGCCTTGCTCGAACCGATTGCCGATCTGAAAGTGACGGTGCCGGACAGCTTCGTGGGCGACGTGATGGGCGACCTGACCAGCGCCCGCCGGGGCCGCGTGCTGGGAATGGACCAGGTTGGCAACGGGTTCACGGTGATAGAGGCCCAGGCCCCGCTGGCCGAGGTGCAGCGCTACGCGACCGACCTTCGAAGCATGACCCAGGGCCGGGGAATCTTCTCTATGGACATTTCCCACTACGAGGTCTGCCCGAACAACATCGCCGACCAGATTATCTCGGAACACAAGAAGGAATTAGAGCTGGCTCACGCCCACTAACTAATTTCTGGTAAGAATAAAATAGGCCGGGAGCGAAAGCCCTCGGCCTTTTATTTTGGCAAAACCTGTAATTAGTTGTCAGAAATCGTGGCTCTTTTAGTTGATTTTCAAATATTTACAATATAGTATCTATACGCCGGAACTGTGCTTTTTACCAGACCAGGAGAAATATCTATGGGAACCTCGTTTACTAACGTCCAGGTATTCACCCCGCCGGAAGAAGGCAAGAATAAACGTGAAGCCGTCATTGAAGCGGTCCGCCAGTGGATTTTTAGCGCCTCCTTTGAGGAAGTGGGCGTAGATGAAGAGGTCGAGCCAGAATTACAAAGAACAGTAATTATCGGTCCAGACAGGCCCGAACCCTGGATCGGGGTTTATGACGAGTTTAGCGATGAATTTGAACCCAAAGTGACCGATTTCGCAAGCTATCTTTCCAAAGCTACCGGGTTTCCGACCGTCTCTAACCTTGTCGCCGATAGTGATGTAACCGAAATGGGTCTTTTCAGGCTGGGCGAAAGAATTGACTATTACTCCAGCGAACCAGGCTACGGCGAGGAAGAAACTTTGAGCCGGGCCGAAAAGGCGAAGTTAAAGGGCAACCCTGAATTGTGGCAGGAGTTTTTAGTAACCGAAAAGAGCCCTGCTGATTTACGAAAAGTCTGGAATAAAAGGCCAATTTTTGCCGAAGATATTCAAAGGGAAACAATTAAGCTACTTGGTATGGGCGAATATGCCAGCTTTGGGTTCCGGTATCTTGAAGGACACTTCCAATACTCCGGGGAACCTGCCGGATTCACCCGGTTAAGATTCCGGGCCAAACGTAAAGTATCACCGCTGGCAACTAAGACCGAAGGGTTGCCTAAATTTCAGGTTTCCGGTTATTCCAACCCAGGTGATTTTTTCACCGGAACGCCGGTAACCATAAACGCCTACTTTTTAAACAGCGGTGGTCCGGGAAAAGGGTTGCGGGTAGTTTCCTGGGGCAGCGCCATTGACCAGGGCCTGGTGGAACTGGATAAAGTGCAAATTACTCTCCTTGAAAGTAATTTCGAAAGTAATTTAAATAAACCCCGCTCTATCCAGGACTTCGCGTTAACCCCTTTTGAGATTAGCGAAGGGGTCAAAGGCTACGAACTACGATTGCCGGATTTTGAACTGCCGGGCGGTTTACTACCGGATAGCGAAACCGGCTTTCTCGGCGGTATCAACATGATTCGGTCTATCAAAGCCCAGTTCACTCAAAATATTGTAATTAATCTTTTCGGTAAGACTTTGAAAGAAGGGAAAGGCCAACTCCATTTCGGGATTGAGCCAACCGCTAACCGTGATAGAGGCCAGACTTCTAGAACGTTTGAAATATCGGTAAAAACCAGCCCCAAAATTTTTGATGAGGGACTCAAAACCAATTCCTATCTGCTCAGCGTAGCAAAAGCCCTGGAAGGGGCGAATAAACTTTATGCCCTGGTAACTTTTGGGCAACTTTCCAAAACTGATACCGAAATTATTGCCAGGGCCATCGAAAGCTGGCATCAATTTACCAATCCACCTCAAAATAGTTATTACGAACTGTATAGCCAGGCCAAAGTCGACTCCAAACACACGGTAACTAAGCTTGCCCCGGACCAGGTGTCGCAGGGAAAGACCTGGCAGAAAATCATGGGAACGCTTAAAAGGGGTGAAACCCTGGCAGGTCACCAGGTTATTCCCCAGGAAAATCAAACCCGGCATTGGAGAATTGACCATAATACCAGTGGCTTTGCTTTCAACCGCAACTCGTATCCTTTAACAGAGGTCGAAAAAGCCGCCGATATAATAATGGCTCCGACCCTGGCCTTCTGGATAAATCTTGATAATTATGCCGCCGAAGAAGGCAGCCAAATACGGCAAAGTATGGTGGAATTGGTTGACTCATTAGCGAAGCAAACCCCGGTCTTACAGGCTTTTATAGCCAACTGGAACTGGCCTCAAACGCCGGAGAGCTTTTCGGCTAACACTCTTTATGAGGCTATGTTAGGGCTACACGGCGGCAGCATTAATAATCTGCAAACCTACAACACCCGGTTCTTACGGGCGGTTAGTGATAAGTTGTGGCTGGGACAGGAACTGGTTACGAAACTAGGGGGTAAACAGGAACAAGTAGCCGAGATAGCCGATATTCAGTCAGTAAGAAACGGGCTACGAATAATGCTCAAGGAAAGCGCTAAACTCGAACAGTTAATCCAGGTGATTACCCCAATCATGCCCAATCTGCACGACCACAAAGCTATGGAAAAAGTATTTTACAGCAATCTGTAATAGAAGAGCTTTCCAAAATAAACCCCTCCTGACAACTCGTCCATAAAAGACCATTTGCCAGGAGGGGTTTTTATTTTCCCTAAGTTTTTACAACTCGACCGGGAAGACTGCTTTCACGAAATCACCCGGCTTGTAAATCGAGACCAACGCTGCACCGGGTTTGGGCCGGGCCGCGCTCGTCAGGGCCGCCACCGATAATCCCGCCGACTGCCCTTTGGCCGAAAGGACCGCCACGTTCGCTTTTGGCTCGACCACGATAGCCTGGGCTACCCGGTCGTCCTGGGCCAGTTCAATCGTGACCACTCCGGCGGTCGCCCGGCCTTTGGTGGGATACTGCTCCAGCGGCACTTTTTTCCCGAACCCGGTGGCGGTCAACACCAGCAAGAACCGGCCTTCCCCCTGTCCGGCAGGCAGGTACGATGCGCTCACGATTTGCCCTTCCCCGACATTCATGGCCTGGACCCCCTGGCCTACCCGCCCTTGCTGGGCCCGCACATCCTCGTCCGAGAAACGCAGAGCCTGGCCTTTGTTGGTTGTGACGATATATTCGCCCGGTTCGAGAACTTCGCCATCGGCGTTGACCGGGGTCGGCACCAGCAGGGCTGTCACCACCGCGTCACCGTCACCTAGCTTGAAGTCAGGGATACCGTCCGGCCCGGCCAGGCGATACTCCGAAAGCGGGGCCTTTTTCACCTTGCCCTGGCGGGTAAACTCGACCACGTAATAGTTATCCTCGAAGTCCGAGAAACCGAGCATCGACACAATTTGCTCCTTGGCGGCGAGTTGCAACAGACCGCGCAAACTTTCACCTTTACCCGCCTTAGTTGTTTCGGGGACCGCATTCACCGGGAGGGCGAAGGCCCGGCCCTGGTCGGTGATGAAAAGCAACTGGTCCTGTGTACTCCGCTTCAAGGGGGTTGCGCCAAACTGGTCGTAACCGCTCGGTAGAGTCAGGAGGACGCCACCAGCCGACTTATCTTTTTTGCTCTTGCTAAAGGCGTCGGCTGGTAACGCCTTGATAGCAGCATCCCGGCTAAAGACAACCAGGACTTCTTTGTGCGTGACGATGTTGGCGATTTCCGCGACCTCGGTATGCGCGGAACCTTCAGCGTCAATCAGGGTCCGGCGCTCGTCACCGAAGCGCTTCATGAGGTCATTCATCTCGCGTTTGAGCAAAGCCACCAGCCGTTGCGGGTCGGCCAGGAGTTCCTCAAGTTCGGTAATCCGGGTGGCTAACTCCTCTTTCTCGGCGTTGTATTTGCCCGCGTCCAGGCGGGTCACCTGGGATAGGGTCATATCGGCGATAACCCCGACCTGCTTCTCGCTCAACTTGTATTTGGCCTGGATTTTGGTCCTGGCCTCGTCCCGGTCAGCGGCTTCCTGGAAGATTTTGACAATCTGCTGGGCGTGCAAGCTGCCGATAATCAGGCCCTCGACAATATGCAATCGCTCTCTGGCGCGGGTCAGTTCGTACTGGCTGCGGCGGCGCAAAACGTCCTGCTGGTGGTTGTTCCAGAAATTAAGGAGTTCCAACATCCCGACCTGTTTAGGCTGGCGGGCCGCTTCCATCGGCTCACCAAACAGGTAGACCATCTGGGCCGTTATCGCGATTTGGAGGTCGGTATCGGCGTACAACTGCTGCAAGACCTGGGTCGGTTTGGCCTCCTTTTTCAGCTCGAGGACAATCCGGGTACCCTTTTCGGTATCGCTTTCGTCGCGTACATCCGGGACCAGCCCCTCCAGTTTGCGGTCGTTGATAGCTTTCACAATCGAAGCCTTGACCCGGTCCTTACCGATGGGTGGAATTGCCACCACTATCAGGGACCGCTGGCGGGTGCGGGGATTTTCTTCCAATCGCACATCGCCCCGGACCACAATCCGGCCCTTGCCGCTCGTCAGGTAATCGCGGATACCGTCCTGCCCCATCACGGTGCCGCCGCTGCTAAAGTCCGGCCCCTTAATATAGGTCATCAACTGCTCGACGCTCATACTCGGCTTATCCAGAAGTGCGATACAGGCCCGCACCACTTCGGTCAGGTTGTGGGGCAGGATGTTGGTCGAAAGGCCGACCGCGATACCGCTCGAAGGGTTGACCACGGGCGGAATCCGGCCCGGCATGTAATCGGCCTCAAGGACGCGAGGGTCTTGCTTGTAGGTCGGGCGGAGCGACACCGTCTCTTTATCAATGTCGGCCATCAGGGCTTCGGCCAGGGGCGAGAGACGAGCCTCGGTGTAACGGTAGGCCGCCGGGGGGTCGCCATCAATCGAGCCAAAATTGCCCTGCCCCTCAATCAGGGGATAGCGCATGGTAAAGTCCTGGGCCATGCGGACCATCGCGTCATAGACCGAGGCGTCACCGTGCGGGTGGTAATCGCCCAGGATGCTACCGACAATTTCCGCCGATTTCACGGTCGAGCGGGTTGATAAAAAGCGCCGGGTCAACATGCCGTAGAGAATACGCCGCTGGACCGGTTTGAGGCCGTCCCGCGCGTCCGGCAGGGCCCGCTCCGTTACGACCGAAAGGCCGTAGGCGGCGTAGGCCCGCTGCAAGATGAGTGCAAATTCTTCCGATTGGATATTATTGTCGAATAAAGTCGTCATACCTTACTTCTTTTAGTAGTACCTGCCCCGGCGATAGCCTACAACCAGGGACAGGACAATGGTTACAATCACCGCCCCCAGAAAGGCCGGGAAAATATAGATGTCCATCAGGCGCGGGCCAAAGTTGCCGAAAAGATAATGGCCCAGAATCGCGCCCAGGAACGAAACTACCAGATAACCCAGGCAGCCTAGGTTCAGGGGGCGGTCGGTAAGCGCGCCACTCACCTTATTAGCCAGCGCCCCGATAATAAGCGGCACAATCAGGGCAACCACCAGAGCTACAAACAAACCGATTATAAGAAGACCTAGCAAAGCGATGAGTGTCACGTCAGTTCTCACTTTCCATAAATATTATCCGGAGGCCGCTCGATTTTGGCCTCTCTTATGACTTATTTACGGATTTTGGCCCGACTGCGTTTCGGCTTTGGCGGGGCAACTGCGGCGTAACCGTGGGCCAGTTCGACCCACTGGAAAAGCGTTTCTTTGTCGGCATGGAATTCTGGCGGTACCAGCACCCACCAGCCCATTCTCCCGCCACCGGGCGACCAGGCCGCCGCTCCCGGCATTTCCATAAGCTCGGCGTAACGGTCGGGGTCAGAAATTTTCAGACCGATGCGACCGCCTTCCTGCGGCCAGACCAGGGCGTAGATGTGGTCGCGGGCAAAAAGGGTGTGACAGCCGAACATCTTTCGGCTCGAAACGTCCGGTAGATAGTCGGAGGCTTCGTCAAGTAAAGCCTTGAGATGGCCCACCTGGGATGGGGCGGTTTCCTGGCTCATCTCAACCTTCCTGGCGCGATTCGATGGAGAAGATGTTACCTTCGGGGTCGGTGCCTTCGCAGACCTTGACGCCGGGAGCGGCAATCCGGTACTGGCCCATCTTGATACCTCGCCCTAAAAGGGCCCGGCGGGCCATCTCGACATCCTCTACCCGGAAGACCAACTGGGGGGCATCCTGCCCAACTCTGCCTTCGCTGCCGCCGTGTAAAGCCAGGGTGCAGGAGCCGGTCTCGAACTCCACCCAGAAATGATGGCTGAAATCGGTCTCCCCGGCCAGTTCCCGCAAAGGCAGACCCAGCACATCCCGGTAAAAATGGACCTGCCGTTGCATGTCTTTGACATACAGGATAATTTCCAGGAGACCGCTGACGATTGCCATGTTGCCTTCTCCTTTCGGCCTTGCCCTGCCCGACCGGAATTAGTAATCCAGATTAATAATCCAGTTCGGCGACCTTGCGGGCGTGTTCGGCCAGGAATTCGCGCCGGGCCTCGGCGTTGGTATCTTCCATAAGTTGCATTACCAGCCGCTGGGCCAGCATCGTATCTTCCAGCGTCACCCGTTTGAGCGCCCGCGTGGACGGGTCGAGGGTCGTCTCGCGCAACTCTTTAGGGTTCATTTCGCCCAGACCCTTAAACCGTTTGAATTCGAGATTTTTGGCATCCGAATGTTGCTTTAAGAAATCCTCGCGGGCCGGGTCGTCCAGCAGCCAGATTACTTTACCCTTGTACTTGACACTGTAGAGAGGCGGACAGGCGATATAGACGTGGCCGCGCTCAATCAGTTCGGGAAATTCCTGGTGAAAGAGCGTCAATAAAAGACATTGGATGTGCAGACCGTCCACGTCAGCGTCGGCCATAAAGATGACCTTGCCGAATTTGAGGCGGCTGTAATCGAAGACCGCCCGCGTCCCGGTCCCCAGGACATTGATAATGGTCCGAATTTCTTCGTTGGCAACCATCTTTTCGAGGTCGGCTTTCGCCACGTTGAGCGGCTTACCGCGCAGTTTCAGAATGGCCTGGAAGTCGCTGTAACGGCCCTGGCTAACCGTACCACCCGCCGAGTCGCCTTCTACGATAAAGAGTTCCGAGCGGGCCGGGTCGCTGGTATTGCAGCGCAAGAATTTCTTGCTGACCGTCGTATCAATCAATTCGCCGCTCTTGCCTTTGCCGGTCCGGGCCAGTTCTTCGGCCAGTTGGGCCTCGTTGCGGGCCTTCTGCATCGCCAGGATTTTTTTGAGCCACTCTTTCCCGGCAGCCTGGTTGCTTTCAAACCACTCCGACAGACCCTCGTTGACCACACTCCGCACGATACCCTCGACCGGGGCATTATTCAGGCGGTCTTTGGTCTGGCCCTGGAATTGCGGGTTGTGAAGCTTGACCGACACCACCGAGGTTAAACCCTGCTGGATAACTTCCGGCTTGAACCCTTCTTTCTCGCGATTCTTGATTACGCCCAGTTTGAGGGCGTAGTCGTTGACCACTTTTGTCAGGGCCGCCTTGAAGCCGGTTTCGTGGACGCCGCCGTCACGGGTGCGGACCGCGTTGGCAAAACTCATCAACTGGTGTTTGTACCCCCGGTTCGGCTGCAAAGCCACCTCGACCGAAACGTCGTCTTTCAGCTTGATAATCGAGGCAGTCTGCCGGAAAAGCGGTTGGGACTCGGCGTTCATATCGCGGATATAGTCTGGCAAACCTTCTTTCGAGAAGAAGGTAAATTTGACCTGGGCTTCGGCGTTTTCATCCCACAAATCGAGGTGAATCGAGACGCCCCGGTTCAGGTAAGCCGACGCCTTCAAACGCGATTCGAGCATTTCGTGAGGATAATAGGCTTCGGCATCGAAAATGGTCCGGTCGTAATGCCAGCGCATCTGGGTGCCGTGTAAAGCCGGGTCGCAGGGGGTAATGGAGTGCATCTGGGCCTTGCCCTTGGCGAACTCCTGGTAAAACATGCGACCCTCTTTCCAGATGGTCAGTTCGAGCTTTTCCGAGAGCGCGTTGATAACGGTCGTTCCGACGCCGTGGAGACCACCCGCTGTTTTGTAAGCGCCTTCCTCGAACTTGCCGCCGGAGTGAGGGACGGTCAAAATAATCGTGGCCGCCGGTTGCTTTTTGCCCTGGTAGGTCATCGGGTCGAACGGCATACCGCGCCCTTCGTCCCGCACCGTCACCCAGCCTTCGTGATCAATCGAAATCCAGATATTGTGGCCGTACCCGGCGTTAAATTCGTCAATGCTGTTATCAAGGGCTTCCCAGATCAGGTGTAACAGACCGCTGGTCGTGGTCGCACCGATATACATGCCGGGCCGGTGGCGGATAGCCTGGATACCTTCCAACACCTGAATATCGGCGCTGGTGTATTGTTTTTCTTTTTTTACTTTGGAGAATTCTTTTTGAGCCCTGGTTTCAACCGGGGGTTCGGCAGCATGGGCAGGAGCGACCGGGGCCGGGGTGGGCTGCCGCTTGAGAGCCAGAGCCCCTTCGGTTTCGGGCGCTTCTTCCGCTACGTCGTCCGCAAAGTCCAGGTCGAACAGCGATTACTGTTGAA
>ERZ778024.2716-NODE-2716-length-14614-cov-8.777801_pt1 | contig 14614 bp, 8 predicted proteins | sample MGYA00375754_ERZ778024 | MGnify/ENA primary metagenome ERZ778024 (study PRJEB29350, sample SAMN05389827) | bioreactor metagenome | isolation source: Thiocyanate bioreactor | place: South Africa: University of Cape Town | collected 2014-02-18 ...
TTATCGTTAAGTTATAGAATAATATTCTTCTGTAAAATAATATATTTATCGTTAAGTTATAGAATAATATTCTTCTGTAAAATAATATATTTATATTTAGCCAATAAAATGATTTCTTGTGTAAAATAATATATTAATCGATAAATTACAGAATAATGTTTTTTTGTAGAATAATATGTTGATATTTAGCTAATAAAATAATATTCTTGTGTAAAAATATTATATTGATAGTTAAGTAACCAAGTATTATTCTTCGGTAAATAATATCTTAATATTTCAATAATACATTAATATTCTTGTGTAAAAATATTATTTTAATGGCTGTATAACATATTATATTTTTCTGTTAAATAATATTTTGATAAATAAATGGTAAAATATTATATTGATCGGCAAATTATATAATTTTATTCTCATGTAAAATTATATCTTAATTTATAAATGCTAAAATAATATCTTAATCTTTCCGTCAAATAATTATATTCTTGTGTAAAATAATATCTTAATCATTCCGTCAAATAATTATATTCTTGTGTAAATAATATCTTAATCGTTCTGTTACATAATTATATTCTTAAATTATAATATATCAATCATTAGTTACATAATTATATTGTTTTGTTACATAATATCTTAATCGTTCGGTTACATAATAATATTCTTCCGTAAAATATTATTTTAATTCTTTTGTTACAGAATTATTCTTCCGTAAAATATTATTTTAATTCTTTTGTTACATAATTGTATTCTTCTGCTAAATAATATTTTAATTGTCCGGTTTGATAATTATATTTTCAGTTACAGAATTATATTTTTCTGTAAAATATTATTTTAATTGTTCAGTTACAGAATTATATTCTTCTGTAAAATAATATTTTAATTGTTCAGTTGCAGAATTGTATTCTTCTGCTAAATAATATTTTAATTGTTCGGTTACAGAATTGTATTGTTCTAGTAAATAATATTTTAATCGTAAAGCTACAGAATTATATTCTTCTGTAAAATTATATCTTAATTTGTTAAGTGGCAGAATAATATTCTTGCGTAAAATAATATTTTAATCTTAAAGCTACATAAGAATATTCTTATGTAACTTAATATCTTAATCTACAAGTTACATAATTATATTCTTCTATAACATTAATATATTGATATTTCGATAAATAATATATTGATATTTCGATAAATAATATTAATCCTTAGATAAAATAATATTATTAATCATTGGGTAAAATTATAGTAAGCCTTGGGTAAAATTATAGTAAGCCTTAGATAAAATATTATAGTAATCCTTAGATAAAATATTATTGATCCTTATATAAAATATTATTATTAATCCTTCAATAAATAATATTTGAATCCCCAATAAATATTATTTTAATCATTCGATAAATATTATTTAATCGTTAATTATATTATAATATCTGAATTGTTCTACAAAATATTACATTCTTTATTTATGTAATTATTTCCTTCTGATACATAATTATATTCTTTTGTTACATAATAACTATCCCTTTGCTACATAATATCTATCCTTTAGTTACACAATTATGTTAATCCATATATTTTTCTATAAAATATTATTCTATTATTATGTAAAAAATATCTTGATTGATAAACGGGATAATAATATTATTATGCAAAACAATATCTTGATTGATAAATGGCATAATAATATTCTTATATAAAACGATATCTTTATCAAAGTTACACAATTATATTCTTTTGTAAAGTAATACATTAATTTATCTATTACACAAATATTCATATGTAATATAATATCTTAATCTTAATGTAACAGAATTGTGTTCTTCCTTAAAATAATATATAAATCTTTATGTTACACAATTATAATCATTTGTAATATAAAATTTTAATCGTAATGTAATAGAATTATATTCTTCTGTAATATCTTAATCGTAATAGTATTCTTCTGTAATATCTTAATCGTAATGTAACAGAATTGTATTCTTAAGTAAAATAAAATATTAATTTTTTGATAAATAAGATTTATACCTTTTTGCAAAATAAGATTTTAGTTATATAACTCAAGAATATTATTATTTTACTTAACAATTAAAATATTATGTAACACAAGGATTATGTAACAAATTATATTCTTTATTTACATAATTGTATTCTTTATTTACATAATTGTATACAACATTTACATAATTGTATACAACATTTACATAATTGTATTCTTTATTTACATAATTGTATTCTTAATTTATATAATTGTATTCTTAATTTATATAATTGTATCCTTAATTTATATAATTGTATCCTTAATTTATATAATTGTATCCTTAATTTATATAATTATATCCTTCTATTACATAATTATATCCTTATTGATGTAAGAGAATAATTGTTAATTTATAAAATAAAATACAATATTTTATCAGACTTGATAGTATAAACATTATTCATAATACATTCAATATTTTGATTAATCAATGGAATTAATTAATATTTCGCTTTTATCAGCTAAAGATTGAAATACATCCAAATTGAAATAATTGTAATTACTACGGACAGAACGACTATTTTTTTTAGGACTTTGTTTCCATTCTATATTTTCTATTTCTCCAGGTATATGAATTTTATATGGATCAAAATTGATTAAAGTATTTTGTTCTTTATGTACATTATTCAATAGTTTAATATTATTTAATATTTTAAGTGTTCTCTTAACACGCTGACGCATTGGTTCTCTTATGGATTCTATTTTGAAATAAAATCCATGTTTCAAATTGAGAAAATAGACATAATTATCAACAATAATCATACAATCATCGTTCTCAACAAATAAGCGTATTTTTTGTTCTAATTTTGACACAGTACATATTCCTTCACAAAATAAATTGATCATTTTATTTAAATATATTTAGTTAATAATTTAAATATTAACTTATATCAATATAATAAACTCACAATCAAATTTATTCAATTGTTGAACAATTTTTCATTATAATTGTAACACTGGAAATTTTATCAAGTCTGATTCGGCTTGTTATTATATTATTTTTATTACCAGATAATATTTTTAGGAGGATTAACTACCTAAAATATAAGAATCCAAATTAATCGGTTACATAAATTTACAACTTTGTAAATTATTTTCATGTATACAATATTTAATTCTAAATACTTTAAACTTATTTTGAATATATTCTATTACTAAATATAATAAATGTATAATACAATGTATTTTATACATCTTATACTTAAATTATATTCAATAATAATTCAGGAAAATCATTTCATAACATAATACAAGAATTTTCTTTTAATGTTAATTTTTGGTATTTCTCAAAAATTAATATCTTAACCTTATATTGTATGTATATTTATTCAAGTTTTCAAATTCTTATCTCTTCAAGTTTTCAAATTCTTATCTCTTAAGGTTTTCAAATATTTTATATCATCTAAAATAATTTCACTGTGCTTATTTGATTGAAATTACTTATGTAAAGTAGATAAACTAAAAATTTAGTTTGGATTATTTCATTTTATTCATCGTGTTTTATTAACTTATCGAAAACATCTCTTTTCTGATAGTGGTAATTTTTTGTTCCTATTGTTTTTGAGTATTATTCATCGAGTTTTATTCGCTTATTGAAATCATTTCTTCATAGATAGCCTTATTTTTCTGGGTTTATATTTATTTTATTCAACAAATTAATATACTTGTCTATAAAATTATAATTTATTTATAGGCTGATAATTACATTATAATTATCATAGATATTCTAATAAGTTGTGGATAATATAGAATATTCAAAATATATTTATAGTAAAAACTTGTATAATATTAATTATTTCATATTATACAGACATGATTTCACTTATTATACATGTTTTTGTGTAATGTAAAAATATTTTCTTTAAATGATATAGAAATGATTTCGCTTATTATACATGTTTTTGTGTAATGTAAAAATATTTACTGGAAATGATATAGAAATGATTCCGCTTATTATACATGTTTTTATAATGTGAAAAATATTTACCGGAAAATTACTGGAAATGATATAAAAATGATTTCGCTTATTATACAAACTTATTACAATTTCCGGAAATTACGAGATACTATCTGGAAATATTTCCAGAATAATTATCGAATAACACATAATATCTTGATTGTTATATTACATTATATATATATATATAACGTTAGGTAAATAATATTTTTTTCACCTATAAATATTATCTCATAGTTTGCGAGATATTAATATTTTACTCCAAATAATATTAATTATTCTGTAAAATATTATTTGAATTGTTTTTTCATATTGTACTCTTATATTAAAATAAGATTCCAATATTTAGCTATATTATTTCTGAAAAATATGTTAATCTTTCATACCACTTATTAATATTTTGTATTAATATATTAATAATCGCTATTAATATATTAATAATCTCTATAATATATTAATCGCTATAATATATTAATAATCTCTATAATATATTAATGTTGTATCAAATAGTTTTATTATCATAAACTGATGAACAATATTCTTTATAAAAAATATCTTAATTGTTAAGTTATTTTTATATTTATTATAAATCATATTTATTATAAATCATATTTATTGTAAATCATATTTATTATAAATCATATTTATTGTAAATCATATTTATTGACCCTTCAATATTATATTGTTGTATTATTTAATATCTTAATTGTTTTGTGGGATAATATCTCAATTATTTTGTGATATAATTAATTATTAAGTATTAATAATTAATTATTAATTATTAATAATTAAGTATTAATAATTAAGTATTAATAATTAATACTTTATGCTGAAAGCTAATCATGTAATATAATTTAATATTACTCTAATAAACATATCATAAAATCTTATAACAATTATCTATCTCAAAGTTTATTGTTATATCTCAAAGTTTATTGTTATATCTCAAAGTTTTATTTTGGGATATAATTGACTCCCAAAGCACACTCTATATTTGTCTCTTGGTGTATTCTAGTTTTATTATTATTTTGGAATATATTTTATCATCTTAGAATATATTTTATTATTATCTTTTGGGGTATATTTATGATAAATAATTGTAATTCAAAAATATAACACATAACTATTGGTGTACTAAAAATTCCAATAAAATATTGGAGTCCTGAAGAAAATAAAGTATATTTGATAAGTGTTTTTAAGTTTAACGATATTTTATAAAATTGAAAAATAGGATTTTATAATATTTAATTTTGCAAAAGAGGGGGAGGTGTGCAAAATTTATCTATTTTTAGATAAACACACTTTTTTTGCATTATAGTAAATATATTATTTATTATAATGGTAATTAAGTAAATAATTATTTATATTATTATTCAAGTGTATTGTTTTATTTCTAAAATAAAGAGGTGATTTTACCAAATAAAATCTGGTGATAATTTTATCTATGTATGAAATTATTATCAATAAATTTTATTTATCTTTTTGCAAATACTTATATCAATAAAGTTATTTTATATTCCTTTACTTATTATTTTAATAAATATACTATAATTTAATAATATATTTATTATAATGCAAAAAAAGTGTGTTTATCTAAAAATAGATAAATTTTGCACACCTCCCCCTCTTTTGCAAAATTAAATATTATAAAATCCTATTTTTCAATTTTATTAACCAAAAATCTTTATTGATTTTTCATAAACTTAAATAATTTGAATAGTTTTTTCCTTCAATTATATTAATAGTTATGTGATATATTAATAATATTTATATTGTATTAAAGATATTAATTCTACATAATGTGTATTATAGACATTATAACGACTGTTATAATGTTATACAACGACTGTTATAATGTTATAATGTTATATAACAAACATAAACTATTTTTAACTTTGAATATAAACGTAAAATTTTGAAAACATATATGACATGTTTCAATCGCGATAATTCTTCATTTAATAGCACTATATTTATGTGTAATAATTAGCTAAAACAAGATTTAATAGATGTCAATAAAAAATTTATTAAAAAATTTGTTAAACACTAAATAAATTATTGAAAATACAAAAGCAGGTTAAGTAATTTCATAAAATTTCATAAATTTATAGTAGTTGAGTAATTTATAGTAATTATGAATATTTTTATTTTATTGGCTTAAATTTTAAGTTTATTAAGTTGATTTTAGCATAAGAGAAAGTATTGATATTAAATAAATAGTAAATCGTATATTTTATTTGACGCTAAATATTTTAATAGATAAATTGCAGATATCTTTATGAGTTTACTGTGATTGACGAATTATAAACACATAAAGCATCAGTGGAATAATAAAAATATTTGCTAGTCTATCTAATTCGTCAGAATGTGGATTATTATGCAATAATAATCTGTTGTATTGATTACGATAAAGTCAATTTAATAGTTAAAATTAGTTATATATTGTAAAAATCTTATCTAAAAGAGATCGAGGTAAAGTGGAAGAGTTAAAGAACAAAATATTTGACTAATATTAAAATCAATAATATAATATGTTTTTATACCATTCATATATTTCCAAACAAAATTATGGGTTTTAGATGATTATCATGAACATTTATATCAGATAATATTTCCCAATATTTATTACTTGATTAATAAAATTATCGAAATAATGTTCTTCTATCGAAAAATATATCGATTTGTTACTGAGATAATTATATTCTTCAATTAGATAATTGTATTTTTTTGTATTCTTTAATTATACAATAGCATTCTTTATTTACATAATAGCATTCTTTAATTATACAATAACATTCTTTATTTACATAATAGCATTCTTTAATTACATAATTATGTTCTTAGTGACATAATAGTATTCTTAGTTACATAATATCTTAATATTTAAATAATATAATTATAAACTCGATTTGTATAAATATAAATTTTACTAAATAATTGTATGCTTTATGTAAATGACTGTATTATTTGTTGATATATTTTGTACAATAAATAATGGATTTGGTATATTAGGATATCAAAAAATATTAAATATGTTCATAATATAAGTGATACAAAAATAAAATTAAAACTGTACGAACAAACATAAAAATGTACAAACATATTTTTGTGACAGGAATAAGCGGATCAGGTAAAAGTGAGCTGATAAATAAATTTTTGGGTAATGTTGTATTACCTGATTTAGTCAAGACAACAAAAGTCCCAATAGAAATAATGAAAATGACCAATGAAGAAAAATTGAATATATTCGATGATAAAGAAAAGGTATATATTGAGTTAATTTTAAATAATGAAAAGCAAATAGAAAAACATATTTTTGATTTGTTAAAGATAAATAGTCCATTATTAAGTGAAGGAAAGCAATTCTTTTACAACTTAAGTCAGTTAATTAAAAAAGAATATTTTTGTAAGGATGATCTTGTTGATATGGAAAAATGCAATAATGAAGAATACAATAGTGAAAAATGCGATATAAAGAGTGCAATTATATTTCAAAAATATTTAGTTAATACATGTAATGTTAAAAATAATATAAGAAAAAAATTGGATTCGTACAATACTAATTTTGTATTGGAGGTTGACAAGTTTAGAAAATTTTTACACAATATGGATCCTATATTGATAAATCGCATAAAAATTAAATGTGAAGCAACTTCGTTTTTCGAAGAAAACTGGAAATTTATTGAGATTCCGGGTAGCGTATATTTAGAAAATGAAAATTTTAATACATCTAACTATATTATAGATATGTTTAATTATACTGTAGATAATAAAGAAAGCATAATTATATTGACAGGAGATATTGGGAGAATATCAAAATATTGTGAACTATATTTCCTACAGTATATACCTGATAGTTTCAAACAATATCAGGGAAACTTAAAATACTCGGAATATTGCAAAAATATTGTATCCAAATCGATTATAGTAGTCGAAAAAATAGAAAATTTTACTAGATCAGATATATTGCACATGACTGATCTATTATATAATGATGATCCAGCTATTGAAAATGTTAATTTTTTATTAACACAAGACGATTTAATTTCTTTGAGATGGAAAAATATCCATAAAATAATTGATGATTTAGTATCTGATTTGTTAGTATCTTCAATGAATGAAGAGAGATATTGGAAAAATATTACAAGAATTAATCACAATATTCCTATAAGATATATTGGAACTATTAATAATGATAATTCTATTTTAACAGAACTCCATAATGATATAAAAAAAATAGTATAATTGATAATTATGATACTAAAGTATTTATATATAACAAGTATTAACCAAGTATATTACTTAAAATGAATAAGATTGCAATAATAAATATTAAAATACCAAAAGTTAAAGAGGGTGTAGACTATGATATAACAGTTGATAAAATATTAATCTTGTATTAAAATACAAAAGTTAAAGAGTGGAGACTATGATATAACAGTTGATAAAATATTAATCTTGTATTAAAATACAAAAGTTAAAGAGTGTGGAGACTATGATATAACAGTTGATAAAATATTAATCTTGTATTAAAATATTAAAATACAAAAGTTAAAGAGTGTGTAGACCATGATATAATAGTTGATAAAATATTAATAAATCAAAAGAGATATAAGGAAATGTTAAAGATTTCAATGTAATATTAAAGAAATAAAGATTAAAACGAGTCACAAAATAAACAATTAAGAACATATTAATTTTAATAAAAACACGTAAAAAATTTAATAATGAGCTGTACGAGTAAAAATATAAACAAGCAAAAATATTTCCAAGATAAATAAAATGGAGTTGTGGAACTTGGATTATTTCGAAGATACAAAAGATATAATAGTATTAGTTAATGGTAAAGAGTACGAAATTAATTCTTATATAGTAATAGTATCAGAAATACTAAGAGAAATATTTAAGGGAACTAGATTTTCTGAAGGTAAAAATAATGTTAAAGAAATAGATGATGTAAGAACTGATACGTGGGAATTGTTTCTTAATTTAATATATAGTATATATATCAAAAATTATTTAGAATATGTAACAGATGAAAAAATAAAAACTATTGAATTAAAAGATATAGATACATACGATTTATTAGAGTTAATAATATTTTCAGATAAAATACTTGCTAATAAAATAGTTAACATTGTATCAGATTTTGTGAGAAAAAATATTTTAGGAAATATTTTCGAGAATATTTTTAGTAATTCTATTAATAATGAATTATATAATCTTTATGAAGATATTTTATCAGTTATAGATGTTTTTCCTCTTTTTAAGAATATTTATTGTATAAAACATCCTAAATACTTTACAAATACGAAAAAATTTTCATTCGACATAGATAAATTATCTCAATTTCCTCATTTATTATATTTAGTACTAGTTTTTCTTTCTCAATATAAGATGAATAATGAATATTATTCTGCAAGTATTACTATAGAATATCATAACGACATATCACATTTTGATTCAAGACTCTATGAACAAGGCGTTAATAATGTCTTGAAATGGTTAAATATTAAGCCTCCTTCAAAATTAATATCTATAGATTATATCAATAACCTTGAAAATTCAATAATATATATCTTAAAATATATATTAAGCGATATTGTACAACAAAACCATTATAATTTGAAGATATTAGCCGATGAAAATTGGAGAATAAAAGGCGACGATATAGTTCATGAATTAATATCAAATTATTAATACAACTGTTAAATCTTAAATTGTTCCTAAATATTTAATAATATAAATTGTCGATATTATATTATTAAATTGTTATCTATGTTATCTATGTTATCTATGTTATCAAATATTATAAAAATTAATCATAAATATGATCTGAAATATAACGACTAATAATATTTTATTAAAATCATGAAGCAAAATAAATTTATTTTATTCGGCGTTATAAATAATTATCCGAACATTCAAAAAATAAAAAGTGATGAAAATTGGAGAATTTAATGATAATATATTATTAAATAAATAGTGAAGGTTTATTGTCCAAATACTCTTATAACTCCTTCTACAGTAGGTGAGTACGTTATATGTCTATGCATCAGTTGTACGTTGAGGTACAGACGCCGTTGGTGTTGTAATATATTATTAACAATATATTATTACAAAGACAAAAAAATTTACTCACTATATAAAATAAATAGTCAAATATTTAACCTAAATACCGAGTTATAATATTGATTATACTTTTGTTCACAGAGTAACTGGAATGTTGTAAAAGGGTTTATTTTATTGACTTTAGCTTTTGTCTTTATATTGAATATATGTTATAAAATTATATTGTCTCTTACAAGAACTTAGTAGATATATGTATAAAAATACATACCACTAAGTTATATTTCTATAAAAACTGTTATTTATCCACTATATACTTTAATATAGATTCACAAATATTCTATATTCTCGACTTTAATATGGATTAATATATCTTCTTTGCTTGATTATAATATTTTATGATAATCAAGTAATTTTATTAATGTTGTTACACATTGATAACCTACAAATAACATTGGATTATCAGTATACAAGGTTAAAGATCAACTATTGTCGAAGAATAATTTCCAATGGTATTATTCTGAAATTAATTTTATATTTAAGTATTTTAACGATAATTATAAAAACAGAGATAACTTGCGTTGTTATTTAAAAACTGTTTATGGAATTGTCTTTATGGATAGTATTAGCGAAAGTCTTTTTTCATCTAAAATTAGATGAAAGAAGTACATGTCTCCCGTTTAAAAACTTTATTTTCAAAAAGAAAATAATTCAATTTTATTAAAATACATTTTAATAGAATGAAATGAAATCCTTTTTAAATCTAAGTAATAGCAGTAATATACGATTACTCATATTACATTGACTTTAATTTATTGACTTCCTTAAAAGTATTATAAAATTTTATAATGTCGCATACACAAAATTTTATTTAAGAGCTTAGGAAGTTTTGAGAAGAAGTTCATGGTTTTCTACGAAAACCTAGCTCGGTTTCAAAGAAACCTTGAAGAAGATACGTTGGTGAAAATCTTATTTTAGACGATACAATTATATTTTTATTCATTATTATAGGATAGAATATAAGGAAATAATTCAGCCTCTTGGATAGATTTATTATATCTATGACAAAATAAATATCAAGCGACTAGATAAGATAAATACCATGTAAAATGAATACTTAAGATAAAAAGATTCTATTTGTCTCAAAGATAAACTAAAATACTTGAAGAGATAAATAATGAGTTTGATGGGAAATAAGATTCTCATAAAAATAAATATTCGCTATCCTCATACAATAAATAGTGTACTTAGATATAAATACACTGTTATACCAAGATAAAATACTAAAGTATAAATTCAACTACTTAAAGATGAATACAATTATAAATAAAACAAAGATTTATAATATATGTAAGGGATATAAATTATCTATTAAAAATATATAACTTATTGAAATAAATATTCTATCAAATTGAAAGATAGAGTAAAATCTATCTCTATAGATTTTAAGTTATCCCAATAGATAAAATACTATGACAAAAGATAATGTGTTTTTATATTTATCGGGTCGAGATGCGTATTATCTAACGAAAGAGTAGCAAAAGTGATTTATAATAATTTTGGTTAATATTTTGCTATATATGTTATAGATTCTAAGTTTAATCAACAACTAAAATCTAATGATGCGCACAAATATTCAACCAATAATAAATTGTATAAATTATATAATTTGAGTAGAAATAGCTTATATTGTATTAAATAAAAATATATTTACACAGTTGAAACTAATAGTTTTAAGTAAGTGAATGTGTTTTTAATTATTAAAAATAAGGATAGTGAATTTGTAGGAATAATAATGAAAAATTTAGAATTACAAGCTAAATTATATTTAGAATTACAAGCTAAATATAAATTAGAATTACAAGCTAAATTATATTTAGAATTACAAGCTAAATATAAATTAGAATTACAAGCTAAATTATATTTAGAATTACAGGCTAAATATAGTTTAGAATAATTTATCTTCAAATGAAACTGAGTGGGGAAATTTTGGAAATATTTAGCGAAATAAGAATAAGAGTTTAGTAATTAGGATATTGAATTATTGAAGTAAGATTTATTAAATAAATGCTACCAATATTGATAGGATCGAGTGCATTAAAATATTATAATATAGAAGTTAAAGAGGGTGTAGATTATGATATAATAGTAGATTATGATATAATAGTAGATTATGATATAATAGTAGATAAAGATATGGGAAAAAATATAGTGTTCGAATCAAATAAAAAAAAAGAAATATGTGTTGGTTTGAGAACAACAAAGTGGATTTATTGATAACAAAAGAAGGATCGAGTGACGATATAATACTGAAATCATTAAATAAAATGACAAATTTAAAGAAAATTAAGCTATTCGAAAAAATAGAAGTAATAATATGTCCTCTTGAAATTTTATATGTTATTAAAAAGAGCCATATACACAGAATATTACCAATAACTAATAATAGCTCAGAAAACTCAAAAATATGGAAGCGTCAAATGAACTATTATACAGATATGAGAAATAAACTTGGATATGATAAAATGGATAAAATTTTATATGGCGAAAAAAAATATGGAGAACCAGTAACAGAAACATTTATCAATAATTTTAATATCAATTTTTTCGCAAATTATTTCTATAATTCAAATGACTCTCAATTAGAAATGTTAATGAGAAAAATATTTACCTTGCGCTTCGATGAAATTAATCAAAGAGTTAGTGATACTAAAATAAATATGAATAAACAAATAGGACAATTTTTCGATGATAATATACAAAGATTTATTGAACATGATGATTTACATAAGAAAATAGGATTATTATGCAGAAATAATGATAGTCAACTTTTTCATCTTTTCCAAAAAGATCCTAGTTATGCTAATCTAGATTATAATTTATTTTTTGCTAGTAATTACCAAGATAGAATTCAATTATTCAGGGAGGAAATTATGGTTTTATTTCTCGAACGAAAAGTTATACCTGAGCTAATCCTTTGCTACAAAAACGATAATTTGGTTTTTACTTCATTCGATATTGATATTAAAAAGTCTGAATTTTCTGAAATTATTGCTCATTTTGTTACTAATCTTTGTGATCAAGGCCATTCTTGGCTTATACAATATTTATTGGATCATTATAATACTTATTGTGTTTATGATAGTTATGATATGGATTCGTTATATCAGATAGCTTTTGATATTGCTAATATTAATTCCCATAATCTTTTTGATTATAATAATACAAATACTCACTCTACTATTAATAATACTGAACCCGATTTTTTCCATTTTATAGACAAAAAATTTATATATTGTGGTTGTAGTAACGAAAATAAAGATACAAATGACTCAAATTTTCAATGTGATTGTTCAGAATTATATGATAATCGTCATGTAACTAAACTATATCTGGATTCTGATACTGATATTAATTCTGATACTGATACTGATACTGATACTGATATTAATAAAACAATTAATAAAACAATTAATAAAAATGTTTATAGGTTGGACAATGGAAGTTATGAAAAAATAAAAATTAAGGGATATTGCGAAAAGATAAACGAATTTTTCGAATCTTAAGGAAATAATTTTATATGGTGGAATAATTATTCAGAAGATCGTCATATATTTTATTCTATGAACCATAATTTAGGAATACATATAGAAAAATATAACACATATTTTTATGGAGATAAATTTAGTATGAAAATGTCAAACGCCAAGCGTAAAAATAATTTGGTCATTGATTTAAAGTTTAGTGGTTCAAAATACAAGAAAGAATATAAAAAAAGATATAAAACATATTATTATTATTCGTATGATCAATGTGGAGATAAATATGATACATATGTTGACAAATATAATGAACACAAAACGAGTAACAAAACAACTTATTTATCATCTTTTGGAGATAGTCATTATTTCTTTTCTGAATTCTGTGAATCATTGGCAAGACATTATCTAAATGTAATATATGATGACGATACATATTCTCGAGGAACCGAATGTGATAGTAGTCAATCTGACTCTGATTAATAAAAATATTATATCGTACATTATGTTATAAAATCGATACTCTAAAATAACCTTAATTTTTAATTTAGCTTATATCGCGATATATTATATTTTCATATAATATATTATAATACTTGAAGATATTATCAAAATAATATAACCATAATCTTATGAAATACTATAGAAAAACTATAGAAATGTATTATGAAAAATTTTCTTTAAGTATCACTATTTATGATACTTAAAGAAAATTTGATAATTTATACTTGCTTATAATTTGATAATTTATATACTTGTAGAGATAAAAATTATCATACTAATTTGATAATACCATAGAGGATAATTCTTATGTCCTAAAGTTTATAAATTCTGATACTTAATCAGGATTATTTGCAATTTATAATACTTGAAAAGAATAATTATGATATTTGAAGAAAAAATTGATAACTATACAATTAATAAACTTTAAGATACTATAATACTGATACTTAGAGAGATGGTAATACTGATACTTAGAGAGATGGTAATACTGATACTTAGAGAGATGGTAATACT
>ERZ778024.2722-NODE-2722-length-14578-cov-44.568753_pt1 | contig 14578 bp, 13 predicted proteins | sample MGYA00375754_ERZ778024 | MGnify/ENA primary metagenome ERZ778024 (study PRJEB29350, sample SAMN05389827) | bioreactor metagenome | isolation source: Thiocyanate bioreactor | place: South Africa: University of Cape Town | collected 2014-02-18 ...
TCAAAAAATTTTCTTCAACACATTCTCTCTTCAATGCAATGCATCGAAAATTATTATTTTAGATTTTCTTTTAATTAAGATAACATTAACCATCATAATCTGTATCATTAACATCACCATCGTTAAGTATTTTTTCACCATCCATATAAATATATTCACGATATTGATTTCTATCAATTTCGAAAGTTTCTTTAAAAATAATTTTTTTACCACCATGAAAAAAGTAATTAACAGCATATGTAAAACGCTTACCATGTTTTTTAACATCATATGATTTACTGTGTGTGTATTTAATGTTTAATCCTTTAAATATATCGTGATAAGATTCATCTAATGAATTTAATGTTTCAGTTAACGTAAAACAATGATAATCGTAATCATGAAAATTATTTATATCATGATTACGATTATCGCGAACATGTTTACTAAATCCAATTATTTTATTATCATCATTGAAAGATATTGTAATAAATGTATGATGTCTATATTTCACATAAATATTTCTGAATTTTCCAAATGATTTTTTATATTCTATTTTTGATGGAGGATAGAAATTATCATAAATTGATGAAGGTAAGAAATTATCAAATTTTGAGATAGTAGTAGATGATGAACTTTCGTTTTCCATATAGTGGGTATCTTTTTTATATATAAGGTAGTCATCTTCCTTAGAATATAAACTTTCATATATGTGGTTACCGTTTTCAGATTCACTAATAATAAATTTAGTTTTTACTATCTTTTGATGAATATTATTCCATTTATTTTCGAAGTATTTACTTTCGAAATATTCTTCCCTAATTTTGTTTCTGGGTAGGAATTTTAATACTTCGAAAACTAATTCAAGTGGTAGGTTATTTAAAATACGTTTATATGACTCCATACTTATAGAATTTTTTTTAAAAAAAATTTAAAAAAATTTTTGTAAATTTTTTTGCAAAATTTACAAAAAAATCTTAAAAAAAACCTTAAAAAAAAAAAAGTATATAAAATGGATTGGGTCACCAAAATAAAAAACACTATAACAAGTACATTAAAGACAACCTTAAATAAGTTTGGTATAAATGATGAAGTTATTCGTAATGTTCAAGATAATGTCAGAAGTGCAATCAGAACACCTGTAGAAAGGGTAAGAGATACTGTTAGACGTGTTGCTGGTACTTATCAGAAAGTTCGTGATAGAAAGTCAGAAATACAACATCGCAATAATATGGGTAGAATTATCGAGGAAATACCAACTGAATTTTTGAGACGTAGTGATATAAGAAGTAATAGACATATAGAAATGTCAAGAGTAAATATTATACCACGTGATTATTATGAAATAGTTAGAATAGTATCAGATAGACCAACATATTCAGAAGTATTTGGAATTGGTAGATGGGATTACACAATATTATTTGATAGTGATAAACTACGAAATGATGTTAATAATTTTGAAGATCTTAGAACAATTGTTGTTGATAGTATTGATCATTTAGTTAAAACAGTAATCAAAGAACAAAGATTACAACCTGATCAAACTGTGAGAATAAGACCTGATAATAATGTTAACAATATGAACCATGAGTGGCGAGCAGCAGCCTGGATGCCTAATAACACGATAGCTGCTGAAGAATGGTGTAACATCAACGAAGGTTTTTTACAAAGTTGGTATCTTGATGACTTTGATGATGATTTTTATCTTACAGTAACAACATTTAGACCACCTGGAGGACGTGGAAGAAATAAACCTAGTATAATGGAGGATAAGAAAAAAAGTATCTACCGTGTAAGAAACATAGATAGTTTATGTGGAGCAAGAGCTTTAGCAGTGTGTATAGTTAACAAACAAAGAAAAGACTGTGATCCTATAAATATTGAAGAAAAACAAAAGTTGAATAACAAATACCGTAGCTACACTAGGTCTGATACATCAAACCTACCACAAACTAAACATGCTGAAGAATTGTATGATATGATAGGTAAAAAACATAATACAAGAACCGAACTAGAAGATATAAAAGCTTGGGAATTATTGTTGAATGCAAAAATCAAAACAATAAAAGAATCTTGTACAACACCTAAAATCTTCAACTATAGTGGAAATGATGAAATTAAAGATGATAAACCAATATATTACCTTTTAGAAAGTGACGATCATTATGATGCTATTACCAGCATAACTGGATATCTAGGTGTTAGTTATTTTTGTGATAAATGTGAAAAAGGTTTTAATGATAAGAACAACCATTTATGCGAAGGTGAAGTTAAATGTAAGTTATGTCAAACAAAAGGAGTAGATCACAAAATAAAAATGCTACAAGAAAGATGTAATCAATGTGTAGGTGGTAATAAATGTGTAATATGTAGATTATCAGAATGGTTGAAATGTGATGTATGTAATGTATCATATATTCAAGGTGAATGTTTTCAAAATCACCTTGATAAAAATATGTGCACAAAAAAAGTAAAATGTGAAAGTTGCAACATCATATTGAGAACTAAGATAGATATAGAGCGTCATAAATGTGGTTACATAGAATGTGAATCATGTGGTGAATATGATGTTGAATCACATCAATGTTATATGAAACCAAAAGTTGTTGACACAGAAAAAGTAAAAGAAAAATTGAACCTATATTATTACTTTGACTTTGAATCACGACAAGAAGATTTAAGTAAGAATGGTTTATTAAAACATGTTGTAAACTATGGTATATTACAGGATTATTGTGGAAATATAACTGAAATTGATGATGGTGATAATACATTAGAATCAATGTGTAAGGAAATTTTTCAAAAGAAAAACTCAGGATACACATTTATTGCACATAATTTGAAAGGTTATGATGGACAATTTATTCTCAAATGGGCTTTAGATAATGGATTAACACCTACAGTAATATATGCTGGTTCTAAAATAATGTATATGTGTATTGAAAAATATGAATTAAAATTCATAGATAGCGTTAATTTTCTACAAAAACCATTATCTGACTTACCTAAAATGTTCAATTTTGATAATATCAAGAAAGGTTATTTTCCACACAAATTTAATACCTTGAAAAATCAAAATTATGTAGGTAAATATCCTGATGTATCATTTTATGAACCAAATAAAATGAAGGTAAAAGATCGCGAGTCTTTTTTCAAATGGTATAATGGTGTAAAAAATGATGTTTTTGATTTCAAGAAGGAGATGCGTGAATATTGTATAGATGATGTAAACATATTACGACGTGCATGTCAAGCTTTTCAGGAAAGTTTTATGAACATAACAGATGGTCAGGTAGATCCATTTCAAAAAATAACCATAGCATCAGCTTGTATGGATACGTTTAAAATAATGGACTTAGATGATAAAAAGATAGCTATTATTAATAATTCTAGATACATGAAGGAAAAAGAGAGCTTGAAAGCTATAATGTGTTTAGAATATCTATCATTTAAGGACAAATGTCATATACAACATGCTGGAAATGGACCACAAAAGAGAATAAAAGTTAAAAGTGGTAAAGTGTACAAAGTTGATGGGTATATTGAATCAACAGATACCGTTTATGAATTTGATGGATGTTACTGGCACGGATGTGAGAAATGTTACCCTAATCATAAAATCAATAGGGTTAACAAGAAAACAATGTTAGAGTTAAGAAAAGCCACTGAAATACGTCAAAGAGAAATCAAAGAATGTGTCAAAGAATTAGTGGTAATAAAGGAATGTGAGTGGGATCAAAAAATAAATAAATATACATGTGAATGTTCAACGGAAAAGTGTAGTGATCTTTGTGAAGAAAATAAAAAGAAAATCCAAGAATATAAAAAATGGGAAAGAACATTTGATAAAAGTAAAATAGTAGGAAAATTAATGCCTAGAAAAGCATTCTTTGGAGGTCGTACAGAAGGTCATCGTTTATATCATAAGTGTAAACAAAACGAAAAGATATTGTATTTAGATTACACAAGTTTATATCCCACAATTAATAAATACGGTTGGTATCCTATAGGTCATCCAAAGCTACACAAAGACATTACACCTGAAGATGCTATCACAAAGAAGGGATTAATATATTGTGATATATTACCACCAAGAGGATTATATTATCCTGTATTACCAGCAAAAGTAAATGGTAAATTAAATTTTATATTGTGTATAACATGTGGTGAAACAAGTTGTAATGATAAATGTAACCACAATGATAATGAACGTATGTTAAGAGGTACGTGGACACATTTAGAAATTTTAAAAGCCATTGAAAAGGGATATAGAATAAATAAAGTTCATTCCATGGAAGTATTTGAACAAGGTGAAACAGGTTTGTTCAAAGATTATGTCAATAGGTTCTTGAAAATTAAACAAGAATCAAGTGGATGGCCTAAAGATTGTAAATCAGATGAGCAGAAAGAAGAATACATCAAGACATATTATGAACGTGAAGGTGTGTTGTTAGAAAAGTCTAAAATAGAACACAATGCTGGTATGCGTGAAGTATCTAAACTATTTTTAAATAGCTTATGGGGTAAATTTGGTCAGCGTGATAATATGACCAAAACAAAATTTATTAGAGAACCAAGTGAGTATTATTCAATGAAATACTCAACACAATATGAAATAATGGATGAAATGATAATAAATGATGAGTCGAAAGGTGAAGATCCATTAATTTCAATAAAATATAGACATAAGGATAGTGAATTACCAACTCAAAATAATGTCAATGTGTTCATAGCAATTTATACAACATCACAAGCAAGATTAAAGTTGTATGATGTATTAGATAAATATAATGAAAAGGTTTTATATTGTGACACAGATTCAGTCTTCATATTAATGGATAAAGATACAAAATTAGATTTACAAATTGGTGATTACCTAGGTTGGTTAAAAGATGAATTAGGTGGTGATTATATAACAGAATTTTGTACAGGAGGACCTAAAAATTATGGATATAAAACAAGTGATGGTAAAACAAAATGTGTTGTTAAAGGTTTTTCTCTTAATTACGAAAACTCAGAAAAAATAAATCTACAAACAATGATAGATATGGTAAAAAGAGAAAAACAAAATTATGACAAATCCTTAGAAGAACAAAATTCAATTGTATTAGATAATCAATTTGGAATAGTTAGAAGAGGTGGTGTCGTCTACACGGAATATTCTAGTAAGAAATACAGCTTTGTATTTGATAAAAGAGTAATTGATTGGAAAACATATAACACATATCCTTATGGTTATTAAAATATTGTAAAAATTCACATGCATTGCATGAGAAAAAATTCAATCAAACATAGAAGTCTTTTTTTTAGGGGAATTAACTTTAATAATTTTAATTCGATAAATTTTATTATAAAGTGTGAGTAATTCTTTTTCTTCATCATTTATATTTTCACGTTTTGGTTTTAATACGACACCTTTTTGACGAAGTTCTTTATATCTAGCTTCCAATTTTTCAATGTCATCAACTTTTTTTATTTCAGTTGATTTTTTTTCATTGTCAAGTTTTTTGTTTGAAATAGTAATATAATCATTGTAAGTAATATTAATTGTACTCAATTGTTTTAAAATTTCAATTTGGTTTGTTGTCAAAGATTGCATAAATTTATCAAATAATTCAGTCATGTTTTTTGTATACTATTTTAACTATAAGGATTTTTTTCAAAAATTTTTTAAAAATATTTTCAAAAATTTTTATTCATTTTTTCCAATAAGAATATTTTGATTTATCATGTCCATCAATTATGCTAATATTTTCCCAAGAATTGAATTTATCACTAAAACCCAACCATGAAACTAATACTTGTGTATTTTTACCTTTACCTTTTTTATCAATAATATCTTTAATTTTCCATTCACGATTATCAATATCACCATCTATTTTAACAAGTTCAGGTTCATAAAATCTACCTGTAATTTCCTCATCTTTTAAATCTTTAATAAAATAAGTGTATGGATTAGTGTCAAAAAATTGTGAGATTTTAAATATTTCGTAAGTATATTTATCATCAGTTGATCTAGCAAATGTATGTCTATTAGCTGCAATACGAACATAATCACCAACTTTGAATTTAGGAGGTTGATTAAAATTTTTATCATTATTATTATAATTATTACTATTTTCAATAGCCTTGTCAACATTATCTTTATTTACATTAGCAGGTTTCATTTTAATTACAGAATGATATGTATGGTTATAATTATAAACTAATTCTTGTAAATTATCAATGTATCTATAAGAACCCTGAATAGTCCAAAGTTTAGTCATCCTTAATTTTAAAGTATAGTGGAAACGTTCAATCATAGCAGCATTAGAATTAGTAGGAGCAACAAAGAATCTAATATCATTATCTTTCAAATATTTTTGAAAAACAGCACTAATAAACTCAGAACCAGAATCAGTCTGTAATACTTTAGGTTTTCGGCCTTCATCAATAATAGTTTTAAAAGTATTTTTTACAGTAATTGCTGTTTTATCTTTGATTGGTTGAACCCAAGCATATCTACTTGCAATATCTATAACTGTTAATAAATATTTATAATCATCATTAACTTTTGAATGTTGTTGCATATCAACTAAATCAGCTTGCCATTGATAATCAAAACCAATACTGATAATCTTTAAAGTTGGAAATGTTTTATGACTTTTTGCATTTAAAGTATAACTATCAAGTTCATGTACAACATCATTTACAACATCAGGATCAGCATTAAGTTTTTTAGCAAATTCTGTTTTACCCATTAAACCAAATTTAGGATCTTGATATTTATTAATAATTTCATCCTTTGTATAATCTTTGTATTCAATCTGTGAATTGTTGTTTTTTATTTTGTTTATTGCAACTAAATCTTTTAAGATAGATTTATTTTTCAAGCGCTCCTGCGCATGAAAATTGAGTTGTCGTGAATTTCGCTCACGAAATTCTTGCGACAACTTATGTTTTGACATTTATATTCATAAATAATTTTAATTAAATTACATTAAAATACATTGAAAGTATATTGAAAATATTATAATTTATATTCAAATTATTATATGATAAATTATTATATATTATATAATAAATTAACTATAACTCTATAATAAATATTTAATAAATACTAAACACATTGAAATATAAATTTTATTGGTTGCTGGTAATGAAGCATTTGTAATTGCGCCAGTTTTATCTATAAAATTATTTAAAAATGTAAATGTATATGTTGAATTAATATTACCCATTCCCTTTTTAACTTGAAAAGGGATATTCAGATCTTTTTGAAATGATTTACTTACAACGCCACCGGTAGTTTCAATATTATTTATTTCAATAGGATATGTATAAAGAATTTGATCCTCTACAAGATTACTTTTAATTGTAACAAGATTCGGTGAATTATTTGCATCTAAATCAACAACAACTAAATTTTTCAAAACAATCTCATCAACTTCAAAGTTGATGTTAATAACATGATCAAATGTGGTAATAGCATCTAAATATCTGTTAATAAAAACAGTTTGATATTTAATATCATTTCTGGATTGATAAATCATCTTTTATATATGAAAAAATTTTTCAAATGCATTGCATCTGAAAAAAGATCTGGAAAATTATTGTTTATTTTTATCTCATAACTATTTCTGTTTGATTAACTGTTAATTCTCTAAGTACAACAGCATAAATATAATGAATTCTTGTAGCTGCTGCATTACCAAAATTAATATCAATTTCATATTTAACGGGTTCAGTTAACGGATAACCATCAATATAAACATCTGGATCAAATCTATCTAATGGTTTCATCCAAAATGGATTTGGATCAGTCCAATCTTGATACCAGACAAAATTATGATTATAATCATCAACAGATGTTATACAATTACCTTTCATTCTATTTCTTTGTAAAAAGTATGGTTCATTAAAAACAGCTGTACCAACTCTTTGTTTTACAGATGATGAATAAATAGGATTTCCATTTATTAGAGGATTGAAGTCAAGAATGTCAGTAGCACCAGTTGAAGCTGCAGCACCATCAGGATATTGTTCACCTAAAGCATGATAATATCTAACACCTTGATCTTTAGCAACATTAGAAGGAAACCAAAGAATTTTTTGAATATGAGATCCTTGAGAACGATTAATATCTAATTCAATATGTTGTAAAGTACCTGTTTTAGTTTGTTTTGAATTGTATAGATATGGAATGTGGTCAACAAATCCTCCATTTGCAAATTTTGTTTTCATATCTTGAACAATTACAGGATTATTTTCTGTACATAAATGAAATTCTAAACTTGTAATATCAAGATTTGCTGGTGGAACAACTGGAGTACTTTTTGCTGTTGTTCTTGCACAAAAATATATATTAGCAGTTTCACTCCAAGTAACTCTAATTTCTATAATATCACCGAAATATCTATTCTTATCCATTGCACAAATTGTATTTTTAAATAAACTTAAAGGTAATCTATTATGAATTTTTAATTTTGTATTTGTTGTAGTGTTTCTGATATGATATTTAGGTTCTAAAAACCCATTTTTAGCTACACCACCAGATGTTCTAATGACACCGTTGGTTGCAATCGAAGCAAGTGCAGCTGATATATCACCTTCTAAACCTGCAACACTAGCAGCACCACCTGGAATATCTGTATAAGAGATTAAAGAATTTTGTGGTGGAATCAGACCTGAATAAATACCTACATCATCGGCAGGAGAATCATTTCCTAACATTTCATCAAGTCTGGTTTCATGTCTTAAAACAGCTTTAGTATATTGATGACAATCAGGTATTTCACAAATAATAACTTGACCTTTTTGTGTCATAATTGTTAATCTTTGAAAGTGTGGAACAAGATCACAAAATCTGTAAACAAAATTATTCGCACCAACATTAGCAGCTTGTTCCTCAGTAAATCTAAAATAACTTCTCGATAAATTAAAAACTTGAGATGCTGGAATTTGAAATGTTGATTCTTGACCACCATTTGCATCTAATGTTACACTTCCACCATTATTTTGTTGAACAATACGTAAATATCTATAATCTGAATGATCTAATACTTTTTGTTTTCTTTGACTGATTTCTTTTGAAATTAAATTCGATTCACTCATTTTTTATTTAATTATTAATTTTTTTTGGTTTTTCTTGAAATTCCGTTATTTTATTTTGCTTATACACCATAATCTTAAATATCATATTCAATCCATTCAAATCAATTCTATCATCATCTTCATTTGTCAACCAGAATTGATAAATGTTGCTTTTATCTCTTGAAAACTTTTTTGCATTCTCTAATAGATTTCCATTGCTCTCATAAATAATATAAGAATAACTTGGATCAGAAAAACTTATAATATCATGTAAAATATTGTTTCCTTGATTCTGTACAATATTAGATCTTAAAAATAATGTAGATTCCTTGTTCATATTACATACATTTACTGATCGTATAACATTTGAAGTAAATTGATAACTTTTGTTTTTGTCAAATCCAAATAGTTCAAATAATGTATTATTGAAAGTAAAAATTGGTTGTGGATCACTAACATCAACTCCTGAAACAGTATAAGTTAATTTTCCATCTTCTCCTATAGTATTAATATTTTGAAATGATATTGTGTATTGATAATTATGTGGTGAATTTTGATTTAAAAGTTGTTGAGCAATATTTTTGAATGATGTTCTGGAATAATTTGATGGTGGAAAATCAATTGTAACTGAATCTGTTCCTTCTGTTAGTATGAATGAACTATTTTTTTGAACATTATAATATGATTTTGGTATGGAACAATTTAACAAAACTACATGTGTGTAATCTATATTTTGATTCAGATCCAGAAAATAAGAAAAATCAGAATGTGATTCATCTTCTTTTAATTTTTTCCGACTGTTGATGTAAAAAATTTGTTCATGCTCTATATTCATTTTTTTTTATTACTATAATTTTTCAAAGAAAAATTATTTTTACTCGAGGTATCTCGAGGAAAATTGAAATATATAGGATTTGCTCTAGCAAATCCATGATATATTTTATTTGTGTCCGTTTTTTCAATATGTAACTAATCCTTGTTTAGCCATCAGATCCATTGCTATTTTTCTAGCTTCTTCTGCCAAAATTGGTGCTCCTCGTCTTTTTGCTTCAACATATAAATCCATTGTTAATTTCTTTAACATTTCTCTATTCTTTCTTAATTGTTCACGTTGATAAAATCCATTTTTATCTAATCTATTATCTACTGCTTTCGCAATACTACTTCCTAAACTTCCTAATCCACCTGCTGCATTTCCAGCTGCAGCTGCAATTGCTGCAGGATTACCTCCAGATTGTTTTGATATAAATTCTACTTTTTTGGTTCCACAGACTGCACATTTTGATTTTAACATTCTCTGTCCATTCTTTGCTGTTTCTATTTTACCTCCGACATTCTTTGTCTTCTTTTTACATTTAACACAATATGAACTCATTTTTTGAATCCAAAATTTTTTTCAAGAATATCTTCAATAAAATATACTACTCCTGGATTATTTTTTATTAAATAAAATTTAATTGTTTCCCTCATAACATAAAATATTATTTCCAATCCTTTATCACCATACATTTTATATGCTAAATCAACATTTGTTTTAACTACATTTTCATCATAAATATTATTGTAAATATCTTTAGCTATTTTATGATGATGATGTTCATAATCGGTAAAATATTCAAATGCCACTTTATATAATACAAGTCCGCTATACATAAAATTATTTATGATATGAAATGATGGATAAGGATTTGTTTTAACAAAATCTTTAAGTTCTTCCAGATTTATCTCCATGTTATATAACTTTTCATTGAAAAATTATTTTTAAAGTTTTTTTTTATTTTTTTATTTATTTTTTATTTTTTAAATGTGCATGTTTCCATTCATCAATTTCAGACCAAGCTTGATCAATTAAATAAATAAAATATTTGTGATAACATTCAAGTGCTTCATGTTTTAGAAACATTTTTAAATATACAACTTTCATCAAATTATATATATCTTTCATAACTTTTATACCCCAACACTTATAAATTATGTGTCCTATTTCTTTTATTTTTTCCTTATAAAATTTTTTCTCATAAATACACTTCATAAGAAAATGATTGTATTCATTATATGAACACCATTGTCCATAAAGTATAAGATCAAATTTATCAACATTATGATAAAATATATATTTATAAATTTCATCATATGTAGGATAAGGATTAGCTATGATAAATTCTCTAATATATTTATCATACACTTCTTTTTGTTCATCATTTAAGCCTTCAAAGTTTAGGTCAATTGTGTTTAGTTCACTCATTGTTGTTTTTTTTTGATCAGTTCAAAAATTTTTTATTAAAAAATTTTTTATTTTTTTTTTTTCATTTTTTTATTTTTTCTTTCCTTTACCAGCACCGTAAAATAATCTATCTAGTTTTGCACTAGTTTCCGTGGCTAATCTAGCAATAGTGCTAGCATATGTTGGGGATGTCTTTAAAACTTCTAGGATATTTTGCATAATAAAATCGTTTGCTTCTTTTGTTAATAATCCATTTGATTTTAGAATGTTCATCACAAAATATTGACAATTGTTATTTACATGATCGTATTTAAAGAATGATTCTCCTACATCTTTTTGCGTTTTATTCATCATATCACCAAATGTTATTTCTTTGTTAACTGGAATTTTAATTATTGATTCAGCCTTATCTTTATATGATGTTGGAATTGGTTGTATATTGATTACTGAATTCTTTTCAACTAAGACATTAAATCCAGTATCTAGAACAACAATCATATACAAATGATACAAATCATCATATGCCATTTTCTTTTTCTGATCTTCTAATTTTCCCAGTGTTAATACATTTAATAATTTGGTGACATAAGATTGAATTGGATTACGTCCTACATATATTTCTTTTACTTTGAACATTCCTAAATTCTTTAATATCTTTCTTGCTTTTGGTGGGTAATCTTTTCTGGTTGGAAAAAAATAATCTACAATATCTCTAAGACCTTCACCTTCTTGATATTGGTTCAGTCTATCTTCTACTACATATACTCTTCTTCTATATATTTTATCTCCTTCTACGCCTTTTTTTTTTTTCCATTACCACTTGTACTTCTAGGTTTTATTCCAGGTGGAAACATTGGTTTAGTCATACCAACAATTGGTTTACCTGGAATACAACAACCACCTATTTGAGCAACTGGTAGTGCACCTGCATTATAAGCTCCAACTCTTCCCATTTGGTATCTCGATGTCGACATTTTTTAAAAAGTAAATTTTTTTTTAAAAAAAATTCTTACAATATTTTACTGATCTTCATAAATTATATATTTATCTGAAAAATTTTTTCTAAATTCTTTATTCTTTGATACATATAAGAATGAAAATTTATCTTTTGTTGCATCTCTATACAGATTAAGAAAATTACTCACTCCAATATTTAATCCAACTTGTTCATAGAAATCAGACAATTTCTTTTCTTCTATACCTTTGAATAATAAAAAATATTTTAATGTTTCACGAGTTGCTGGTTGAACATCTTTGAAATATTGTGAACTAATTATAACACAACACTTATAATGTCTAAATTCTTTGATTATCTTATTGACATAATCATCTCTTAGACTTATACTCATATCATCAAATAAAATTACTCTTTCTGGAACATGTTTTTTAGGAATATATTTTACTGTTTTTATCTTGATCTCATTCTCATCTTCAAATATACTTGTTTCATATGTTGATTCATCTTCACTTTCACTTTCACTCTTCTCTTCTTCTTTAAATTGTTTAATTAGCTCTGCTAAGTAATGTTGTGCTTTATCTTTAATCTCGTAGAAGAATTCATATTCTATTTTCTTTTTCTCAAAATATTCTTTCATAATTTCATATGATTGATCACAATTGTGTGTACCAACAAATCCATAAAATTTTGTTCTCTTATCCATAATCGCTTTCAAAATATTAAATACTGTTGTTGTTTTACCCGACATTGGAGTTGCAATTAAATAAACTGTGAAATACTTTTCAGGAAATAATTTACCACCTTTGATTTCTTCAGGATCTGGATGATTTATCTTTAAAGGTTTTACTGTGAAATTATTTATGTTTTTTAATTTAAACATTATTGTAATTTTATATGCGAAAAATCTTTTATTTTGTTTTTTAACTTTTTAATATCTTTTTCACCTTTCATTGATTTTTCAATAATATCAAATCCTGTAGCATCTTTAAAAGATTCACCTTTATATCGTTTTAGTAAAAAATCAATTGCAAAGTATCCACAATTATCCGTATTAATCTTTTGAAATTTTGTTCTATTAATTTTTAATTGATAGATTGACTCTGAATCTCCAAACTTTTTAAGTAGTGGTTTCAAGTTTTTCATAAAATTCTTTGGAGGATCTTCACCGAAACTATCATAATATTCAATTGTATCTGGTGTTATTAATACTGATACCCAATGTCCTACACTAACTCTGATTGGTTCCGTATTCATAACAAAACTAAATGATTTATCTGATTTATTTATTGGTATTTCACTTATTTGATCTATTGCAAATGTTCCTTTAAATCCTTTTTTATGATAATCTTTCATGTATTCATCTATTTGTAAATTTGATAATCCATTTGATTTTGTTGATTCACCTTTTCCTTTTTGACTAGGGGCTTTTATATCTCCTAATGGATCAGGTCGTATAGTTCTATCAGGTTTTGGAGCTGGTCTTGGTTCTTGAATTGGATTTAGGGTTGTTAATGGTGGTGTAAATTGGTCAGGTTTTGTTTTTTGTTTTGGATCTTGAAACATTTCTTTTACAGCTCTTTCACTACTTGCTAATATTTCAAGTAATTCAGGTTTATTCTGTTTTCCCTTAAGTCTGTGTCCCATATCATATTCTATTATTAAATTTTTAACTCCTTCTAAATTATATAATTTATCCACTTTTTTCATAAATTTTTCCACTTCTATCGTATCTTGTGCTTCTTCTATCTTATTATTTGCATCCACTAATAAGTCTTTTAATTCTTCTTGTTTCAATTCATTCTTTACAATCTCTTTATCTTTTGCTTTAATCTGTCTCTCTTTATCTTTAATTTCTTGTTCTAATCTTTTTGCTATCTCTTCATTCTCTTTCTTCAAATTCAATATTTCAAGCATTTCACCATTTAAATTCATTATTTCCCTTTGAAGTTCTTCTATTGTTCCCATATATATTTCTCCTTTTTTCTTATTTTCATCGTTTTCTAAATCCAGTAATATTATTTCTTTTTCATAATCACCTAACTTTTTCTCGTATTCACGTATTTTGACTTCAAGTGCTTCTATTTCCAATTTATAATTCGCTATTTTATTTTTATATTCACTTACTTCATCTCTTAAATCATCTACTTCAACTTCTAATTTTATTACTACATCTTCTAAATCTTTTTTATCTCCTTCTAATTTTAATATATTTCCTTCTAATTTTGTTACATCTCCTTCTAATTTTATTCTTCGTGCATCAAGATTAGCTGATAAAACTTTTTGTTTTGCTAATTCTTTTTCTAAATCCTCTTTTTCCGTCTTCTTATATTCTATCAACTTCTGTT
>ERZ778024.2733-NODE-2733-length-14502-cov-77.911262_pt1 | contig 14502 bp, 11 predicted proteins | sample MGYA00375754_ERZ778024 | MGnify/ENA primary metagenome ERZ778024 (study PRJEB29350, sample SAMN05389827) | bioreactor metagenome | isolation source: Thiocyanate bioreactor | place: South Africa: University of Cape Town | collected 2014-02-18 ...
CCTATACTAAGAAAGCAGCTTTGGTGTGTTTATCATAAGCCATTCAAGTGTGAAAATAACAAAAGATTTCCCACAGTGGGACGCCTGAAACAATACTATACCTACACTAAGAAAGCAGCTTTGGTGTGTTTATCATAAGCCATTCAAGTGTGAAAATAACAAAAGATTTCCCACAGTGGGACGCCTGAAACAATACTATACCTATACTAGGAAAGCTTGAGGGTGTGTTTATCATAAGCCATTCAAGTGTGAAAATAACAAAAAATTTCCCACAGTGGGACGCCTGAAACAATACTATACCTATACTAGGAAAGCAACTTTGGTGTGCTTACCATCTATCTCTTTATTTGTTGAGAATAAACGCTTGATTGATTTTGTAACGGATAGAAAGAACAAGTATTTAAGCTCTAGCGAGAATGCATCGTATATTTTCAAAACGAAACAAATCGTCAATACATATACTCGTAAGTAGTTTTTTTTATCAAGGATTATTTGACATATTCGATATATTAGTTTATTACTAGTGAAAGAGAAGGACACAAAGAATTAATCTGAATTCTTGAGATTTGTATTAAGATACTGAGAAAACCCGATTCGATATTTATATTTTGCAATGTGATTTATCACTATAAGCGGTTTCAAATACCAAATTGAGATGAAATGAGACAGACAAAAGTGATCTTTTCAAAAAGAAGATTAGGGAAGCTTCAGGAATTTCGAATTTCATTGTGAGATCGGAACAAATCCATTTGTTCTATCGTGAAATATTGTCGGAATCTTTCGGTGTTCTGCTGATTGACTGCCATTAAAGTTCTGCCACAAGAAATCTGATGGGATCTCATCATATTGATATGATTGACCTATTGAAACATTGACTCTACAAACGTCAACTTCGAATGAAATCCTTGCTGACTTACCTTATACTAATAATCATGTTAAATTTTGTTAGTGTTTAAGATGATTCACTTAGCCTCTAAACTGAATCATTTATATTCCGTCGAGTCTAATTGACTTAGGACATCTGCCCTAATAGCAGGAAGTTTATTGTCCTAGTTCGCATCTCTCCTTCACTATGACTTGTTAATATTCTCGAAAGCAAGGGGAAAAGGCAGATTCCGTACTCTCGGGATTTCCAGGATTCTCTAGATTCCGACCGTATTCTTCGGATTTCCTAGGTATTTCCAAGATTTCCGACTGTGCGAGAAAAACGGAACTTTTGGGATTCAGAATCCACTAAAAATCCTGGGAATACCATAGGAATCTGTAAAATTCTCTGGGAATCCTGAGAATCTTGAGAATCGAACCTGTGAATTTTCCTCTTGTGATTCACTGTACTAACTCACGCCAAATTCATTGGATTCCCGAGATTCTTGGGATTCCCAAGGTCTCTGATAGGTTTTAACGGATTCGGGATCCCAAGAATCCGATTCCCCCCCCCCTTGGATTCACAGAATGATTTGTAATATATGAACAGTGATTAGCGTGTGAAAACGAATTTCTCATTTGAATTTCAATAGAAACTTATTTGAGAACCTGTGTATAAACATAAAAAGGTAATCATAATAAATGAATAGATATGCATTACTAATAGTATATTGATAGCATAAATAATGAGGTATTTTTGGTGATCATTTTTCTACCTTCAGATAATGAAGAAAAAGAACTCGTTTTTTATTTGAATAAAAAACTGAACCTGATAAATAAGCATCTATACGTTTCTCATTTTCTCATATTTTTAGGCTATATAGATTTGCTGACTACACTACGATGCAAAATCATTTTCTTTGGTTAGCAATAAGCTTGATATTGCTAATTAATTTTACTATTGTTATGTCAAGATACGAGGAAAACAATGATAATGATGTTATGTTTTCTCTTCGAGATCTATTCAGAACGTTAAAACGACGTAATGATTATTTATATTCTGCATCAACATATTTATCATTAGACGTTTTTTTCTAAATAGATTCATGATACCTAATTTATGAATTCATCAGCATAGACGTTCATTTTTAACTAGATGTGTTTGAAAAAATTGACGAGTCACTTATATATAAAGTAGCAATATATGTGAAAGAGAGTATCAACCGTCTTTGTCGTTTACTTATCTTGAAATCAACCATAGTATGATAGGAGTAAGCACTCATATTCTATGGTAAATCTGTAGTTGAAAAATATCAGTTGATACCATTTACTTTTCCTCTGATGAACTGAACTATCATAGTGTAAGTATTTGTCCGGTAGATAGCCATGTAATTGAAAGTATTTCCAAGCATCGTTTATTTTTCTTGAAATCAACTAGATTACGATAGTTTGAACATTTCATAAATGAAATAATGAGATAGTTGAAAGGTATCCAATAGTGCTGTTTACTTTTTTTGTGATAAATTATATTATGATAAACTAAATATTTATTACATCAGATAAAGACGTAGGCGAATAGGAGAACCTAGTATTGTTTACTTTTTTTTTATATCAATTAAATTGTGATTGGCTTAATACTTATTAAATGAAACAAGGTGTAATTGGATAGTATTCTTTAGTATCATTCATGTTTTTTTAAGTCAACTATTGTATAACGAAGTATATATTGATCGCTATGCATAACGGTATATTTGAAGAGCATCAGGTAAAGTGATGTACTTTTCCTGTGATAAATTAAATCGCGATGAACGAAATATTTATTACATAGGACGACAATGTAGTTGAATAATATCACCTGATATTATTTACTTCTTCTGTGATCAATCATATCACGCCAGAGTAAGCATTAAGTGAGAAGGTAATGATATAGTTGAATGATATCATGTAATACCATTTAAATCATCCGTTATTAGTTGAACTCTGATTGGCTGTAGATTGATCATATAGAACAATGACATAGTTGAACTGAATCATGCAAAGATATTTACTTTCCAAGAAATCAGCTACGTTATCATAAAGTAATAATTTGTGTCATAGAAGAATCATGTAGTTGAATACATCATTTCACATTGTTTGTTTCTTCCATAGTTAACTACATAATATAAGAGTAAACATTTATATTGTATGAACCAATAATATAATTGAATAGAAACAGCTGATGTCGTTCATTTTTCCTGTAATGAACTATAATATGACAGTTGAAGTATTTATTAGATCGAAAAACGATGCAGTTAAATAAAATCATCTATTCTCGTTTACTTTCGTTGTCATGAACTGCGCGATGATAAGATTATCGTATATCATGTATGGTAATGATATAGTTGAACAGTATCAGGTGATATTGTTTACATTTGCTGATATCACGCAGTATGTCATAGGCCAAATATATATCATTTAAAGCAATGATGTAATTGAAGAGTATTTGGTGACGCTACACACTATCCCTGTGATCAGAGATATTATAGTACATCAGTTTCATATCTTAAAATTACGAAATATATGCGAAATGACATGCTATTCTATAGTTCAATATTAACCTGATTATCAACAATATATAACAAGAAAGTCTTCCTTTTTGGTATACGAAGTAATAGAATATGATTTGATCGAAGTATTCAATAAATTTATATCTGAAATTTTACATGATAAATATTATTGAGGAGATTGTAACGCATTCCTTGTGTATAGATGCAACTACAAAGGTATATTCATTCCTGTTTTTTGACATTTTATTATAATTTCTTTTTTTTCTTTCAGTATATTGCCCGACTCAATGCTCACATCATTATCTCGGTCACCAAAAGACTATCCACGTAGATCCCTGTTTCCTCTTCCCATATTTTTTTTTGTAAATTTCTCCTCTCAGTTTCAAATATTTCAAATACAGTGATAGACAAAGTTCAAACAAAGAAATAATAAAAAAAAAACTTTGTTTGCATTTTGTCCACCACTATATTATTTAATAAACAAAATTATTAAATGAAACAGCTTTCTTTTTCTATGTAAACATGTCTGATAGAAGAAGACTGTATGAATGAGTCATCGTTAAAAATTTATAACGGTTGTTGTGTTTGTTTGCCACACTCTCAAGCAGAAGATCAATAAGAAAATCTATGATTACAGTGAAATAAGCTTATCTAAACTTAATATGCAGTTCTCTATGAATGATATCGATGATTCATTCGAATGAATAATCACGATCAAAATAATTGTAATACAAGTATTTAGATGCGATAAACTATCGAAATCGCCTACAGTTATCTTTCCTTTCCTGTCGATACTGTAGTGATCGTTAACCTATGTGTTCCTTGATGCATGACTGTTCTCTTTCGCATAGTTATACTTACGTATGTTCGTGAAGTAAAGTATCATCGAAAAATATTCTTTTCAATGTGTGATATAGTCAGATGTTTTTCTAGTTCTTCTCCGATAGATGACGTTACTGTTATTCTTTCTTTTCTTTAGGAATATTCCCCGTTGGAATATTCCATGGTTTCTTCCTAACTTGTTTCTCTTAGGGAATGTTCCTAACACTGGATATTCCCTACACAGTTACCTATATATACACATGTTTCTTAGCTTGTGAGACAGTTCTAGTTTATCATTCTAAATAAACAGATACATCGTCTACGAGACGTGACACAATGATACAGAAAAGTAAAAAAGACAGCAATTCATAGTCTAAATTATCGAAAGAATAATCTGATCATAATAACTTATTTCATGCTTTCTAACAACTCATGAAATAAAGCAAAAATATAATGTACGATGCAAAAGTAATGAGACAAATTGATGTCGATGCTATTAGAACTCACTCGATCATTTGAACATAGTTCGCTCGTTATTGAATAGAGTAAGTAAAGTTGTTACTAGAAGACACTTAACAAATACTGTCAGCAGTTTCTCTATTAATTATCAAAATATTCTTTTTCAACGACAAAACCATGGTTGTTACAACTTTTTTTATCAGATCTTTTTGCTTTCTTTGAAAATTTTCTGGGTAATTGATTGAGATTTTAAGTTTCAGTTTCTCTCATAAATCTTTTGTTCCTAATAAACACTGTATTTTCTAAATAGATTTAATTTTGAGTGAATTGGGTGGAGATTTTTGTTATTGAATGAGTCGGATTTATGAGTGACTTTAATCGCTTCCGAAAACATCCATTTAGATATGTTTCTGTCCTTACGGGAGAAGGTCTGCTTTCGATGAACATAAACATGATTCTTTTTTGTGATAAGACCATTCGAGCCATAGTTTTAGGTTCAAACGTTATTTAACATTTAACTTTAACATTGGATGATATAATTGATAGTTCAATGTACTCCTTTAATCAGTTCAACCTAACTTGCTTACTTAAAAAAACGAGAAAACTACTGATCTTTTACAAAAATTAGGCACATTTATATGATGTGTAACAACATGGTTTTAGACGTCTTCATGCTCTTTCCTTCTTTTTCTCTATTTCTAACAGTTAAGAAACAAACGATATATGGTTCGAAAGTGGACGTCTTCTTCTATTGAAAGCAACTTCGAATAATCTTAATCAATAACATGGAGCTGAATAATAGCATCACACATTTGTCTCATTACTTTTGCATCGCACATTAATTTTGAACGAATAATATAAAGCAAAATTTTTTTTAATCTTTTTCTTCGAAAAAAGCATTTCTTTCATGCTGATTATTTTTAGAAAGACATTCAATACCAGCGTTCATTAATTATTTCTTATGCTTTTATGTTATATATTCAAAGCAAAAAGCAGAATTACAAAGGAAGTTAAACGACGTCACAATAATTGTGATTTTCTTGAAAGAAAATCGTTTTGTCCGCAGAAACAAGAGAAATGGCACACTACTAAATTTGAGCATTTGAGTTTGTTTTCACGATCTCATGAATCATGCTTTATTTCCCAATAATCCGTCATGTCAATTTAAAAGGCACCCGTTTGTCGTACAGGTAATGTTGAAGGATGAATGGCGGCAGGTGGTCGTCCAAGTCGCCAAAAATATTTTATTCTTTTACCAAGATCAGGTAATGTTAACAGGCAAACAAACGGTAATAATAATATCATAAAATAAGTGAGAAAAGAAAAAATAAATAGTATATCTATGTTGATATTATAAAGAATCTTCAGAACAAACATAGAATTTATAAATATGTATGGAAAATAGCATAGTAGATAAACAATCGAGATTGATAATAACTGAATACTCATTTTTCGATATTTACGCCATTGAACTGGTTGATTCATATGTGCTTTGGTCCAAATAACACGAATCAGTAAAGCAACACTAAATATTAAAATAATTAAGCCGGGAACAAGTTGATGAGCTATTGTATCCCACAAAATATAGTAATAATTCCACGCAATACAGAACGAACCACATGCTACAACGGTATAGTATACAGCATTCGTACACGGTGAAAAAAAATCAACACATATATAATAAATAAGACAATATGCGATAAGAACAACTATTGGTAGATAGTGAAAAAAAAATCTTTTCTTTTTTGTTGCTAACCAACGATCATGAAATATAAGAATATGTCGTTCAATTGTTGCCCAAGCAAAAAGTATGCCTTCCAAAATATAAAGAGTCCAGCTGAGAAATGCAGAAAAATAGCAGAAAATAGTGGATCTTTCCCAGTAGCCTCCTAGATTGTAATAGTTAATCATCCAGGGATAAACCGTTACTTGATTGAGTAATGCAATCAAGAGAATGACTATAATGATATGATTGCTTAAAGCAGTTCGAAGTGTCCGATCAAAAAGTAAATGATATAGGGTAAAGAGTGAACACATAAGTGATGGAATTATAACGATTAGAAGACACCAAAATTGAATATTTGTAGTTAAAAGAAAAGGATACGGAGAAATAGAGCTGCTGCTGTTTCCAGACATTACTAAGAAAATTGAATGAATTGGTTTCAACGTCTAAAAAAAGAGAAGAAATGACTGTTCGAGACAACAATTGAATACGATATTTAAATCTTCTTTGAAATTACGCATTTAAATATTCTTTGAAATTACGCATCGAAATATTCTTGGAAATTACGCATTTAAATATTCTTTGAAATTACGCATCGAAATATTCTTGGAAATTACGCATTTAAATATTCTTTGAAATTACGCATTGAAAAGTAAAATCATGCGAGAGAAAAACAAGAAAAAAATTAACGATCATGGGTTAGTTATAATGAGGAGGTTATACTTCTAAGCAATACGCACAACCGGTTTCGACTGTTGCTTAGGCAGTCATTATCATTGTCAGGCAAGTTTCGGAAACACATGTCTTCTTATGATTGGTTTGATACATTCATAGTAATTTATTTGATAGCGGTCATTACCAGAGTTGCCAGATCTAAATTTTGGAAATCAGAGATTTTTAATTGAAAATCAGGATTTTATCAGGATATTTTTTCTGAACTTCAGGAAAAATTTAACAATTCGTTGAAAGATAAAATGGCGATATTTTTCCGTTCTATAATAGAAAATTGAACATTACGAATGCAAACATAATTAGAGGTGTAAGCCGAGCGGTTGAAGCCGCCGCGCCGAAAACGACGTCGGCTTACACCTCTAAACATAGTGCTTTTGTAGGATCACTTTTACATTCTCGTAAAAATACCGAAAAACGAAGATTCAACAGCCATTCTCTCTTAAACTTTGACTGATAACGTTTGCTAAATTTAAATAATGATCGTTTCGTTTTTCTAATACTGAATTTAAAGAAGATAGAGACGAAATCGATGGTACATTTTGTCCAGGAGTTGTCTGAGATGACTCTGACGAATCATTATCTAACGATGATGGTGAACTTGAGATCTCGATAATTTCATCTCGTGACGAAGAAGACATTGAATAGCAAAAACTAACTAAGATTTCTATGTATAATCAAAGCTTGAAAATAATTTGGATGAAGTTGTGTAATTTTAGTTGAAATACTGTATACAATCAGAGAAGAAAAATGAAAATAAGTATACTTCCTTAGTAATTCTGATAATACTCCATCATATTGTTGATAAAAGTGACGTTTAAGAAATAATCAGGGAAAAGAATTAAAATAAGTAGAAAATATCGAAAATCAGCTCCTGAAATCAGGAGATTTTCAGTCAGGAGAAAAATCTCAAAACCAGGAGACTCCTGGCTAATTCAGGAGATCTGACATCCCTGCTACAATCACAAGAATCAAATCGCTGTCAGCAACAATGAGGGAGAAAAGATGACAACAATTAGAAAATATTCAATTCTGATCCAAATTACCCCTGAAGACTCTATTCATAGTTTAGCAAAATGTATGTGGGATTCTAGAACAAAGAAATGTGCTAAAAAGAAAAAAAAATAGTAGAATCGAGTCTAGAACTACCGCGAAAAACGTGAACGCTCAGAAGTTTTTGGCTTTGCAGGCTCTTAGGAGTTTTTTTGGAAAGACACCAAATAGTACACTGGATCAGGGATGTCAGATCTCCTGACTGAAAATCTCCTGATTTTGGGAGCTGATTTTCGATATTTTCTACTTATTTGAATTCTTTTTCCTGATTATTTCTTAAACGTCACTTTTATCAACAATATGATGGAATATTATCAGAGTTAATAAGAAAGTATACTTATTTTCATTTTTCTTCTCTGATTGCATATATAGTATTTCAATTAAAATCATAGAACTTCATCCAAATTATTTTTCAAGCTTTGATTAGACATGGAAATCTTAGTTTTTTTTCTATTCAATGTCTTCTTCGTCATAAGATGAAATTATCGAAATCTCAAGTTCACCATCATCGTTAGATAATGATTCGTCGGAAGCATCTCAGACAACTCCTGAACAAAATGTACCATCGATTTCGTCTCTATCTTCTTTAAATTCAGTATTAGAAAAACGAAACGATCATTATTTAAATTTAGCAAACGTTATCAGTCAAAGTTTAAGAGAGAATGGCTGTTGAATCTTCGTTTTTCGGTATTTTTACGAGAATGTAAAAGTGATCCTACAAAAGCATTATGTTGCATTTGTAATGTTCAATTTTCTATTATAAAACGGAAAAATATCGATATTTGATCTTTTAACGAACTGATAAATATTTCCTGAACGTCAAAAAAAACTCCTGATTTTTTCCTATTTTTGAAAAAAAAATATCCTTATAAAATCCTGATTTTCAATTAAAAATCCCTGATTTGCGAAATTTAGATCTGACAACCCTGCACTGGATAGAGCTGGTCGAGTTCTATATGAAACCAGGTCGATCTTAATTGCAACTAGCATTCAAACGAATAGCCTTCCGAAATACTCGAATCTGAGCTTAAGATATCCTACGTATAGTAAGGAAAAAAATAAAGAAAAGCTGAAAAAAGTTAGACAAATGATTCACGAAGAATTTTTGTGTCTCTATCCACTGATAAATTTTCTTTTAGAAGAGGCCGAGATAAAAGAAAAAACTCGTAAGATAATAATACCATACTATTCATTTTTAATGACATGGCTGACTTCAATAGTTTATTTGCGTCATTCAACTTCAATTATAATTCCACTGGTTCTGTTGAAAAAGAAAACTCATCATTTACCGATGAATCAAAATAGTTCACGGTTGAAATAGAGGCACAAGAAGAGCACGAGCTAATTTGTCTGGCAAAGGATGGGCAGAAAGTCATATTAAAAGAAGCTCAATTTTTCTCATCTTTAATGAAACATTATTGTGAACCACTACCATCGACGGTAGCAAAAACAGTTGATAAGACTGCCAACGCCTTTGTAATCAGTTTTTTGGGTGACACAGCCAATGGTAAAAGCTTTCTTGCAAATGAACTAGGGGGTGTTAAATCATTTGTTTTCGACGAAGAAGATCACTTTGGTTCCACAACACCAGATATCGTCTGCTTCTAATCAGATAGCATCCTGAAAACAGAACAAAAGGCAAACTGTTTCATGCTCGATTTTGAAGGAGAGCATACATGTCGAATTTGAAACTTGAATTCAAATTCAAATTCAAACTCAAATTTATATTTGTCAAATCCAAAGTGAGGGTGAATGCAGAGATGTGTACACAGTGAGAAATAGATATTTGAATTTGAATTTGAATTCAAACTACAAGTTCGACACTACTGCATATTCAGCTGTGCGACGCAGGATATTTTGATATACTTCTAGATTTTTCACATCTTGATAATTTTTTAAAAATGTACTAAACCAATTATAAGAAGAACCATATTCATTTGGTCATACATTTTGAAAGTATTTCTTCAGCGATTCTAATAAATCACTACGATTATTTTCCATTTCTTTCTTATATATATTAGGAATTATATCTTCTTCGTAATTGACTAATGATTGTCTACCATGTTTCAGTAAACTATCAATAATCTCATCTTTGTTTTCATCTTCATCAATTTGTAGAATATTTATAATTTCATTTTTAATATCATCGATACTATTATCTTCATTTCTTTGTGTCATAACGAAGCTATTGAATTTCAACAACGAATTTTCATATTTTTCAATCTAAAAAGATCTCAAAACGATGATTAAATATGCAGCATCAAAACTAAAAATCAACGGAAAACAAAGAATTTGAGTATAGATTATATAGTTTGAACGCCTTTCGTTGGCCTTTAGAAGTCATAAAATCCTGAGAATGGTCGAAAATTTTGTTCTTTATTGTAATCAAATTCGAATACACAGGAACGAAGCATAGTCTTTAATTTAGTGTGACATCATGTGTTGTTGAGTTAATTTGAGAAACATTGATTTGATTATCTTTTTCTCTTTACTCCTTCTGACGATACATCAGAGTGTTGGTGTATTACCTACACCCTCAAATAATATGATATTCAATCATGAATGCATTTATTCTTCGTTTTTTTTCCTTATTTTTATTCAATAAATATTAAAAAATGTCACGTTTGTTTCTATAGATTAGTAAGTACGATATCATTTAAAAACTGTCAATGACGATTTGTCACTTCCCACGATTGGTTTCACGTTACAGCTTAAGAAGTAATCTTCTTTTTTGCTGTCAATCAGAGAAAATAACGGAGTATATATATGATAGAATCACACAGAATCATAATTACAACATGATTTACAATTTATTTTCTACTGACTTAATTGTCTTTTTTACTATTGGATTTATATGGAGTAATTCAATAGTATTTGGAATTAGATGGAATGAAAATTGGGCATTCTCTTGTGATTTTGATGGTAATGATCTTTCTAATGTTCAATGTCCAGGAGAACTTTGCAGTACAAAATGTGGTCAGACTTCAGGATGTACTCATTTCGCTTGGACGAACTACAACGGTGGTACTTGTTGGATGAAATCTGGACCTATTTCCAAAAGTAATGCCATTCATAGTTCTGATCCAAGTATTGTATGCGGTGTATTAAATGATAATCCTACTTCTGGTGATATTATCAATGAAGAAAAGTTTCGTTGTATATTCAACAATTTGGATGATAGAACAAGACGTCAACAATTTGATGGTCTAAAACAATCGGGATGGAAACCGACAAATGTTAATGAAGCAGCTGTTTTTCTTGCACATGTCTATCATGAATCTGATGGTCTTCAAACAATGACAGAATACTGTGCACCAGGTAGAGATTTTTCTACAATAATTATTTTCTTAGAGAAATTTCTTTGTCATAAGGTTGTGGCTCACATTATGCTGGATCATGGTGTGATATTCAAGGTGCACCCGGCAAGTTATATTATGGACGTGGTTGGTTTCAACTTTCATGGCCATGTAATTACAATGCAGCTGGTAAAGTTCTCGGTTTAGATTTACTTAACAATCCTGATATAGTCAGTCAACAATCAGATATTGCAGTAAAAACGGCTGTTTGGTTTTTTCAAGCAAACCGAATGGATGAACCTGCTAAACGAGGTGATTTCGCAGCAACTACTCGAATTATTAATGGTGCTCGCGAATGTAATGGTGGACCAGGAGCTAGCAGTCAACAAACACGAGTACAAACTTATAAAAGAGTTCGACAATGTTTCGGTTTAGGTGAACCAACAATAAATCCAACATGTTAATCATTTCATTTTTACGAAAAAATCAAAGAAAATAAACGTTTTCATTAATTGAGATAACTATCTTTTATTCCCTCGACTGAAAGGATGGTCATATGAAAAAAAATCGGTTGTTTGTGTGTATGTCTGTTTGCATTTGGGATCAAAAGAACATCGGTTTTATTATATTTTTGAGATAGAGATACTACAATCATTGATTTATATAATTGAAATTTCTTTTCATGATCTGTATTATGTTCAAAAAATTCTTGGCGTATTAAAAGCGTTCTGGTGTAATTTGTCGAGTGCGTCTGTGTGCAGTTCGAAAATATACGCCGATTTGAACCACAAGAGGAGCAAGAAATCGGAGCGAAACAGTTAAGCCACCATCTATTTAAATACAAATGCATTTTTTATAAAAAATGAAATTTTAGAAAATATTCTTCTTACATAAACCAAGAAGATTTGTACAAATGGCTAATGGATTCTTTGCATCCATAGTTGAATAAGTACATTTTTCCAAGTTACATGTATCAAAATATTGAGTATAATTAATTTGATTTGTCCACTTTTCTAGCATGAAACGATCAATAATGTAATTCAATGTTGTGTTTATTGAATATTGACTCGATGCAAATGGATCGAGAGAATGAAGTGACATATTTTGTAGATTTAATGTTTCCTTAATTTCATTTAAACATGTTTGATTATAAAAACATTCGAGTGTCGACAAACGTAATGAAGTGATTGGTAAACAGCCAATATGCATTCCAGATATGATTGTATGATTTTTAATGATAAGTGAGTCATTACAAGTTAATGATTGTGGCGTTCCACATGAACAATTATCTAAATCAAACAGAGTGAATAGAGACAACGAAAATCGAAATTGAAATTTTACTGTATGATCTTGATTTTGTATACAAAGCATTTGATCCATTTGGATCAGGAATAAAATACCAATTTGTTCCATAGATAGACATTAATTGATTTCCTAATATAATATCAATAATAAAAGAAAGACTACTTTTAAATGTATTAATTGTTTTATTTTGAAAATCTTCTATAAAAGATTCTGTTTGTTGAATAAGTTGTTTTTCTGTTAATAAATTAATGCTAATAAATTCCATTAAATTAAAGTTATTTATGGAATTGGATAGTGTTGTATTAGCAGTCTGACAGAATGATCGCAGTAATGTAAAATGTGATGCAAGTACACCTATATGTACTGAATTTCCCATGCTCGACTGAAACAAAGCTTCTAACCATGCATCAGAGATAAAACTACTTGAACAAATCTATTGAAAATTTAAAAGAAAAAGAACAAAATCAAAAGAAAATTTTTGTTTTACTTGATGTAAATTAAAATCTAATGATGTAAATGTTTGATATGGCATGGTGATTTTTGAACAAGGACAAGTAAATTCATCGAGATTTTGTGATTGATATTGTTGAATAATATGAATTGATGAATTCTTAATTTCAAAATTTGACTTCGCTCCATTTAAACCATTGTAGACGCAAACAATTGTAAGACTGATTGTCCAGAAAATAATATACAAACGAGTTGCAACAATTTGATTACGACGATTGTTAATATTTTCATTTGTTTCAATATTCTGGAAAAAATTCATTTCACGAATTCTTTTAATTAAACGACGATACCAACGATCTAATAGTTAGCCTTAATATTTACTTCTCATAGATGTGTAGTTGTAACTTACCTTGATAAGTTGCCATAATAGTTTCTCTTTGCTTGTTTAGAAACCACCTAATCAATTGAATCATTAGTGGAATTAGGATTTTAAGAACAACAGATAAACCACCGAAAAGACCAGTAATAGTTGTAATAATAGTTGAAATATATAGATTTTTTGTTATTGTATAAAAACATTTGACTGGATTACAATTTTTATAATATGAATCATAATTAATCTGATCATTCCATTCTTCAATTCCAAGTGCATTCATTATTGTCAAAATACTTGAATTAATAGGAAATCGTGATGTTACATTTGGGTTCATCGTAAACTTCGATACAGGAAATGAACTAAGATCTACATTTTTCAAAAACTTTATATTACTAAGACTAAAAAAATTCAAAATATATCCATTAAATATTCGATAAAAGTCTTAACATACAGTTGACGAATGCATTCTTCATCATAAAAACATTCTAGTTGATACGCCAACACTGTACCGAGCGAATAGCAACTCATATAAATCTTGTTATTGGGCATACCACATGTATCTGTAGATTTATAGGTAAACGTATAATTACAATACTTAACAAGTGATATTGTACATAAATCTGATGTTAATGCACAATTGCATGATTCATTCATTGGATTGATCCATCGCATTTGTATTTTATCTTCATCATTGATCAATGAATTATTATAAACAAGTTGTGCATTAGTAAAACCACCTGATAATAGTTGATTTCCTTGTATTATACCTTGTGCTAATTGTAAAATCGGTGCCATCGTTGTAGCTAGTGAAGTTTCAAAATTTTTTATTGATATATTTATACTTGAAACAAACTCATCTTCATGTGTTAAATATGTACT
>ERZ778024.2752-NODE-2752-length-14354-cov-6.076439_pt1 | contig 14354 bp, 10 predicted proteins | sample MGYA00375754_ERZ778024 | MGnify/ENA primary metagenome ERZ778024 (study PRJEB29350, sample SAMN05389827) | bioreactor metagenome | isolation source: Thiocyanate bioreactor | place: South Africa: University of Cape Town | collected 2014-02-18 ...
AAAAAAAAAAAAAAAAAAAAAAAAAAAAAAAAATTAAAAAAAAAAAAAAAAAAACTTAAAAATTATAAAAAAAAAAAAAAAAAGGAAAAAAAAAAAAAAAAAAAAAAAAAATTAAAAAAGAAAATTTTCAAAAAAAAATTAAAAGGGGAAACAAAAAAGAGAGGATGTTGGGAGATCTTTTTTTCCAATCTTCTCCTTTCTAAACTTTGAAAATAAAACAAAATATAAAAATCATAACAACAAAAGTAACTTTCTTTTTCAATTCAAAAAATAATAATCAAAAATTGATAAAAATCCAAAAATAAAAATCAACTATCAGAAAAAGATACAGATTAATTGTGAATCAATCACACAAAAAAATTCCAATAAAAAAAGATCTCAAAAAAAATATATCGAAAAAAAGAAAAGGGAAAGAAATCTAAAAAAAAAAAAAAAGAGAGAATACTTGGCATCCAGCTTGACCGATATGAATTGAGATGCATTCACGCATGGTTTAAAAAAAAAAAAAAACAAATTGAAATAGAAATAGAAAGAAGAATCGAGTAGGTATAATAAGTGGAAAGGGAAGGGCTTCTCAACGATGGAAAATCTCTCCCAAATTTAGTTTTTTTTCTCTTTTTTTCCGCCATGTTTTTTCATATTTTTTCAGCCATTTTTTTGTTCACGTGCTCCTTTCTCTTTTATTTCCCCTTTTTTGTGTTTGACTTTCTTTGTTCTTCTCTTTTGATAATCCAACCTTGATGTTGTTGAACCTTCTTGTTTGTATTTAAGCTTTTATATATGTTAGATTAGTTTTTTTAGTATTTTGTTATTTTTGCTATTTTGCTATTTTGTAATGATTTTTCTTTTATTGATTGATTTCCTTTCTTTTCGATTTATCCACGTGGTCAAACATGGTGGGTTTTTTTAAAACTTCTGCAATGCAACTGATGTTGTTGAGAATGATCACTTCTTTATTGATTTGGAGAATCACTCTCTTTTATCTCGAATCAATTGACAAAGAGTAAAGAAGAAGAGTGAGTTCTTGAAGTTCTTGATAATTTTACTTTTTAAATTTTGAAAATAAACCAGAGGAAAACCCAATTAAACAAAACCAATTGCAATTCAACTTAGAAGAGAAAAAGTTTTCTGCCAAACGGAAGGAAAAGCTCATTATTCATTCTTTCTCAACAATTTGGCAAATAAATGAAGTTACTTAGCTTATGAATCAAATTGATAGCATCTTCTGGAGTCTTAGCTTATTATTCGTTCTTTCTTTCTTTCTTTCAAGTTCTTCTGGTCAGAAAATGACGTCAGATTGGACAACCTTGGACCACAAAGGAAAAAAGTAAACAAAGACAAACCTAAATAATTAATTATTCAAAGATTCTGAAGCGATACTCTCCTGCCTGTGTCCTATGGATAACAATAGGATTCGAAAGAAAAGAAATTTATGGATTTGCCCTCTTCCTCACTGCATCTTTCAATCAGTAAGCAAGGAAGCGATTGAGAAACATGTGATTGAGCACAAGGAAAGATATCTAGAAAGAAATGAGAGACGATATGCTGGACCTGGCATACAGGGTAATGGATCGACTCAACCTGTTAATATTTATGATATATTTGGAGTTTCAAGACATTCAAGTGTTGTGGAAGTTAAGAAAGCTTATTATACTTTAAGCAAACAGTTTCATCCTGATAAAAACAAAGATGATGTTGAGGAGGCAAAACGAATGCAACAGCAATTGAACATGGCTTGGAGTATATTTAATGACCCAGAAGCGTTAAAACTGCATGATGAGATGTTAGATCAAAGGCCAACTGAAAGTGATCCAACGAGTACTTTCAAAATTTCTGGAGGGGGTCCAGGTTTTGCAAAAAGAATGGAAGAGGACTTGAAAATTTTAGAAAAGAAATGGAATGAAAAAAAGCATAATGACCAAAGTGCCAATTTTTGGAAGGCAATTCGTGAGGAAACAAAGAAATTTGAAAAAGAACTCAATGAAATTGGAAAACCTATGAAAGAGGAACCTTTGAAGTTTATGAGTCGAGAAGAATCAGGCAAGTTGGAGTACAATGATTTACTTGAAGTTGTAAAGATTTTTCCTCAAAGGGCTGAACAAATTGTTGTGGAATGTCTTCCTGAATATCTTGAAGCCTCTCAATTATTTTCTATTATAAAAGAAGAAGTTACGAAGAATTGGGGCTCAAAGTTTACAAAGATTGTATCAGATTTCTTCAACTCAAAACCTTTATCCCTTTCTCATCTCTCTTCAGAATCTTGGGAAGAACTAGAAACAGCAATGAAATCACCTTCAACTGAAGAAAAAATAGTCAAAGTCAACCGTGACTTCTCATTGCTAACTTTACGAAATGAAGAGGAAATTAAAAGAAAAATCCAACTCTTACTCTCAACTCGGAGACAAAATCTCTCACCAAACAAGGATAATTTAATTCCAATTTGGGATGTAAAAGGCTTATCTTCTGGAATTAGAAATGACCTAACTCAACTTCAACAAAACTCAACATTAATTGTTCCATCCAGGGAATTCAATAAAAAAATTGTCATTTGGACTCCAGATAGACATGGTAGATGCGAAGTGTGCAATACAAGAGTTGGATCTCCATTTCAAAAATTTCGAAGGAGGCACCATTGTAGAAGTTGTGGGAAACTGATTTGCCCCAGCTGTTGTTCAAAAAGATCATTACCTTCTCTTGGACTCTATGATCCAACACGTTTATGTGTTGAGTGTAATGAAGAAGCATGGATTAGTGATGGAATGGCTTGGCTTCGACTCGCAAGAGATGAAAATGAACAAGGAAAAGCAAATGTCGAAGGAATTGTCGCAACAGCACGAACTCTTTATTGCAAAGAAATAAATTCACAAGTTTGGATGGATAATATCAATTATTGGATTTTAATACGCCCTGTAGCTTCTATCTTATGTGTGGTAGCTGCAAATCCAGATAGAGAAAATCTAAAGAAGCATTGTTTAGAATTATATGAACAAGTGACCAAGAAAAAGGATTTGAAACTTGAACTCGAGTTTTTACAAGCTTGTGTCAAAATTGCAGACCTAAAGGCCTCTTTCTGGATTCCCTTTATGAAAAAAAAAGACACTTTGAAAACAAATTTCAAACGAGCAATTTCAATCCTTTATTGCCTATCAGCTTCAGATGATGATTTTCTTTTAGTTTTCGCAAGCCTTGAGAAAGAAGAAAAATTTGTTGATCTTTTCCAATTTGTTCAAGAATGGATGTCTGGTCGCAAATCATTGCCATCAATTTCAATGTCTTTTTCTGTTAATTTATTTGCTGCATGGGCTGTGAAGGACACAACATTGACTCTTTGGATACAACTAGGAAAAGAATCTTTGAAAACAAATCAATTTTCATTGTGGAAAACCATAGTTAAACATGTTTCTATCAATTTTCTTGATGCAATGAAGGAATCATTAAAATCTAAGGCACCACCAGAAGTAATTGCCTTTTTTGCTCAAAGGACACTCTTTCAAAAATCTCCACCGTTGCCTTCGACACTTTTGGAAATTTTTCACCATCTACTTTGTGCTTCAAACTCTTCTCCTCAAATTGCTCGCCGAATAATAAATGACTTTGAATCAATCGATGGAACTTCAATTCCGAATACTTTAGAGTTTACTGTCCTTCGTTTTTTTATGATGATCACAAAGGAAAGTTTAACTTCATTTGATGACTTAAAAAATATTTTTGTTAAGATGGCCAACTCTAAACAAGATGCTTTTGTCTTAATCTCAACTATTGCTATAGGAAATCCTCAACTTTTATTGAAGGAAGTTCCCGAAAAATTACTCACAAATAATGACAAAATCCGTTATCTAATAATTTATTTATCTCTTCAACAACAACAAGATGTGGAACATTCAAATTCCTTGCTTAGATTAGCAGAAAATTTCATGGAAACTGATGAAATCATGCTTGCTCTTCGACTCTCTCTTTGTGCAGTGAGAGACTTAAAGAAAAATTCACCAAATGAGAAGAGGACACTTGCAAAAGGTCACTTCTTGAATGGAAAGCTAATTGAAAAAACAAAACAATATACTCCAGAGACTTCACTTGCTGCCCATATTGAAGCAGAATTACTTGTTCAAGAATCTCCCCAATTCTCAGCCGCAGTTGCGCAAGGTAAACAGAAGATAGAAGAAAGTATTCAATCAGAGGTAAAACAAAAAGAAAGAATCTGGAATTCTTCTTCAATAGAACAACGATATATTTTTGCTTTGCAAGCATTTGAGAATCAAGATCAACCCTTAATTAATGCCTACCTCAGTTTTGTTGAGCCAAGAATTCAAAACAAATTACTAGAAGACCTTGGAATAGAGGCCTCCCTTTTCACTTTCATAGTTGGTTTACGCTGTCTTCTATTAGATGATTTGGAACAAGGTTTAAGGTGTGTGCAACTAACTGCAATGTTAGATCCAACAAGACAAACTTTAGATGCTGTGAGTGTTATTCTATCAAAATCATTCTCTAGAAACTTCACATTCAAATGGGTTAACGATTTCATTCAAAACTTATCAAAGAACCCAAAGTATTTCCCGCCAATCGTTTCTGAAATGACCAATTCACCATTTTCCCTTCCTTCTTATGATATGATGCTCAATAGATATCGAGTTTTAGAGGCAATAGGACGAAGTGAAAGAAGAGTTTTGGAAGAGAAGAAGGATTCAACTGAAATTGGAATTCTTTACTGTGGACTTACTGAGGCTGCTGATGATCTTCCCACTATTCTTGGTTCTCTTCTTGGGGCAGTTCAATTTTTTACAGAAACAGCAAAAAATAAGAACAAAAGTGATGAAGAACGATACGCAACATCCAAAAAAGCAATGGAATTAGGGATTACTGTCTATCAATTATCAACTCGTTTAAATCCTGGTTGGAGACATTATGCCACAAAAAGAGTTTTCTTTCTTCTTTGGGAAATGATTCAAAATACAGGAGCAAAATTTTGTGATGATCCAGAAAGAGATAGTGTGGTTCTTATCCATCTCTTACTTGGTGAAGTTGAACGTACTGGACGCCTTGGAATTGTATCTGGAGGACATCCCTCTGTTCTAGCTTGTGATTCTGCCTATTTAAATCTTGTATTAGGCCAACTTCAATCCAAGTTGTTACTACTTATTCCTTCCCTTAGAAATGAGTTCAAAGAGAATCAAAATAAAATTGTCAGTCAAGCTGCTTACTCTCTGTTTGAAGGAACACTCCAAGGATGGTTTCATGATGGTACTGAAGTTCGAAAAGAAATTGTTGAACCTCGTGACCCTTATGATCCTGTTGAAGATATTAATGCTGCGAACACGAAACTCATCTATTCTCAAGAACTTTTTAGAGATAAAGAATATGCCGAAACCATTTCCAAATGTTATTCAATCGATTTTATTCTCAAGAGAGCTCAAGATTATTTAAGAGACAAAATGAAGAATGTTGAAGAAATCAATGTTAAATCAATTGAAGAAATTCCCCAATTAGAACAAAAAATAAGAGGATTAAGATTTATAAGTACTTTATTGCTCGCTGAATCTGCATCAGAACTGGATAAATACGAAGACCTTGAGAAAGCTGCTCAAATTTTTCATGATCTTGGATTTAGTGCTGATGAAAAACTCTGTAAATCACGTATGATGATATATAAAGATCAATTTAATGAAGCTGAAAAACTTCTCAGTCAAATTACTGGTAAAATTAAGGAAGAAAGTAAAGTATTGATGAACAAGATTAAGAAGTTACTTATTCAAAATAGGAATCTAGTAGAATCTAGGCAGTTACTACCTTATGAACTCAGAGTTCAGTATCTCAATCCTCGAGTTGTGAGCATGAAGGAACTTTTGAATGAAAGACAAGCAAATTGGAATCTAGTAACTGAGAATTTGGCGACTCAAATGATTCAAAGAAATGCTAATGGTTGGCTTTTACCTCCAAAGGAAGACTCATCACTTCCAAATATGGAACTTGGATCATTTTCTGGATTCACTTTGAATTTAGAAACTGGTGAAATCACTTTTGAATTTGCAAAAAATGGAAAGAAGTTACTTTCATGGAGAGATGTCTCCGCTGTGTTTCAATCAGGAGCAGGAGTTCCCATTTTCTCTCTCGAACATCCAGGAAACCCTCTTGAAAAACCTTTTCACCCATTCCAAAGCCTTCAGTTTTCTCCACCTGGGCTTGAAAGTACTGATTACGTTGATACAATGTTTCAAGCTGATTATCTTCTGAAATTTCTCGTTCAAGGTGTTGAAATATGCTCGTATCCTCCATTTGATGTCCGTCCAACAACCCATCCAGGTGGATTTTTATCTTCTTTGCCATCAGTTTTGGCTCAAGCAATCCGTCCAGTCCATGAAAGAAGAGAACATAAAAGCATTAATGAAGCACATCGTTTTTGGATTGAAGCTCAAGAGATTTCTTACTCTCAAATTGAAATTGGATCTTCTTCCATCAAATATATTTTTGGCGATTGCAATATGGTTGTCAAGAAACATCTCCTAGAAAAAGATGATAATGGAAATTTAGTTGACTCAAAAAATGATTCAAAGTTCTCTGCTGAAGAAGACTTTGCAAGAGAATTAACTGTTAACTATAACAAACTCTCAAAATACTTCCCAATCTTGGCTAGACTTGGAGAACTTTCGAAGTTGAGCTCAATGTACCGTATCGTTAACAACTTGATTATAAATCTTGAAAAAAACATTCAATCCAATGAATATAAAGAGGGAATAACAAAGAATATTGAGGAAGTACTTGCATCTATTGTTAGCAATTTAAGTTCTTATCCATTAACGATTGATTCCCCTGAAATTAGAAAAATTATTGAGGACCAAGTGGATTCAAACATAGGGATAGGTTATACTCGAGACCAAATCAGATCCTCATTAAGATCTCAATTCTCCAAAGAATTACCAAGTATCAATGCAAGGAAAAGGGAGAATATTATATCCGATCTTAAAACTGTATTGAAAACGAGTCAAGAAATAATTAATCGACATATTGATAATTTTCTCCGCAACAAATCTTATTCTTCTTTTGCCAAAGATATTGCAGACCATTTAGTTGATCAAGAAATACAAAAATTCAAACAAGTAAGGAGAAATATAGAAAACAAATGTAAGTTCAAGTTCGTTGATTCAAGTATCTCACCGCATCAACCTCTAAAACCCAAAACCGGATTTGATTGGGTTCCAGCTGCATTTTCACATCCAAGAGAAAATAGTTTTGTTTATGGTGGAGTTAACCTAACTGCTCAGTTAAAGGAAGCTCAAAATATTCTTCGTCCTCCTCCAACTTCTTCTTATTCAATGTCTACTTCAACATTACAGGCTCAAAGAATGAACTCTGTACCAAATTCAGTTGCACAACAACAAGACAACCTGAAAAGATTCAATGATCAACAATTTTATCAAGCGATGGCACAAAGACAGAAACAAAATTCTTATATTTCTTACCGAAATAATCAGCCTGTTGTGAATAGAAATGCACTTGGTCGAGTTGGAGAAAATCACGTCCTTAGTGTGTACAATAGCCCATCAAGTCAAGCCAATGGATGGTCGGCTAAACCTGGACAAATTGGTAATACAAATCATGGTTTTGATGCTATTGCAATAAAAAAGGACTCAAATGGATCGATCCAAAGAATTCATATTACTGAAACCAAAGCAACTAGTACCTCCAACTCTAATTTTCATCCCCATTTTGGAAATACAAAAGGTGGTGTCCAAACAAGCTCAAATTGGATTTCTCATACTCTCAATCGAATGCATAATGCAGGTGGTGAATCAAGGGACCAAGCCGTTTTAATTGCACAAAATTTGGATAAAGCAAGAGTTGTTTTAGGTGTTTATCAACATGGAATGACAAATTGGACGAAACAAGATTTACTTCCTCAAGGTCAAATGAATCCAAATGATGTTCGAAGTAATCTCAAATTTCAATATTGAGAAACACTTCAATTCACTTTTATTGTTGAATAATGTGGCCCAGTAAAAATTTGAAATCTTTGTAAAAAATAAATAAAATAAACAAATAAAAAAAATAAAAATATCAAAATAAAGAGTTGGTGATCATCCACTTTGAAAAAAAAATATATATATAACCATCATTACTGCAAATTCTTTTTTTTTTTTTATGACGCACTGTTTTTTTTTTGTTTTTTTTTCGAAAACCTTTGTTTGTTGTTTTTCAAAAATAAATTCAATACTCAACTTAAATTTGAGAAAATGTAGAGAGTTAATATTGTCCTTGATTTCAGATATTTCATTTCACTCCAATTATTTTACAATTAATTGATGAAGACAGTTTTTTTTTTTTGAAAAGAAAACTTTTCAAAAAAAAAAAAAAAAAATGTTTATTAAAAAAAAAAAAAAAAAAAAAAAAAAAAAAAAACTGTTTGTTGTCATTCATTCCAGAGCCAGTTTGCCCTTCAAATTCACTTTTATTCATAACCTTATAGTTCCAAAACCCTTATTAAAGAAAAATAGATAGTATAGAATAGATAAATATTAGCTTCAATCACATCCTTTCAATCAATCAAAAAGCAAGAAAAAAAAAAAAAGAAACTGATATCCAAATAACAAAGAATTCTTAATTGCAATGATTGAAAGAGAAACGGACAATATAACATTATGCGATACATCACCGTTACAACAAGCAACAGACTCACTTCAAACTTTACTACCAGCAGTTTTCTTAGCTTTGATATATTTGCTTGTTCCTTTTGGACTGTTAATCAAAATTTTCTTTACGGTGCCTGAAATTGAAAAGGTTTTTCTTTTTTTTTCTTTTTCTTGTCCTTTGGTGAATTACAATTTATGGATATAATATAAATTATAAAAGATAGTCAATGATGATTCTTTAAAAAATGAAGTTGAAGCACCAACAAGTCCACCAAAAGTTGTGCTAACATTTTCCAACGTTCGTTGGTCAATTGATGTCCCTCGAAAGAAAAAAGATGATCCAGGGACAGGGAAAACCTTTAAAAAAGAAATTCTCAAAGGAATTGATGGCATTTTGAAAGTTTGAGTTTTTAAAAAACTTTTATTTATTTAATTTAATTTATTCATTTACTTTTTGAAAAAAATAGCCAGGAAATTTATGTGCAATTATGGGACCATCAGGTAAAATTTGAAATTTCAATCATCTTTGTTGAATTTTTTTTTTTTAAAAAAAAAAACATTTTGAATTATAAAGGATGTGGAAAAAGTTCAATGTTAGATATTTTGGCTGATAGAAAAACGGATGGTGAAATTTCAGGAACGATTTTGGTAAATGGAGAGAAAAGGTAAATTTAATTATAAAACTTCAATGTATTAGGTATTGAAATTTACAAACAAAAATAAATGATAGAGGAAGGTTATATAAACGAAAATCTGCTTATGTGATGCAAAATGATGTTCTTTTTGCGTAATTTTTTTTTCTATCATTTTTTTCAAAGACAATGGGATTAATGAAATTAATTAAAAGTAATTTGACTGTGAAAGAAACATTACTTTATGCTGCACAATTAAGAATTCCAAATACGGTTCCTGCACATCAAGTTGTTAAAAGGGTAAGAAAGAAAATTTTCAAAATTTAGTTCCCAAAAAAAAAAAAAAAAAAAAAGAAAGGAAGAAATAAAACAATTCTAAATTAGGTGAAACGAGTTTTAAAAGAACTTGATCTTGTAGGAATTGAAAACTCTAGAATCGGGGATGAAACTACACGAGGAATTTCTGGAGGACAAAAAAGAAGAGTTACTGTTGGAATTGAATTATTAAATGATCCAAGTTTGTTTTTTTATTTTTATATTCATACTCATATTTATCAACTAATTTTTTTTTTTTTTTTCAAAAAGGTATCCTCTTTTTAGACGAACCAACTTCAGGATTGGTTTATTTTCTTATTTTTAATTTTATTTTTATTTTTGAACCAAAAAAGAAAAAGAAAATTAAAAATGAATTTATCTAGGATGCTTATAGTTCTTTAAAACTTGTAACAGTTTTACGTCGATTAGCAGATTCAGGAAGAACTGTTATTTGCACAATTCATCAACCTCGACCTGATATATTTGAGTTCTTTTTCTTTTTTCCATTTCCTTTCTATTTTAATTTTTACCTTTTCTTTCTGGTTATTTATTGGCTCAAAAAAAAAAAGACTCTTTGATATGCTTCTTTTAATGAAAGCTGGACAAGTTGTATATTTTGGAAAAATTACATCCATTAGAGATTATTTTGAAAAGTTAGGACATAGTATTGATAAACATAGTAATGTAGCAGATATAATAGTTGATATCACATCACAAAAAGAAACTGAAGAAGAGGAAGAAATATGGACAACTGTTGATCTTTTAGATGAAGATTTTGATGATTCTGTTGTTCATGATGAATCAGATTCAAGTTTGAATTTTATTTCATTATGAAAATCTATTGATAATAACTAACTAACTAACTAACTAAATAAATAAATAGTTCAAATTGAAGGAAGAGTTCGATTTCAAGAAGAAGAATCACAAAATAAAGAGAAGAAGAAAAAACAACCTTTAAGTAGAGCATATGAGAAATCAAAAATTAAATATTTTTATCAAAAAGAAATTGAAAAGATTGAAAAAAATCGATCTGTTTCAACTAGTAATCAAAACGAAGAAGAAACACCTGATGAAGAGAAAGCAGAGAAAGAAATGGTTCATTTTGATTTCTTTTTTTCCTGTTTTTTTTAAAAGGAATAAAATAATTCAAAATTTATTTTAGCACCAATATGCAAATTCAGTATGGGATCAAATTGTCGTTTTAACTCGAAGATCAATTAAAAACCTTCAAAGGAATAGATCAGTGTTAAAAGGACTTGCATTTAATATTGCTGGATTCTTTTTTTTAGGAATTGTTTTTCTTGGATTGCTTGTTAATTTTAGTAAGAATTTATTTCTTTACAAAAAATTTTATTTTATTTTTTAATTGATTTAAAATATGAATAATATAAAAAGATGATTCCAGTGAAGTTGTATTAACTTCATCAAAATCTTCATTTATTTTTTTGACAACACAATATGCATTACTTACTGAGCTAGATACTGTAGGAGATGGTTGACTTTTTTTTTTTCATTTGTGTTTTTTTTTTTAAAAAATCTCATTTTTCTTTCTTTAGCTTTTCTTGAGAAAATCATTTTCCTTCGTGAATATTCGAGTGGAAGCTATAGTTTTTCTTCTTATCATATTTCTTGGTATCTCAAGGTTTTTTTCTCTTTTTTTTCTTTTTTTTTTCTGAAACATAAAGTTTTAAATATTTAATCATTTTCAAATTAGTTAATTTCATGGGGAATTGTGAAAGGAATTATATATACACCTTTTTTCTATTTTCTTGGTGGATTAACTATAACTGCAGATAGATTTTTTTTCTTTGTCCTTGAAATGTGCATTATTTCAACACTTGGATCATCTATTGCTCTATTATTGATATCATTAGTTCCCTCTCTTGAAGCGTAATTTCTTTTATGAATCATTCTTTCTTTCTTTCTTTCTTTTTTTGGTTTGCGAATTTAATCTTTTCAAAAAAAACATTTTGATAATAGTGCTGCATCTGCTTACTCATCGTTCATTGGATTCATGATAACAACTGCAGGGTTCTATTTAAAACCATACTACATTCCTTTTTGGTTCATTTATAGTTATTATATGAGTTTTGATAAGTATATTCTCCAAGGATTGTATTGGAATGAATGGGGTTCTAAAGAAGGAGGTTTTGATTTCTTTTCTTTTTTCTTTTCTGTTTTTCTTTTTTTTTTAAAAAAAAAAAACAAACAAACAAACAAACAAACAAACCAATGTAGGATTATCAATTTTATGTTTTTTGCAAGTGGATAGTCGATTAAATAGATGGGAGAATTTAATTGTGCTCATGGTTTATGCCCCTATTTTTCACTTCCTGGCTTACATTTCAACATTTTTCCATACCTCCTTCCGAAAAACGAAAAGCGCAGTTTCAGATTGGTTTAGAAAGAATCAAAGAAAACATTTGGCAACTGCGACAGCACAAGAATCACCTTTAGTTCGTAGAAAGAGTCTTCGAAATGGAGCAGGAAACATGGTAGTAACAAAGTTAACTTAGAAAGAAAGAAGCAAACCTCTCACTTGTTGATTCTATTGTTCATAAAAAATAACTACAAAAGTATAATTATTTATTAAAATTTATTCAAGCCCTGAAATTTTTTTAATATCAATTTCATTTACATTTCATTTACACTTCATTTAATTTTCTTATTCAAAGTTTGATTTTTATTTTTATTTTATTGTTTTGTTTTGTTTTTTTGGATTTTCAAAATCTTATTATTCTTTTTGTTGGGAGCTTTAGCAAAGAGTTGGGATTCAATAAAGTGAAAAAACCCAATGAAGCAAAACACAAATGAAACATGCGACCTCATTAATTAAATTAATTAGGCACCACTTTTCCCAAAATAAAAAAACACAACACTCACAAAAAATAAATAAACAAACAAATCAAAAATAACAAAGGAAGTACCCAAATGAAAAATCAAACACAATTACAAAAATACAGGCCTCAACATTCAAATACAATATAAAAGAATCAAAGTTTTTGAAAGAAAAAAATCATTAAAAAAAAAAATAAAAGATAAGAATTATAAAAAAACATGAAACAGAGAAAAAATCATTCGGGAAATTTTTCAAAAAGGCGAAAGGGAAAAGAAAAAAAAAAAAAAAATGGGGATGAAGATGACCAAAAAGGACTTTTTTTTTTGTTTTAATTAGAGGCAGTTCCGTTTTGAATAATAACACCTTTAATTCACTTCTTATACTTTACACTTTGTAATTACATTATTGCAACAACAACAAAAAAACATAATAACGAATAACTCTCTAATATTAATATTTGGGAAATTGAGGAATAGAGTTTGGAGAATTAGAATTAATTGTGTATTAGGTTTTTTCTTTACAAAAGGTGGAATTTTTTTTTTTTTTCTTTATTGGTTTTTTCTTTTCTTTTTGTGCAAAAAATCCTTTTCTTCTTTGGCATTGTTATTGTATTTTGTTAACAAACAAACTGTTTATTATTACTTTATTTCAACTAACTTATTTCTTTTTTTCAATTTAAAAATTCAGATTTATAATTCCAAGTTTCAATTTTTTAATTTCGTTTCCAATAATTTTTTTTTTTGAAACTTTTTCTGAAAGGATCTTGTTTTCTAATTGCTCTTTGAAATAAATAATTGTAGGATTTAACACTTATAATTCAAAAAACTAGGATATAAGAAAGGAATTAGATTTTGAAAATTGGATTTGAAATTTGGATTGTTGAAAAGAATCAAGAAAAAGAAATAGTCGTAGAATAGTTTGATAATTGATAGTTGGATATAAAGGAAGAATAAGAAAAAAAAAACGGAGAAGAAGTAGAGTTGGTGGTGTTTTTTTCACAAAAATGCCTTTGTCGTGCTTTAAAAGTTCCGAAGAGAGGGAACTCAAGAAGATTAATAATAAAATTGATAAAGAGTTAGAACTGGAACGAAAAATGAGAAAGAAGGAAGTCAAAATTTTATTACTAGGTAAAAATTGAATTTTATTATTGTTGTTTCTTTTTAAAAAAAAGAAAGTTTTGTCATTTATATATCTTTTAAATTTTTCTCCCTCATTAATTTTATTATTATATTATTATTCTCAAAACAATAAGTATGAAAAACAAACAGAAAACAAACAAAAAACAAAGAAATTCGAATAATTCATAACATTTTTGTTCAAAACTCAAAAATAGGCCCTGGAGAATCTGGAAAATCTACTGTGTTTAAACAAATGAAAATGATTTATTTGGATGGATTCTCAAAAGAAGAGTTAGCCCATGGGAAGTATGCAATTCACTCTAATATCCTTCAAAGTATTACCTCAATATGTAAAGCAATGAAAAAATTAAATATTAAATACGAAAAACCAGAATTAGAAGTATTATTTTTTTCAAAAATTCAAATCAATCACAAAAATTTTTCCTCAAAAAAAAAAAAAAAATCAAAAGGCTTTAGGTGATGAAATTCTTCAAATTCCCTCTCTTTTAAGAATAGATGAAGATAGGTTTCATGAAATTTTGAAATTAACAAAATCACTCTTAGAAGATAAAGGAATCCAACAATGTATTGATAGATCAAGAGAATATTATTTATATGATTCAACAAGCTAGTAAATATTTATTAATTTTTTTTTCTTTTTTTCTTAAATTCTAAATTAATATATTTTTTCTCTCTCTAGTTTTTTCCAAAATCTTGACCGTTATTTAGATCCAAATTTTGTTCCTACTGAACAAGATATTTTAAGGGTGCGTGTGAAAAGTACTGGAATTTCAGAAATTCATTTTAATATAGGATCAACTCCAAT
>ERZ778024.2760-NODE-2760-length-14319-cov-6.309520_pt1 | contig 14319 bp, 23 predicted proteins | sample MGYA00375754_ERZ778024 | MGnify/ENA primary metagenome ERZ778024 (study PRJEB29350, sample SAMN05389827) | bioreactor metagenome | isolation source: Thiocyanate bioreactor | place: South Africa: University of Cape Town | collected 2014-02-18 ...
AAAAAAAAAGACAAAAAAAAAAAAAAAAAAAAAAAAGAAAAAAAAAAGAAAAAAAAAAAAAAAAGAAACCCTAATTGTGGAAGAACAAGAGTCGCTTTAAAATTATCAAAAAATGGGTCAATTGAACCAGATGATTTTAAGACTGATTTTCTAAAAAGTTTGTTGATATCTTTTCGATGATAAGTTATTTTTGATCCCCAAATACTTGGATCCACTTCTTCAAAAAAATGGAGAAATAGATCTCCTTTTCCAAGTAAAAAAAATGTTCTAATTGACTAATATTGTTCATGGTTAATAATTTCAAATCTATATGAAAAGTAAAGTCAAAAGATAAAAAATAAAAGGCTAACCTCAAGATGAACAAGTAAATGACAATCTTGAATAACAAGTTGTTTAAGAGTTACATCAAGGTGAAATCTAATTTCATCAACAATAGAATTAAATGAAATGATTCTAAATTCTGAATTATTTTGAAAATTCCATAGTTTTTGAACAAATTCCATTTGTTTAAATTGATCATTTTCTATTTTATTTTATTTGAATTTATTTATTTATTTATTTATTTATTTGAAAGAAGAGGAAAAAATGAGATTAACCTTCTTTTTTTTCTGGATTAAAAGTTCCAATTATTTGAATTATTTTTCCTGTCATGAGTATTTTTTCATAATTAATTGGAATTGAACTCCTAATAAAATCTTTGACTATTTCATAGGATTCTCTAAATAATTTTGATTAATTTTGATTTAATTCAAAGAAAAAAGAAAAAATAAAGATAAAAAAAAAAAAGAAGAAAAATAAAATTAACTTTTTCTCGGTTGTTAAAAGTAAATTTCCAGAATACTCTTCTTTTGATTTTTCTTTATCATTGATGAAAGGACGAATAAAAAATTCTTGATAAGGATCATTTAATATTCCAAAAACAAGCCATGATGTTAGTTGACGAAGAAAAACTTGTTGACATTTATGAAATAATCTAAAGTAAATTTCATTCAATTTTTCTTGAAATTTTTTTTTTTTTAAAAAGAAATTCATACATTGAGATAGCAATTTTTAGATTTGGAATTCCAGTTGATAACCTTTCCATTAATTCAAAAAATATTTGAACTCCAACAAGATTTTCTTCAATAAATTTGATTAGTTCATATAATTGAGGTAATAGAATTTGATACTAATTATGATTTTTTTTTTTTTTTTTTTTTTTGAAAAGGGAGAGAGATTGAAAAAAAAAAAAAAACAATACATCATTAAAATGTTGAACAAGAAAAGATAAAATGATATTTGGTTCTTTTAAAATAATTTCTTCAGCTTCTAAAAGAGATCTTCGATATGGATCAAGAGCTTCTTCTAAACCTGTTGAAAGTGAATGAAGATATAGACTTTGATGCTTACCTATTTATTACAATTAGAATAATTGATTTTTTTTTGAGAAAAAAAAGAAATTGACCATATCCTCGAGTCTTTTTAATAAAATTTTCTAACCAATAATAATAATAGCCAAGGGAAATAATTCTATTAAGTTGTTCTCTTTCACTTTCATGAATCCCTGGAAAAGTTGGACAAAGTTCAAACTTATCATCTATTATAAATCAATCAAAAAAAAATCAATGAATAACGAAATTTCAAAGTAAAAAAAAAAAATCCAACCATTTAATACAAAGACGTCACCGTGATATCCAGCTAAACCAAGTAATAACTCATGATGCATTTTTTTCCTTTTTTTTTTTATTAATAAAGTAAGTTTGATTGTTTTATTAATTAGATGATGTTTTAATTCAAATTTGAATCGAAGTGTTAAGATCTTGTATTCGAATCAAAGAAAAGTTGCAGATTTTTTTTTTTCTGCCATTTTTTTCGCCATTTTTTTTTCTGATCACGAACAATCGAGGAAAACAAAATTCCTATCCTTTGTTTCATTTCCAAAAAGAATAAGTCCTTCAAAAAGTTTCATTACAATAAAATCCCGAAAGGAATTTCTAGGAACGAATTTTTCTCAAAAAATTATTTTCTTTTTTCATTTTCTTCTTTTATCAATAAAACATTTTTTTTTTTTTTTTTTTTTCCTTTTGATACAAAATTTCAAAAGAGAGAGGAGGGTTTATCTATTTTTTTTTTTCTTTCAATGATCAAGTCTTTTCTTCTTTTTTGTGCGATTTACAACCACTCCAATGTCTCGACTCTTCAAGGAATGTATAAAAGCACAAAAAAAGAAAAAATTGTTGCAGTTCCTTCCAAATGGTTATCTCCTTCACTGAATCAAAAATTTTTTTTCATCAAAAGAGGGATTTCATTTATTACTTTTTTATTGAAAATGAATCGATCACTGAAGAATCGATCCGAAGGAGAATACAGGACGAAAAGAGAAAAAAAAGCTCCTTTTTTTTGCTTATAAATACGCTCCTCCTTTTTATTTTTTTATTATTGCTTTTTCACTTTTTCTCCACTTATTAAATCTCTCTAATCCCTCTTTTCCCAAAACCCCTTCATTCATTCATTGATTCATTCACAATGGTTGTTGTTGACCCTCCACTCGGCTGGGACATTGTTTTATTAATCATTTGTTCAACTCATGCATTACTGTACATTTTATGTGCAATAAATAATTCAGATTGCTTACTCAGTCAAATAACTTTTATCTTAAACCAAGGTCTCCGAGTTTAATACTTTTAGCTCAAGTAAAATTTAATACATTCATTGTTTTTTTTTTTTTTTTCTGAAAGTCAAAAAAATAAAGAATTGAATTAAAATATTCTTTTTTTAATAGGCATTCGGAGTTTTCTTAAGTATGGAATCATGCATATCAATTGTTATGAAAGGTAAATTTTTGATATCCATTTTTTTCATTTTCATTTTTTTCATTTTTTTCATTTTTTTTTCCCTTTTCTTTCAAAGATTTTTCAAAAATAACAAATATAATAAATAAATTTAGAACCAAGAGAAATCTTTTGTAGAATTGAAGGATTTACTTACGTGCTTCTTCCAACTCTTTGGTCTTTCCCTCATCTCTTACTCTTCCCATCAGTTGTGTTCTCTTATGAATTCAATCAATTAAAAATTTCAAGAGGATTTAGAGTTCATAAATGGATTTGGTTCTGGAAAAAAAACTTTTCAGTTCGAACAAAATTTATCATTGTTATTCTTTCCTCCATCAATGCTATGGTAATCTATACTCCAATAGATATCACTCAAAAGGCATATTTGAATGAAGATATGTTATGTGTTCATCCTTCAATTTACTTTTTAGCTTTTGGAAGTTTTTTAATTGTCCTCACTCTATGTTATTTTTCTTATCGAATTTACTATGTGGATGAGCCCTTTTTTTTGAAGTATGAAGTCCTTCTAAACTTCTTTGCCTTTATGCCTTTGATCATTTGGTTTATGGTTTATCTCTTCTATCCTGCCCCATTTCTCCCCTTTTTTGACCTTCGAATTTCATCTCTTGTTGCAGCAATTGGAGGATTTACAATCAATATGTTATTTCCAACCTTATTAACTTTTGATTCATTTGAAAGAAAAATGAATCGAAAGAAGATATCTAAAGATGAATCACAAGAATTATTAGCGATCAAATTAAGAAGAACAAGTTCTGATCAATTCAAGGATGAATTTTATTTTGTACTTCAAAGTCCAATCTTATTTGATAGTTTTGTTGAATATACAGTCAAAAATTGGTCAGTTGAGAACGTTTTATTCTATCAAGCTGTTGAGAAATTTGAAGAGGAATTCAATAATCCTGGATTTAATTCAAAAGAAGAAGTTCAAAAAATTGTAGAAGAGTTCATTACACAAGGATCACCTTTAGAAGTTAACATTGAAAGTCGTCGAAGGCAAGAGATTTTCAATGCTCTAAAATCAGGAAATATTGTAATTGATATCTTCTCAGGAGCTAAATATGAGATCTATTGTTTAATGAAAGGAGATAGTTTTGAAAAGTGGAGATCAACCCCAGCTTACATTGCAGCTCTAAAGGAAGAAGTAGAAAGAAGTCAATCATTCGACTCATCCTCAAAGCGAAACTCATTGCATCAAAATGGAGTTGGTATAATGGATGATTTCCTTACTGGAAGTGGGAGACAAAAACTCCCAAAAACTGCTCGTCCTATTACAGTTTCTCCAAATTCAAGTTCAGATCAAAATGTATAATAGAATATAAGTTTTGTTTGTAATATTAAATTTATATTAATATCTCAATCTGTTGATTGTTTTGTTATTGTTTTTTTGTAAAAAGAATCACTAAAAATCATTGAGAATCGATTAAAAAAACAATTAAAAAACAACCTGAAACATGAGATTGCTGGCCCTTGTCTCTTGTTTGTTGATTTTCAACCTCTTTTTGACTCAAGTTTCTGGTTTAAACACAACAAGAGTAAGTACTTTCAATGTTTTATGTCAAGCTTGTAGTTTACTTGAATATGATCGTTGGGAAACAAGGTTGGGATATATGAAGGATCTAATGGATCGTTATTCTCCTGATATTATTGGGGTTCAAGAATTGATTGATGAAAGAAATGTTAGGGATTTTAATGAGTTGTTGCCAAATCATCAAGCATTGTTCTTTAATCATTCAAGACTTCCTTCTTATCCTGATGCTACTATTTATTACAGAAAGGATGTATGTTTTATTTATTATTTATTATTTATTATTTAGAATTTTATTTTATTTATTATGCGTGGCATAAGTAAATTTACTTATAAAACTTTTAAAAAATAGAGATACTTAGTCCTTGAACATGGAAGCTATTGGTTAAGTAGACATCCTGATAGACCTTTCTCAATGGGTTGGACATTTTCTCTCTTCAGAATTGTTACATGGGCAGTTTTTCATGATAGTTTCTCTAATCAAGAGTTTCTCTTTATTTCTACTCATTTTGATAATAATGGAGCAAATAAAGAACCAAGCGCAAATTTGTTTTTGGATCGTATTCGCCCTTTCACTGAAAGAGGAATTCCTGTTATTGCTGTTGGTGATTTTAACTCTAACTTGGAAAGTTCTTCATACCAAATTTTAACATCTGATCCTCAAGTTATTTTGAAAAATACTTTGGATTTAGCAGAAAAATCGACTTTGAACAAAAATACGTATTTTTTATTTTTATTTTTATTTTTATTTATTTATTTACCTTTTCTCTTTATTTTTTTCTCTATTCTCTCTTTTCTTTACCTTTCAATAATTGAAAGTACTTTTTTTTTTTTTCCAAAAATGATTTCAAAATAAATAAATAATAGTGATTTGAGTGATGGCTTTGCTTGTCCTGGCTCAACAGCTGGTAATTTCCCTACATGTGTGATTGACCATATCTTTGTCTCTGGAGACGTTGATTGGAAAGTTCATTCATGGGTTGTGGATATGTGGCAATATGGAGATGAACCATTCTTTCCTTCAGATCATAGATCTCATTTTGTTGAAGTTTCATATTGAAATTAAGAACTTTTGAGTTTTATTTTTATATTTTCTTTTTTTCTTTCTTTTGGAGGAATTTATTTGGTTTCCTGAACGAAAAAACGCTTGTAAATTTTCTTCGTTTTTTTCAAAGACATTGCTGGAACTGATTATTCTCAATTTTTCAAGTACAGTTCCTTCAATGATTTAAACTTTGCTGGGGCATGGAGATTTGTGCATATCCTTTCTGATCCAATATCTTTGATGGTTTTTTTTTTTTTTTTTTTCTTTTAATTACATGTTAAAATGGTTTACAGAAAATAGGAATGAAGTTTTTCTTGAGACATCAGTTTCTTCAGCCTAGGTAAATTATTTTTTGATTTCACTTTTCCTTTCTCTTTCTAAATAACTTTTTTTTAAAAGAAATTTGGAGTTTCTAGATACTCTCACTTGCTGAACAATCGCATGCAGTAAGGTCCAAATTTTGATTTTGGTTTTTGTAGTTGGAATTTTTTAATGTCCTTTCTCGATTTTCTGCTTTTTTTATGCAATGAGCATTCACATCAAACTCAAGTCCGTTATTTTTTGCGTATGTGGACATTTCAGTTTTCGTTGTTTGAAAGGAGGCGATTTTTTTATTCCTTGCATGTTTGAAATTTCTCAAATTGGTTTAACCTCTTTCATGGTGAGGTTCTTTATTATTTTTTTCTGGCAAATTTTTAAGAAAAAAAAAAATAAATAAAAAAATAGAATTCTTGAATTCTTCTGTTGAGTTAATTCACAAGTTTCTATAATTTTTAAAAGTTTTAGTGCATCTAGATTTTTTACGTTTATTGTAGACAAAATGTTGTATGATACTTTTAATAAGTCCATTGTTCTGGAAGAAGTGATGAGACAAGATCATGATCAATTGATGTTTAAGCAAATGTTATCAAGAATTCGTGATGGAGAAGTTGGGATAGAAGATTGGAGATTATTGAATTTTCGCATGTCTTGAGGAAATAAATTGAATATATTATTGAATTGAAATGTCGAACTTCAAAAATAAATAAATAAATAAAATCAAAAAAAAGAAACTTTCGAATCCAAAAACAACCACAATCTTTTATAAATTGATTGTCGATCCTTTGTTTATAGACGGTGATTCATCTTCTCAATATCAATGACTCATTATTGACCTTCTTTCTTCATTTCCATTGGTTTATTTCAAACTTTCTCTTTTTCTATTGGTCAGTCTAATAGTTAATTAGAAGTTTTTACTTTGACCGACTTATAACTCCAACATCAACTCCAATTAATGATATTTTATCCCTTGATTGTATCGTATACTCTCAGAATAACAATAGAAATAATAATCTTATAGTTATTTTTTATAGTAGATTTTGAGTTGGTTAATTCAAAGGGTTTTTTCTTAATAATTTCTTTTGAACTTTTGAATCAATTCCTTCCAATGTCCTTTGTGATTGTTGTTTAATTTAATAACTTTGTATCAATAATTTCTCAATTTCTAATCAATAACTTCTTCATAATTTCTTAATTTTAAATCAATTTAATCAATTTTTATTTCGAATTGATGAAAAGTTTATCATATTTTATTAATTTGTTGATCAATTTTTATTAATCATTTGGTCAATTTTTTTGTTCGAAATTTTCCTTTATTTTCTATTTTATTTTGTAATTATTGGATACACCTGCCTTCTTGTTCCTATTCTCCTATTCTCCCTGCATTTACTTCCCTTTGTTTGATTCCCTTTCAATAGAGATTTGAAAAGAAATCAATCAATCAATCTCACTCTCTTATTCCCACAATGTCACTTCGAAAATTGGCTTCATTTTGGAGGGTAAGGAACATTATTTTTCATTTAATTCAACTTGTTTTCAATTTGATTCCCAATTCAATTCAATTCAATTGTAGGACCATCGAGAGACAGCAAATGAAAGTATTCTTGAAGCTGCAGAAAGAGGAGATGTTGCAGCAATTGAAAGAGGATTGAGTCGTGGAGCAAATATAAATGCTTGTGATAGATATGGTGAGACACCATTGATGTGGGCGGCATTTAATGGAAGGACTGAATCTGTATCTTTTTTGTTAAAGAATAATGCTGATGTAGGAGTTCGTGCTTGGCTTGATTCAACAGCAATTCATCTAGCAGCTGATAACGGATCTGTAGAAATTGTAAAATTATTAGCTCAATATGGAGCAGATATTCATCAAAAAGATCTTCAAGGAAGAACATCACTTCATCGAGCTTGTATAAAAGGACATTTTCGAGTTGTTGAGGTGAGAAAGAAAAACTAAACTAAGAAAAGAAAAAAGAATAAGCAAAAGCAAAAGAAAAGAAAAGAAACTAATTTTTTATTTTAATAAATCTTTTAATAAATAGGCTTTATTAGATCTTGGTGTTCAAGTTGATGTTCAAACAAATAGAGGGAATACAGGAATTGGACTTGCTGCTCAATATGGACATTATGAAACTGTAGCTCTTCTAATAAAAAAATCTGCTGACCTTCTTAAAACTCCTGATTTTGGAGGCTGGTAATTTTCTTTATTATTTCTTTTCTTTATTTCTTTGTTTCTTTTTTTTTTCTCTTTTTATAATTATTAGAATTTCAATTATTTTTTTTTTTAGGACTCCACTTCATCGAGCTGCAGCAAGTAGTAATGCAAAACTTGTTCAATTATTAATAGATGCAGGAGCAGATGTTAATGTTCAAAATACTGTTGGAGCTACACCTTTACATGTTGCTGTAACTGAGGCAGATGAAACATGTTTGGAAATTGTAGAACTTCTCTTATATAATGGTGCAAGTTTATCAAGAAGAACAATTGATCATAAAAAACCTATTGATTTCACTGATAATCCTAAAGTTAAAGAATTTTTAAAGAAACCTCATCCATATCAAGTTCCTTCCCTAAAAAAGTTAGCAACTACCGCTATTTGGAGATATCATCTACACACAGACATCAAAGGATTACCTCAAGAACTTCAAAAATATGTAAGAAATACATTGTAACAAAACAAAACAAAAATAAAAAATCAAAATTTTGAAAAAAAAAAAAAAAAAGAATTTGTTTTTTTGTTTTTTTTTTTAGCAAGATTCAAAATTATTCAGTTTTATATCTTCCATGAACTGGAACATTCAGAAGGCGACTCAATCCTCCTAAATAATCAGCAACTGCATTCCATCCAGCGGAATTAGTTTCTTCATAATGCTCTCCATCTTCATAACTCATTGGACCAAGTTTGCATGTTTGAATTACAAGTTCTGCAATCTATTTAATAGGATACATAAAAAAAATTATATTTTATTTTATATTTTTTTGAATAAAAAAAAGACCTCTTCGCTGAACTTTTCTGAATAATATTCTCTTGCGGCATCAAAGTCATTGAATATCAAATCGCAACTCTCACCAGACATTGAATCTTTGTAATCCAAAGCACCTTTTTCATAAGCATCTAAACATGACTCAGGTGTATTAACATCAACACAATTTATTCTCCAATCACAAATTGGGAACATATAACCCAATTGATCACCTATTGTTTTTTTTTAAAAAAAAAGCTTAAATTGGAAAGAAAATTGAAAGAAGAAGGAAAAAAACCTGTTAATCCACAGACAAAGCATGGAGATTCTTCTGTACAATTTAACATAGAATGAATTGTTCCAGGAAAAGTATAATCTTTGCCTAAATTTTAAAATTTTGGACTTCTTGTAAAATAAAATTAAATAAAATTAAATAAAATTAAACCTGTTGGATGAAGTTCTGGATGTCTAAAATAATCTTCAATGTTTCCATTATCAAAATCTTGAGGAACTCCGACTAATAAAATAACATTTAAATGAATTGATTTTTGGAAAAAAAAAATTGATTAGAGAAACCTGAGATTTCTGGTGCTAATTCTCCAGGAATACTAATAAGTTTTAAAGGTCCAATTCTGATATATCTAATTTCAATCCTTCCATAATTTCCTTTTCTCACAGGGATAGGAGTATAAGTGTACTCATAGTTATCTAATTATTCATGATTTAAGAAAATGAAATGAAATGAAATAGAATATGAAAATAGAAAATAGAAAACCTGAAACACATTCTTCTTCAGATGGATTTCCTTCAGGACAAATATATAAAGGTCTGAGATTATATCCAATTTTTAATGGAATTTCATCATTTCCAAAAAATGCGCTTCTGGGAACGAGACCTGAAAAAAAAAGAAAAGAAAAATTAAAAGATGAAAAAAATGAAAAAAAGAAAAAAAAACGAACCAACTCTAAAGAAAGGATTTGAAATTCTTGAAAATATTCTGGTTGAACGAAATTCAATTGGTTCATTTTTAGGAATTGAAAACCTTGTTTCCAAATTTGCAATCTATTATTTAATTTGAGATGATTAATTCAAGTCTAGGAAAAAAAAATGATTTAAAAAAAAAGAAAATTACTTGAACAGCTAATTGTTCACCAATTAGATATGCTTTTCTGAAACTATATGGTAAAGGTTCAGCACCTGGAGGAGGATTTATTCCATCTCCGAGTGGATGTTCTGGAGTAATTTCCCAAACATGTCCTCCAGGCTAAAAAATTCAATAATTTATAATTAATTTTCTGATTCAATTTTAAAATAAAATAATTAAAATTTTACTCCAACTTGAGTTCCAATAGCACCATTAAAATAAATAACTTCTTCACTTCCATCAAGTTCTTTCAAATTATTGTTTATTTTCAATTAAAAATTTTTCAAATAAAAAAAAGAGCTGAAAGGAATAAATAATACTTTGTAAAACTTTATATAAAACTCCTGGAAAATCTGAACTCAAAAATTGTCCTCTAGCTGTGCAATCTGGTGCATTTCCTAATCTCTCACAATCTCCAGGATTGGGAGTAGCACTTTAATTTATTTTTATTTATGAGATTATAATGAATTCAATGAATCAGAAAAAAAAAAAAAAAAAAGATAAATGAAATAAATAAGTAATACCGATAACCAAGTGTAACTTCAGGATGCATTGCCCATTGAACTATAGTGAATATTCTTTTTCCAGTCGAAGTATCAACTGCTCTTAATACATGAACGTTTTCATCAATAATAATTGGATCTCTTGTATCTTCTAAACCAAAATAATGTTTAAATTGTCCAAAAGATAATTCAGCAGGACGAAGGTTTCTAATTGCATCAATAGTTGCTTCTTTCATTTCATTGTACATGTATTCTTGATACTTTCTATTGAGAGATCCAGTTAAACCAGATGTATCAGGTCCTAATAATTTTTTTTAATTTAAATTCCATCTTTTTTCAAATCAAATAGAAAAGAGAGAGAGAAAAACCTTCATGATTATGTTGACCATGACAAAAGAATCTCAATCTTGAAAATGTTTCTGGTCCAACTTCTTGTTCAACTAAATCATAATATTCTTGAAAATCAGGTTCAAAGATCATATAAACTTCAACAGAAACAAAAACTGCAATTGTTTTTGGTTCATCCTCTAATTTTAATTTTAATTTTTTGGTTTAGTTTTGTTTTGTTTTTGTTTTTTTTTTGAAAAAAAATTATTTGAAATCAAACCTTGTTCAATTGCTGCAACATGAACTCGAATATCATGACGAACCCAATGAGCACTTGCATCACCATTTCCTACAGGAATAACTCCATCATCAAATTCAAGAACAAAAGTTCCAGCAGATGTCGCATCTTCATCTGATAATTCAACAAAGTATGATGTTGATCCATTCACTAAAGGAAGAATACTTCGTCCTCCAACTCCAACATTGAATCCAAATATCGGTTGATAAAATACAAATAAAATGCAAATCAATGAAAGAAACATTTTTGATTTCCTAATATTATTTATTGTTGTTAATTAATTAATTGAAAGGTTATTTTGGAAAAGATATCAGGACACCTGCATTTTGATTGTTTTTTCTTTCAAATTGAGGCAATCAATTCAAATAAACTTACTTCAAATAATAATAATAATTTAAATTTGATTTGATTCAAATTTAAAATCTCACTTTTAAATCACAATTAACTATGAATCAATGAATCGTTTCAATATCTTCTCCTATTATTTTTAATAGTTTTTTTTTTTGGTTGCAATTAATTTTTTTTTTTTTTGAGATTTTTGCAATTATATTAACAATTATTTCATTGAAAGAATGATATTGATGATTTTTGAACATTTTTTACTCATTGAATTGAATCAAACTGTTGTTGAAGCTTATAATCAAAGCGATTCATTCATTGTAAGAGGTTGATAAGTTCAAGAAAAGATTTATGCAAGGGGTTTTGTTGATTTTGATTTTTTTGTTTTTTGTTCGCCAAAAAAAAAAATGGCGAAAGAAACAACAACAAAAACGAAATTCTGGTTCCTATTCTCTTCTGATCTCTTTCTATTCTTATTCCTTTCTCTTTTTAATCTTTTCAAGATTAAAGCAAATAATTATAAAGCGACCCCTTTTGGATTGCTTGCAGATATTATTAAATTACTAGGAAATGATAAAAGAGTTGATACTAATCAGGCAAACTGTGATGATATGACACCATTTTATATTTCTTGTCAAGGTGGACAAATTGAAACTGTGAAATTATTATTAAATGATAAAAGAATTGATGTTAAAGCAAATATTAATGGAGTAACACCTTTTTGGATTGCTTGTCAAAAGAACATTTTGAAATAGTGAAACTATTATTAGATCATGAGAGAGTTGATGTCAATCAAGTAAATAATGATGGTTGGACACCTCTTTATCACGCTTGTTCAAAAGGACATATTGAAATTGTGAACTTATTAATAAGAAGTTGGAGAGTCAATATTCACTTAAAAACAACACGTGAAGGAAAAACGGTGATTGATATTGCAAATGAGAGAAAAAGAAAGAGAGAAATAGAAAAATATTGGAAAGAGATTGCTGAGCTATTGAAATCAAGAGTTGGTAAATCATTTTTCATTTTCACTTTTCAATTACTTTCTTCAAAATGATAATTCAAAAAAAAAAAAAAAAAGATTATGAAGCTACTTCTCTATTTGCAACTGTTGTTTTACTTTCTGATGGTTATTTAAACTATAAACACAATTAATCTAAATGATTTTCTGAAAGCCTGAATAATGACAACTTCTTCTCTTTGAAAACGGATTCTAATTGTCAGGGAAAAAACAAAAACAAAAAAAAGAAATACTTGCTGCGCAATTAAATTACTTCTATCTCCCAATCTCCTTTTCATTCTTTGATCACAATCTCACCAAAATTCTTTATAAAGTTCAAATTGAGAACGAACAAAAGGAGGAAATCCCAAGATCTCTTTTCATCCACAATTTTAATCCTTAAAGCTTGAATTTCAAACATAGCTAGCTTATATAATATAATCTCACTTCTTCATCATTTTTCAAGTAATAAGAAAAACTGGATTCCAACGATTTATAATGAGAATAATGATGTTTTGTAAGCAAAGAAAGAAAGAAAAGTTTCGAAGAAGAAAAGAAAAGAAAAGAAAAGCGGAAAAAAGGAAAACAAAAAGGAAAATTTTGGTCAAAAGCAAGATTTGATTCGAAAAAAAAAAGTATAAAAGGGAGAGAAAAAAATTCAAAAAAAAAAAAAAAATTCCAACAAAACAAAAAGTTTTTTTATTATAAACTTAATATTATAAGCTTATAATAACTTTAGAATAATATCGAAAGCTTGGATTGAGAAATGTCTGAGGTAAAGAAATTTAAATAAAATTCTTGTTGAATTTTGAAAATTTTGAAAGTTGTTGAATTTTTTGTTATTTGTTATTTTGAATTGAAATATTTTGAATTCTTTTTCGTTAAAGTTTAAAGGTATATTTTTCAAAATGTTAAATGTTAAATGTTAAATGTTAAATATTAGAATTGTTTTTATTGTTGTGAAATTGAAGTTTGTAAATGGTATTTGTTTGAATTTCTGTTTTTTTTTTTTTTTTTTGATCTCAGTTATAAAACTTACTTTTAATACTTTAATTATTTCTTTTTTATTTTCAATAATTATTTCTTATTTTATTCTTTTAAATTGTTTGTTTTTCAAAAAAAAATGAAAAGATCTTTCATATTTATTGATATTTATTTTCCTTCTTATTTTCCTGCTTATTTTCCTTCAAATTTTCCCCTTGTAACCAAAAAACAAATTCAATTAGAAAAAACCTTTTGTTGAGTTATACTCCATTGTAATCTGCCCATATGTTCAAAGAGTGAGAATCGCTTTGTTAGACAAAAAGATCTCTCATAAAGTTCATATCATTGACATCACAAAGCCAAGACCTGACTGGTTTTTGAAATTGAATCCCCTTGGAAAATGTCCTGTTCTTGTTCATGATGGAAATGTTATTGTTGATTCTGGTCTCATTCTCAAATACATTGAAGATAGTACAATTTTTTTATATTTATCTTTTCTTTTTATTCTTTAATACAATTATTAATTTTTTTTTTCCCCTTTTCAACAAGTCACTGGAAAGAGCACACTCCCAGTTGATCCATACCAAAGATACCTCTCAAGAGCATTAAGTGCATATGCTGATTCAGATTTCTTCCCAAGTTTCTTTAGCCTCTTGACAAATCAAGATCGTTCAAAAGATCAAGAATTGATTGACAAAAGACTCAAGGTTTATCGCGAATTGAATTCAAAACTTTTACAAACAAATCCTGAAGGAACATATGCATTCGGAGATTCTTTATCACTCCCAGATTATACTTATGCTTCTATTCTTCTTCGTGAAGTTGCTAATAAACATTATCGTAACTTCGAAATTCCTGATACTGAAGAATATAAAAGAGTTCTCAAATGGAAAAATGGAATAACATCTTTAGATATTGTTAGAAATACTTGCTTTGATGATGAAACCATCATTAAAATGTTACTTGATTATTCAAATGGATACACTGGTGGAAAAGCTCCTCCAGGAAAAGAAAGTGTTTTTACAATGTTTTCAGATTCAA
>ERZ778024.2763-NODE-2763-length-14310-cov-7.431147_pt1 | contig 14310 bp, 10 predicted proteins | sample MGYA00375754_ERZ778024 | MGnify/ENA primary metagenome ERZ778024 (study PRJEB29350, sample SAMN05389827) | bioreactor metagenome | isolation source: Thiocyanate bioreactor | place: South Africa: University of Cape Town | collected 2014-02-18 ...
TTTTTTTTATAAATTTATAAATTTTTATTTTTTTTTTTTTTTTTTTTTTTTTTTTGCGTTGGGAGAGGATAAATTGTGAAAAAGTAAAGGATTGAAAAAGCAATTATAAACTTTTAGTTTCAATTAATAATTGAAAAGGAGATTAATTGAAAAGGATTAACAATAATTGTTATTATTTTATTATAATTGGTGTAATAATAATAAGAGGAGGAGAAGTGAAAGGTTAGGTAAGTTTCAATAAGTTATCATTGGAGGTTATATTCGAAGGAGAAATATTCAAACAGGAGAATAAAAGAAAGTTTATATTTATTTATTGGATTGTGCTTATTGAAATTGTCTATTCCCCCCCGCCCATTTGTATTGATACAGTTAAGTTCAAGTGAAAGTTCCTTTACAATTAGAAGTTAGTTGAAAGAGGAAGAGAAGTATTAAGGAGATTTATTATTATTATTATTGTTAAAGAAAAGTCCATGAAAGAAAGTAATTAAACAAGTTTAAAAGAAGGTTATTGTTTTATTTATTATTGTTACTGTTATTTATTTATTATTTTATTGTTTGAAACTCGTTTTTATTGTGATTTTATTATTGGGAGATTTTTTTGTTTTGAGTTATGAAACATTCAAAATCAATTAATTAATAAATTAATATAAAAAAGATATTTAAAAAATGGATGTATTAAGAAGATTCAGCTTTCGAAAACCACGAGAGCCAGAAGTGGAAACTACTGCTTCAGATTCCACAGGAACTGAAACAAAAGTACCAAGGAGCCCAAGTTTTGGTGAACAAACAAAAAAGAGAGTCAGTTCATTTAGTCGGAAAAATAAAGAGGATGGGGAAAAGAATAAAGAAAAAACAAAACAATTGGAAAAGGATAATCAAAATGAAAGTGAAACGGAGAAGAATAATAAAAAGAAAGAGGTTGAAAAGGAGGAACATACAGGCCCAAAAAGGTCTTTAAGTTTAAGAAGATGGAGTGAAAAGGTATCTGGAGAGGAACAAGGATCTGCTCATCAAAGATCAAATTCTTTTCATCAATTCCAGGAGAAAGAAAGAAGATCTTCTGCTCCAACTTTCTCAACCCAACAGAAAAAAAATGAATCAGGATTAATTAGATCATTCTCATTGAAAAAACAGACTTCACCCCTTTCTCAAAAGGCTTTAGATATTCCTAACAAATCAGATCAAGTTGAATCAACTTCAAGTGACAAAGTAGGAGGAACAATAAGTGGAAGCCTCGACTCTTCAAGCCCAAAAACTCCAACAGAACAAGATCAAAGTAAACTTTCTCCATCTTCAAGAAGACTCTCTTTTCGTGGATTTAAAAGATCTTTTAAGAGCTCAGAGAAAAGGACAAATGATGAAATATCTGGCTCACCAAAATCTCAAGATAAATTCCCTAAAAAGAGGTTCAACCATGAGAGAAACTTTGGAAAACTTGATCGAAATAGAAGTGAGAATCCCAATGTTGATACAGCACTTGGAATTTATAACGCAGTTTTAAAAACAAAACAAAAGAATGTTCAAATCGCGGAAAATCCTACTTATTTCGTAGAAAGAGAGAATACCAAGCCACTAACAAGAAGTAGAAGTCTTTCACATACAAATCAAGCTTCTTTCCAACCTCCTAGGCAACATGAACTTTTAGTCTCAAGACCAACAGGAAAATTAAGACAAACATTATTAAAACCTTTTACTTCTCTCAATGCATCAAAATTAAAAAGTAAATTTCCAGCTCAAGAAAATTTAGCAGAATCCGCAGAAGAAGAAAATACTGCAGCGAAGACCTCTGAACCAAATGAAGATGCCATCCCAACAATCACAATTGTTGGAGAAAATACTCAAGAGAAAGGAGAATCTCGTAACTCATATATCTCCGTTTCCTCAGGCCATAGTCAAACCTCAGCAACAAAGAGTGAAGTCTCTTTCTCAACAAAGGACTCACCTCAAAGTACCTTTAGTTTAGCTGCTTCACAAGGAAAAGTCTTTGATTTAAAAAATGTTCTAACTTTTGTTGAACCTGAAGGACTTCCAAGCTCCATCAAAAACTCAGATGAAGGAAAGGAACCCAATTTCAAGGCAGTAAATAAAGCATTACAACAAAAAATCAAAGAAGGAAGGAAAGAGAGAAATTTTAGATCTGCTCCCGCAATTCAATCTTCTTCTAGTACTTTAAGAATCGGAAATTTATTTATGTTAGTTCCTCTAATTAGTGAAAATTGGAATGTGTACTATTGTGAATTGACAATCTCTAGATTTTCAGTTTTTGAAAAAGAGGGAGATAAACAACCAATTTTTTCAATTCTTCTAACAGAAATTAATGAACTTTTAAAAGAACATAACAAATCTCCGGAAGGTTTTATTTGTACTATCTTTTCACATTCTATTGCTGTTGTAAAATTTATGGCTAGGTAATTTTTTAATTTTCTTTTTAATTTTTACAACCAATAAATAAATAAATAAATAAAGTGATAATGATATTCGTGATTGGATAATTGATTTAGAAGCAGCAAGAGTTGAAGCACTTAAAATAGTTTGTTCGAGTGCAACTTTAAAAGAAGGACATTCACCATGCAGGTTCTTATTTCAATTCTTTTTTTCTTTTTCTTTCTTTCTTAATTTTTTTTTTTTTAAAATCAAAAACTCTTCTTTTTTTTTCTTCTAATTATAGCTTTGATCAAATTTATAATATTTCTGGAGATAGAGGTATTGGTGGATTCTCCTTTGTAAAGGAAGCAATTGATAGAGAAACAGGAAAACATGTAATTGTAAAATTTTTAAACAAAGCTTCAGTTAAATTAAGTGATGAAGGAATTCCATTGGAAATTGATATTTTATCAAAAATGAAACATGTAAATATTGTGGAAATTAAGGAAGTTTTTGAATCTGAAGACTATTTTATCTTTATTATGGAAAAATTTGGAAAAGGAATTGACCTTTTTGATTTTCTTCAAGAACAAGAAAAGTTATCTGAAGAAGAAGCAAGAAATATTTTCAAACAAGTTCTTTCAGCTGTAGTTCACTTAGCATCTCAAAATGTAGTTCATGGAGATATTAAAGATGAAAATATTATTATTGATCTCGAAACTCAACAAGTAAAACTAATCGATTTTGGTTCAAATAAACGGTTTGACTCCTCTAATGAAGAATTTACAATTTATCATGGAACAAAACATATGGCATGTCCTGAGGTTTGATTCAATATTTCCACCTTTTTCTTGATATTTATTTATTTATTTATTTATTTATTTATATTTCATCAAAAAAAAAAAAGAAAAAAAAAAACCTCCTATTAACTATTAACTATTAACTCTTTCAAATTTTTAGATTATTAGTAATCAACCATTCAAACCATTACGCCAAGAGATTTGGTCTTTAGGAGTTTTACTTTTTATTCTTCTGACAGGTGAAATACCTTTTGAAACTGAGGAGGATATCTTAGAAGGAGCCCTTCCTGAAGATTTAAGATATAAATTATCAGATGAGTGTCGAGATTTACTTTGTACTATGTTAGAAACTAATCCAAAATTTCAAGCTTCTTTACAAGATATCATGAATCACGATTGGTTAAAGTATGACATCGTTTGAACCTCAAAAAGAGGAAAGAAAAAAAAACCCTTGTAATATTATATTTTCTTATAAAAGTTATGAATGATAGTTTAATTCAATTAAAAAATGGGTTTTCTTTTATTTTGCAATTCATTAATTATGTGACATTTGTTCCTCACATTTTTTGGGTGACATATAATACAAACATTGGAACAATCTGAGAATCTTGGAAAACAACTAATTCTTGAACAAGGAAAGGGACTTCGAGAGATTTCACAGAGGGAAAAGCCTTTGCTTTCTCTCTTCCATCAACTTTTTTTTTTGAAAAAAGAAAAAAGAGGATTAGCTATTAAAGAAATATTCAATAATCAAATAAAATAAAATAAACCAAAAGTTAAATGTGATTGGTATCCAGCTTGACAACCTTTACCCAAGAAAGATTCTGTTATTGAAAAAGGATGTTCTGTTATTGGAAATGGATTTCCTATTCATTTAATTTATTTTTTTATCAAAAAGCATAAATTTTGAAATTTAAAAAATTAAAAATCAAACCAGGTAAAACACAACAAAGTAGGATTACATATCCTTTTTCAGTTCGAGAAGAATATTGTTGAGCATAAGTCATCGAGTCAGTCGTATAAAGTCCTAGAAAGAAAAAGAAGAAAGAAAAAGAATAAGTTACTTAGTTATATTTATTTATTTATTTATTTATTTTTGAAAAAAAAAGAAAAACCTCTCCCAAACCAACCTTGGTCTCTAGTTGAAATATTTGCAAGTCCAGTTGCACAGATTTTCCAAACAGATTCTTCAGAAGTTCCATGAAGCATTGGGATCACAAACGGTTTGGTACCATCATTCCAATTGAAAAAGTTGGCAAACGTCGAAAATTTTTCAAGAAATAGTTTTCTTTGTTCATAATTTGAGATTTTGGATGATACTTGCTTATTAAAAGGTAGATCTGATCTTCGACCATGAAGCACTTCCCTTTGTCCTTCAAAATTCCGTATTAAAGTTAAATTACAAATTGCATGAGCTTCATTAATTATAAAATCATTATGACGAAAGTGAGCCATGAAGCCGGAAAGCTTTTGAAAACACTCTTCATCAAGGATTTGATTTGATTTTTTTATACACAGGCTTGAAAAGGGAATTTTTTCTTCATGAACTTTCCATCTTATATCCGGGAAGCAAGACCAAACGAAAAATGGGATAACACGAATCCTTGTTGATGAGTTTAAATCATTGAGTGTTTTGATTTCAAAGAATTGATCTAATTTCACATTGTAATATTCCAGTTTAACTTGTTCTTTGATCAAAAATGAATTTTTAATTGTCATTGAAAGTTCCTCAAGTGTAAATGGACGATGAACTGAAATGGTCTTACTTTCTTGATTTAAAGAAACTTGTAACTCAAACTCGGGTCCAACTGGTAAAGAGAGCTCCTTTTTTAATATGGTCCTTGTTCCTAATGGATCATTTTGAAAAAGTTCAAGCAGCTCAAGAATATCAGTATGGTTTTCTTCTTTGATCAAATCCAGAAATCTCTTCCCTTCAAATGTCATTGAGAATGAGATTTCTCTTCCAGAAGCTAAAATTTCCATAACTGTTGTTAAGTGACCATTTTTTGAAGCAAAAAAGAAGGACTCAGATTCAAGGGAAACTAAATTGCTTCGAAGTAATTGGCGTACAACTTGGGAGTGTCCTTCATGACATGCGATTTGGAGGGGAGAAATTTCTGATTTTGTTGGAATGAGATTAACATCACTTAGAAGAATTTCTACAATCTCTGAGTGACCTAAGACACAAGCAATAAAGAGGGGGGTGAAACCATACGGATCGACTTGATTCATATTAATTTGACCATTTATAAGTAGCTCTTTGACGATTTCAGTGTGACCTTGTTGAATTGCAATATGCAATCCAGTTAGTTCATTCGTTTTCGTCTGCAAATCAAAATTTTCATTTAACATTTTTTTGATGTCACCAATTCGTCCTAAGGCACAAGATACAAAGAAGGGAGTTGTTCCATTATTGAGAGGGTCTATCTCTGCTCCTGGAGGGAATAAATAATTAATCCCAAGCTCCGAAAACAAGAGATGATTTTCTTTGAGAGGAACTGTTAAAAAGTTGAGTTTGTTATGAGAGAAATAATACTGCTTAACATTATGAGGAAAGTGAAGAAAATATTGGAGTTGAAAAGTATAGTTTTGTGAAATAATGTCTTTGGTAGCATCCAAAACTAAAAAAAGTACGGCCATTGAAGTTACATGAGAAGGACCTTTAACTAAAATATCTAAAGTTTTTATGTTTGACATGAGGGAGACTGATTGAGTAAAGATATTTCCTGGTGAGTAAGAATCAAGGAGTTGTAAAGCAACTGAACATTCACGAAACTTGAAAATGAAGCCAGTTGACCAGAAAAGAGGTTCATTATCCAAATGAAGGATGGAAAATAGTTTGCAAGTGATTTGAGGAATCAAAGTTGAATGAAACATTGAACAGTTATCATCAATAACTAACCTTCGACCAACATTAATTGGAAAAGTTTGAGACCAAAATTCAGTCTTTATCTTCTCCTCAGGAAAGTTGTCCATAACAATTGGAATATACTTTTGTTCTTCATCAGAATTCAGTTTGAGTGAGTAACAATAATTTAACGATAAAAACAGGTTTGGGATCGAAAAGTGTTGTTGTTGTGAGAACTGGTGTTGAAAATCAGACTTCTTAAGAAAGGATTGTTTTGAGTTTGTAAGGAAATGTTGAAGATAAATTTTTGAAAATTTTTCAAGGTCAACACAGATTAGGTCACAATTTCGATTGTATTCATTTTGTGTTTTGATGATAAAAAAATCTTGAGTCAATAATAGTTTCAAGATCCAATTTGAAGCAATTTCCTCACTCACTTTTAAAATTTTAGATATCTCTTTTTCAAGATTTTCTCTTTCATAGATGGTGTCCTTCAAATTCTCAAAAAATTTAGTTGGCAATAAATGGGGAACTGTTATCCTTATCTTTTGAAGCAATTCATTTGAAACCTGGTGAATATGATCATGGATTTTCGTCATTTCTTTTCTTTCTAAATAATTTTGCCAATACCATTCAGATATTGTAATTTTGCTTTGAAATTCCTCTGTTAATTTATCAATCAAGGCTTGAAGACTTTCCTGAAGGGAATCAATAATTTCATCATTAATTGCCTTATTTCTATGACTAAAAACGACTATAACTTGAGTTTTATGATCAGGAAGTGACTTCATCCAAAGATACCTAAACCAAAACCAAAGTTGATGTTGATAATCCGTTTGGAAAGGATTAATGAAGACAATGAAAATTGTCCGATAAGTGATCATAAAATGATTAAGCATCTGAAAGTCTGTAAAGTTTCCACCATAATCAAAGATTTGAAATGAAATATCTCTTGATTTCACTTGTCTATCCATCTCAACCCAAGAGGTTGATTGATATCCTCTTCTAAAAGTGGAAATAAAGGACTTTGCTAAGCCTTTCCGAAATGAAGATTTTCCAGATTGTTGAAAGCCGAGTAAGTAAATAGGTAAACGACGAAATTCAACACCTCTTCGATTAAGAATAGCCATAATTTCTTTTGTTAAATGATCTGACATTAAATTTTCAGATAAATAAATAATTTTCAAAGAAAAGTTGAATTGATGAAGAGCAGATGAAATTCTTTTAGCAGTTGAATCAGTCAAGTTATTGTTCCTTAAATCTAAAACTTCTAAACAACTATCTTCAGTAAGAAGTTCAATTACTTCATTGATTTTAACATCAGATAAAGCATTATCTTTGAATTTTTTTATTTTTTTATTATTATCAAATTTAAATTTAAATTAATTAAATTAAAAGGAAATGAAATAAAACTTTTGAGAGTGAGCACTTTCAGTTTCTTCAAAAATTTTAAACCTTTAGGAATGACTAAATTGATGTTATCAGAAAGATCAAGGCTTTCAATAGAAACCAATTGATGGGCTATAGTTTTTGTTTATTAAAAAAAAAATTTTTTTTTTTTTTTGTTTTACCTTGAAAAGTTGGGATTTGGGTGTCTGAAATTGAAAGGAAAGTAAGATCAGATAATTTTCTTGAGGTAAGAGGTTCAAAACTTAATTTCTCTGGGAAAATATTGAGTGTTGTAAGTTCGAGAAAAATCAATGTTTTGTTGATATTTGAGGAAATTTCTTTGGAGATCTTAAAATGATTATTTTGAATGTCTAGAACTTTTAATTGTGAAAGGGATGAAAATAAAGTTGGAAGAGGCGAAAAATTGTTGAATTCTAAGTTTAAAACTTTAAGTTGATAAAGGGAACAAAATTGGTCCGGGAGTGATGTGAGTTGATTAAAGGAGAGATCAAGGTCAAAGAGAGGGAGGTTACAAATCTCTTCAGGGAATTTTGAAAATTTGTTGTGAGATAATTTGAGTTGAGTTAAATTAAAACATTCTTGAAAGGAGCTTGGGAGAGAGGATAAATTATTATGTGAAATATCAAGGTATACTAAAGATGTGAAGAGGAAATTTTTTGAAAGGGATTCTAATTGACAATTGGATATATCTAATTTAATGATGTCAATCATTTTCCTTGAATCTTCTGGTTGATAATTTAGGTTTGGAAGTGACATTCCAATTGTTAGAAAATCTAAATAAATTAAAATTGTTGAAATTCCTTTTGAATTGATAGAATCTGGAAATTGCCAAGGATTTTCAGAGAATTCAAAAGAGTTTAGCTTCAGTATGTTTCTCAATTCAATTGGAGGATTTGAAAAATTATTTGAATGAAGATTACAAGTTTCAAGATTGGAGAGACGAGTAAAACTAAAAGGAAGATTTGAAAGAAAATTGTATGAAAGGTCAATAAATGTTAGGTTTGTGAGTTCTCCAAAATCTTTAGGAAGTGATTTGAGATGGTTATGGCTGAGGTGTAAATGTAATAAAGATTTTAAGGTTAAAAATTGATCAGAAAGTTCTTCTATCTCATTGTCATTTAAATTGAGAGATCTTAAAGAGGCGAAGTGATCTATAAATTAGTTTTGCCCAAAAATCATTTTTTTTTTTCTAAAAAAGAAAGAAAAAAGAAAACAAAAAGCTTTTCAATACAAAATCTTACAAAATTGTTCAGGAAGGGAAACGAGTTTGTTCACAGACAAATCCAAATCAGTGAGATTTTTTAAACAAAAAACTGAATCAGGAATTTTAGTCAACAAACAATTTCGAAGGATGAAAGATGTTAAAAAAGATAGATCATCTAAATGGAATTCATTAATAAGAAAAACTCAAAGAATTGAAAAAAAAAAAGTAATAATAATAATAATAATTACGAATCCCATTAATGACTTTCTCAGCTGTTCTAAAAAATGTAAGATGTTTCAATGAAGTACAAAAAGGTAAAATCTCAGGGAAATCTAAAAATTTATTTCCTCCTAAATCAAGTTTTGAAAGTTTCTTGAGAGATTGGATTGATTGTGGAAGGGAGGAGAGAATGTTATTATTGAGATTTAAGTGGTTCAAATTAATAAATTTTGAAAATTCGTTTGGGATTACTGTTAAATCACAAAAAGATAAATCCAAAAAAGTGACCATTGAGATATCAGTGGATGTTATTGAAAAATTAATGGTCTTCAGTTGAGGAATTAATAAAAGGTTTAAAATTGAGTTTCTTACATGAAAAAAATTTTGAGAGTTTTCAATCAAGAGATCCCAAGAGCGATGTACAAAAGAAGCTGGATTTTTGTCTAAATCAAGGTATTGAAGGGAAGTATTTTTTTCAAGAGAAGAGGCTAAACTGAAAGCTCCTTCATTTCCAATATCATTTTTCCATAAGTTTAAAATTTGTAAAGTTCTATTTTTTTCTAAAGCCGAAGCAAGGTAAAAGGAACCTTCATCTCCAATTTTATTTCCACCAAGCCATAATTGTTGTAAAGAAGTATTTTTCAGGAGTCCCTTAGATATAAATTTTATCCCTTTTTGGGTTATCCTATTTTCATATAACCATAAAACTTGAAGAGTTAAATTTTTTTCTAATGCTTGACCTAATTTTATTGCTCCTTCATCCCCAATATCATTTGAGTCAAGACTAAGTTTTCTTAAACTTGTATTTTTTTCTAACATTAAAGCCATTTCTATTGCACCTTCATCTCCGATTTTATTCCAATGTAATGCAACGTGTTGAAGAGAATGGTTTTCTTGAAGAAATTTTGCAAGAATTTTAGCACCTTCAAATTTTATATCATTACCAAATAAAATTAATGTACGTAGATTTGAATTTCCATTTAATGCGTTGATTAATGTTTTTAACTCTCGATCACTGATTGGGTCACCTAAATTTATTTGGAACTTTAGGGAAAAAAAAAAAATAAAAAAAATAAAACCTGGGCCTCCTACGGTCAATTCATCAGTTGTTGAGCTTCGAAGTCGAAGAGCTTCCAAAGCATTTTTCATTGATGAACCACGTTTCTTTTCAATTAGTTTACGTTTAATCGTTGTCATTTTTCCATTTTCTCCTATCGCTGTGTATTGTTTCATTGAAATTTGGTCCACAAGATGTTGGATTGCTTCATCAATCCCGCTTCCTGTTTTTGCAGAAGTTTTGAACCTTCATGTTAAAACAATTTATCATTTCCACTCAATTTAAATATTCTTGAGTAAATTAAAGTACCATTGTGAAAATCCATAACCCTCACAAAAAGAATCCACGTCTTCATTAAAATCATTTTCGAGATCAACCTTTTTTTTATTTTATTTATTTTTTTTTTTTTTTTTGAGAAACGAAGAACTGATACTTTGTTTATAAGTAATATACAAGGTACTGGGCTCCCATCCAGTAAAAAGACTTTAGAGTCAATCTCGTTCTTCCAGAATTTAGTTGTCTCGAAAGCTCTAATGCTTTTCACATCACAAACAACAATAGCTCCAATAGCATCTCTATAATAAACCTGGAGTTACATAAAGTTATTTTTTTTTTTGCTCGATATTTTTCTTTCAGAAAGAAAAAAAAATAAAACTCTTGTCATATTTCCAAAACGCTCTTGTCCTTTAATTAGCCATTAGTTCATAATTGATTAGTTTAAGATTTTTTTTTGCTTAATGAAAAGGATTTAAAATACCAGCGATGTCCCAGAACTGCAATTTCCAAAAATCATTTTCCTTCTGCAACAGCTTTAATTGAAAATCAACTCCCATCTATTTTGAATTTATTTTTTTTATTTCCAGCAGCAAAGGAATAAGAAAAAATAAAAATAAAAATTTTAATTTTAAAAAATACAGTAAACTTGTAAGTGTGTGTAAAGCAACCATCCACATATCTTTTCAAAATTGATGTTTTCCCAACACCAGCATCACCCACAACAAGAATCTTGGCGAAGTATTCCTTTCCTTCCTATATTCAATTTGAAAATTTGAAAATATAAGATCTTTTGGGAACAAATTAATTGTTTGAAACGAATTGAAACGAAGAAATAACGACTCACCGTTGACCCTGTAGCCATCTAGCTATCTTCTCATGAGATCCTGCGCTGATTTTATTATTTGAAAAAAAAACTCCAATGATCCAACTTTCAAGAAACTTTCACCTATAATACTTATTAATTTTCAATAAGTTTGAATAGAAATCATTTCGTTTACAAAAATACAAACCCAATTTGGAGTTCGCAATCAACTAGTGTTATGATATTTGATATTTGATGAATTATTTAATGATACCTTAATTTTTTCATATTTAGTATTGGATGTTCAAGAAATTCCATTCCAGCCATTCCAACAAACAAATAAACAAAAATACAAATGCGTGAGAGATTAAGTGATTCAACAAAGAATGAATAGAATCTCTATTCAAAAAAAAAACATCTCAAACATTTGAATAATAATAATATCAATTCACATTCATTGCATTTCATATTTTATTGATAACAAAGTGAAATAACATTGAATCAATATTCATTGTTTTATTGTTTCATATTTTAATATTTATTTCTGTTGTTTGACAAAAATTCAATTGTTCTAGTTGTACTAATTGTTTGTCTTATTCAAATAAATGAAAATAGAGTATTTAGAATGAACGTAACAGGAGATCAAGTTGAAGTCCTTGGAGTGAATAAGTTAGGTGATGAATACACTGTGAATCTTCAGCCTTCTAAAGGAATCTGTAGAGTCACTTTGAACTTTGAGCATGCACCAAAGGGATTAACATTCCAATTGAGTCCTTGGAAGGAACGTTTAGAGGTTTGATTCATTGCAATTCATTTCAAATTTAGATTTTTATTTGTTTCTCATTATTGATTCATTATTATTGTTTATGTATTTCAATTGTTTATTTGGTGTCTGCTTTTTTGTTTGTTTATATGTTTGTTTCTTTGTATGTGCATTATAATTATACAAAAAATTTCAATGAGATTTCTTTCTGTTGAATGAATCTCTGAAATTCATGTTTTTGTTCATTTCATTGATTTTATGTTCTTTTTATTTTGTTACTAAATGAATCCGTTGCATCTTAGATCTCAAAAAAAAATTAGAAAAATATTATTAAGAATCAATGTTAATTGACATTTTATTGAAATTTCGATTTATTAATTGCTTTCTTTTTTTTTCTTTTAGGGATTTTCAGTTGATGGACACGATTTTCTTTTTGCTGAACCTGCAAAGATTAATCATTCAATCAGTGATGGTGAATTGCGTGTTTCTTTCACTGAGAAAGGATTACATGATCTTAAAAGTGGAGCTGTTGTTCAATTTGTTGATTTTTTCTTGTGAAAGATTTATTCAAAATAAAAGAAAAAAGGAAAGAAATTTCAAGGAATTTAAATGTTTATTCATTACATAAAATAAGTGCAGTACGACTAGGAATGTAAACCTAAAGTGATGATTAGAATAAATTAGAAACTGGATCAATTAAATTGAAAAAATTTAAGATGGATACCATTAAAGAAAAATTTCGATTATCCCAGTGTTCGTTCGTTAAAAAGAATCTACCATTTGGATCATTTCTTCCTTGACCACCAAACTCTTTAGCATCAGTATCCAAGAGAATTTTTTTACTTTTTTTTTCAATGATAATAAGTTTTATATTTAAATTTGAAAAACAAAAAAAAAAAAAATTCTTACTTGCCAGAAATACTTGTTCCAATTTTATAATCAGTATAGCTGTTTGTTGGATGAAAGTTAAATATCCAAATTAAATTTGCTTTCTCAAAAACTATGACTTTATCCCCTTCATGTTTTCTTGAAGTGAATTCCCTTGGTGCTCTTAACCATCCCCATTTACTTTCCAAGTTATTCATTACCATATCAAAATCATTTAATTCTTGATATTTCAACAAATTATCATCAACAAGATTAAATTGACGACGAGCGTAATGATAGCTTTGAGAAATCAAGAACAATTAGCCAAAATAAAACAAAATAAAATTGAAAACCTTTCATTATTTCCAACTCTAGGGAAATCAAGCCATTCTGGATGACCAAATTCATTACCAATAAAATTTAAATATGCTTCACCTCCCAAACCTTGTGTTAATAACCTAAATAAAAATAAAAATTATTAATACTTTTTGAAAAATAAATAAATAAATAACCTGATCATTTTATGAAGAGACATTCCTCTTTCAACTATAATAGATATTGGGATTAATTTTGTCATTCCAGTATACATTTCTTTGTCCATTAACCAAAATGCAATTGTTTTATCTCCAACCAAAGCTTGATCATGAGATTCAGCATATCCAACAGTTTTTTCCTAATCACGATATCATTAATTCTAAAAAAAATCCAAGAAAGAAAGAAAGAAACATTATGTCTCCTGTTTGTTAAATTGAAAACAATAGCTCCCATATCCCAATCATCATCAGGAATCTCTTTTAATAATTTAATCCACATATCAGGAATAGCCATTGCCAGCCTATAATCAAATCCGATTCCTCCATCTTCAATTGGAAGACATAATGTTGGCATACCAGAAACATCTTTGTTAAAAATAAATGAAAAATGAAAAGATTTATGAAAAAAAAAGAAAAGAAATACCTTCAGCAATAGTAACAGAATTTGGATAAAGTGAATGCAACATTTCATTGGCCTTGAATTTTATTTTTTTTTGAAAAAAATTCAGAGATTAATGAGTGAGAAAATGAACCAGCATAAGGTAGATCACTGCTTCTGAATCAACTTGATTTCCAAAATATTCTGAATAATTTCCACTAAAACCGATTGATAAACCATGATGAACATAAAGCTAGTATTTTCAGTTAATTAATTAATTAATTATTGATCGAACATAAAATTAAAAGTTACCATTGAAGTTACACCATCAAATCTGAATCCATCAAATTGATATTCTTCCATATAATAACGTAAATTTGAGAGTAAGAATCGCAATACTTCCCAATTTCCATAATTAAAAAGTCGACTACATTAATTATAGTAATAATTATAGTCAAATTTTTTTTGTTTCTAAATAAAATGAAACCTATCCCAAAGATTATGGAATCCTTTACCACCACCATGAAAGTAACAACTATCTGTACCATCAAAGTAATTTAAACCATCTAGAACTATTTTAACAAATTAATTTCATTTGGTTTTTTATTTATTTTTTTTTTTTTGAAAAAAAAAATACTATTTTTTGAAGCATGTGAATGAACAACATCAAGTAAAACAATAATTCCCATTTCATGTGCTGTATCAATAAGTCTTTTTAATGCTTCAGGAGTGCCTTAATTTTTTTTTTAAAAAAAAAAAAAAAAAATCCTCATTTTTATTCAAATAGG
>ERZ778024.2781-NODE-2781-length-14205-cov-6.702686_pt1 | contig 14205 bp, 16 predicted proteins | sample MGYA00375754_ERZ778024 | MGnify/ENA primary metagenome ERZ778024 (study PRJEB29350, sample SAMN05389827) | bioreactor metagenome | isolation source: Thiocyanate bioreactor | place: South Africa: University of Cape Town | collected 2014-02-18 ...
GAATCAACAAGAAAAAAAAAAAAAAAAAAAATCCAAAAAGTGTCAATTTTTGTAATTTATTTACAAAGAAAGCAAAAGTGAATCAAAAAATGAATTGAATGTCTTTTAAAAACTTTGTTTTGAAAGAGAAAATGAGTTTATTTAGTCAGCCCCAATCGAAAAGGGAGTCGAAAAAAAGTTTGACAACCTTTTAGAGACACCATAAAAGGAAATTTCTCGCTAAAACAGCAAAAAGGTGGCTGCAATCTATTGAATCAAGAAACCTTTTTTTTTTTTTCTCTTGTGAAACTTTTTTTTTTCTTTTTTTACTCAGTCTTACTCTCAGCATACCTCTTCTCTCTCCTCTCTCTCATAAACTCCAATTCTAACAAAGATATTTTTTTTTTAAAAAAAAAACTTTGGAAAGCTTTTCGGCTAACTCAAAATAGACATTCGTTAGAAAAAGTGGAAAAAAAAAAAAAGAAGGAAGAGAAGGAGGAAGAGTTAGAATAGAATTGAATAGAATAGAAAGTTGAGGAAAAAGAAACTTTTATATGTGCTTTGAATGTTTTGAAATGAGACTACCAATCAAGAAGAATTTTCGACTTGCTTTGATTTTTCTAGTTCTCACTTTAGCTTTCTTACTCTTAGTGACCTTTATCTCACTACTTCAACATGAAGCCACTTGTAGTCAACAAAATTTCAAGCTTCAAACAACTCAAAAACATTTTCAGAAAAATGCATATGTTACAATGGTTTCCTCTTCTTCATTTATTCCAGGAGCACTCATATTAATGGAATCACTTCGAGAAACTCAAACAACAGCGGATCTTGTCGTCATGGTCTTGCCTCATATTCCTCATGAGAGTAGAGCTATGTTATGTAATGCAGGATTGATAGTTAAAGTTATAGATTATATTGAAAACCCAAATCCTACAGGTGCAAGAGTTGCTCGACGACAAACATTTAATTATTCGAAACTCAATGCTTGGCTTTTAGATTACAATCGAGTTGTTTTTATGGATGCAGATTTATTGGTCATTCAAAATATGGATGAAGTTTTTAATTTCCCAGGAGAGCTCTTAGCAGTTGAAAATTATGACAGTCCACTTTCTCGTGCACAAAATAATGTTGGAGAACAAAATCTATTCAATTCAGGACTCATGGTTTTTAGTCCATCACCCGAAACATTTAAAAAGTTAATCAAGGCGATGACTGTTTTATTCTCTTACAATGGTGGAGATCAAGGGTTTCTCAATCAATTTTATACAAATTGGACAAGTTTACCACTAATTTACAATGTTAATAAAATGATTTACAAGTATGATCCAGAGAAATTCCCTCCCTTTGATCAAGTCAAAGCGATTCATTTTATTCGAAAAAAACCTTGGGCTCCAAAGGAAGAACAAATTGAGAGGAGAGGAAACTTTACAAACTTTCCAGAGGACTTTGAAGAGTTAAATGATCTTTGGGAACTCGTTGAAAAAATTTATTTGAAAAGAATCAAAGGTCAAGAATTTAATCCAATGGAAGATTCAATCGCAAAATGTATTTCAGATTCAAGACAGAGCTATCGTCGAGTGATTCCAAAGTATTCACCCCCAACTCCTTCACCTTCTAGGAAGAATTTTGTTCTTGATGTTTACCCTAATATTAGACAATCAAGTATTGAATTTTCTGAAGCAAGAGATATCACTTTAGTGACTCAAATGACAGTAAAAACAATGAAGAGTCTACCTTTTATTGTCAATAATTGGACAGGTCCTGTTTGTGTAATCATTTATTCAGACAAATTTGAGATAGACACTGTTAAAGTTCATAGATTTTGGAAGAGTAACCAACAAGCTTTTAGACATACGAGTTTTCATCTTGTTTATAAAGTTGGTTCTAATCCCCCAATTCCTGATTTAGATGTTCCCAGTAACTTCTTAAGAAATATCGGACTCAAACTTAGTCAAACAGATTTAGTTTTTATGTTAGATTCTAACTTAATTCCATCACCAGGAATGTATGAACGATTAACAAAATATCCAAAATTTGATCTTATTCAAAAATATGCTCCTCTCTTCCATTGTTTCGTTGTCCCTGTCTTTGAACTTGGAAGAGGAAGTGGATGTAAAAAAATCTTGGGGGATTCTGATGATTGCTTTCAAAATGTACCAAGTTCAAAGGACTCATTAAGAAAACTTGTCGACTCAAAAGTGATCACTTTTCATGAGGCACCAACCCTTGAACAATACTCAACTAATACACCAAGATGGTTCAATGAGAGCAGCCCATATTATACTCATTGGACCAAAAGTTATCGTCCAGCTATTATTATGCATAAAAATCTTCCAGGTCCGCCAACTTTTAATGAGAGATTCTATGAGATGGCTCACAGTAATGTAATTTTTGGATTTGAATTGTATATTAAGGGATATTTGTTTGCTGTTCTTCCTGATGTATTTCTTATTAATGGAATTTCAAAAAAAATTAAACGGAAAACTGTAATTCTAAATCAAGGAGTGGAAGAAATAGAAATTAAGGAAAAGTTAAGAGTAGAACATCAATGTCCAAAAGATAAAATAACTTGTGGACAATATCAAACTATGCCTGATATCCTTCCCCTTGTGGAGCTGCTATAAAAAAAAATTATTGTTTATTATTATCATACCGAATTTATTTTATCCTTAGATTTTTTTTAACTTTGAATGTCTTAATAAAATTGTTTAGATTTTTATTATTATTATTATTATTATTATAAATTTATTTTCAAAGAATAAAATAAAATATGACAAGTTTAAGTATTTTTTTTTTTTTTTCTTTATCAAAAAGTTATTTGTGATCAAATTCCATCATACTTGGAGGATCATGCCTTTCAACTTTATAAGTAATTGTCTTTGATCTTGTCCATGAAAAAGAATTATCCCATTTGAATACATAAGTTCCTGTTGTATGACATCTATATTCTCCTTTAATTGATGGTCCATCATCTCCCTTGATTCTTTCTTTTTCTTTTATATTTTTTTTCTCTCCAGTCCGACTAAATTTGAATTTATTTATTTTTTTTTTTCGGTAATGTACATAAAAAAATAAAAAATAAAAAATAAAAAATAAAATTACTCATCAAAGAAATAAAATTCGAAATCTACATCATAAGTTTGAATGTTATAATCCCATTTAAATATTTGACCTTCAAATGCTAAATTATTTAAATTGTTTATTCACATATTCATTTAATATTCATCCTTGTTAATTAAAAAAAAAGTAATAAAAAAAAATAAAAAGTAAATAGAACATGTAAAGGAATGAATATGTGATTGTCCTGCTTTGATTTGAACAGTTTTTTCTTCTTCTTCTTCATCACATGCTGCATTTTGATAAAGATGTGCTGGAACAGTTCCTATTATTAATTATTATTTATTTATTTTTTAAAAAAAGCTCAATTGAAAAACCAAATTTTTCTTCTTTTTCTATTTTCAATAAAAAGAAAAGAAAAGAAAAAAACCTCCTGGAGCTATATCATCTTTACAAAATGGATCATCTCCTATTTGACTTTTACCTCCAAGAAATGCTGGAATATTTTCCTGTATAAATTATTGTTCAATGAATACTGTTTCAAAAAAAAAAAAAGGTAATAAAAAAAACCTCAGGAATATATTCACAAAGTTCTTCATAGTAATTTGATCCAAGAATTGAAATTTTCTTTTGAGTTCTTGGATCAAAAAATCCTTTGACCTATTTTTGTAATTTGCAATATTATATTTTCAATTCAATTTCAACATCAAAAACATCAAAGAAAAAGAGAAATAAATTGGTAATAAGAATTTTTACCATTCCCCAAATTCTTGGAAATATTGCTGGTGCATTGACAATAAAACATCGCTTTAATCTTTCTGGATAATTATCTAATGAAAGAACGTTTTTATCAAAGGAAGATTACAACAGCAGTATTAATAAATCAAAAAAGTAATAAAAAAGTAATAAAAAAGTAATAAAAAAGTAAAAAAAAAAAAAAAAAACCTTCTCCGATATGAGATAGTTTTTTGAATACCATTAATCCTGGAGCATATAAATGTTTTCTACTCAATCCACTTAAATCCATAATTATCGTCATTCTCTCAACTAATCTTCCTTGTTTTTCAGTCTCCTCAAGAAATGTTTTGTCCATTTTCTCATTTATACAAATTCCAAACTTTTTATATGATTGAGGAAAAAAAAAATCATCAAATAATCGAATCAAATTTTTACAATTTCTTTTTTTCTAAAAAAAAAATACTTTTGTGATTTCTTCTTCTCCAAATGCTTTTAAGACACCACCAACATCGATTTGACCTAATCGATCAACTCTTACAGGATCACCATCTTTGTCATATTTATGAAGACCTCCAGTAATATAAATATTAATTTCTTTCTTTTGTGGTTTCCATTCATCCAATATAAAATTAACTCTATTTTCTTCTCTAAAGTCCAATGCTTTGAGAAACATTTCTTCAGCACGATCTAAGTCTAATGCTCTAGCACGAAGAAACCGCATTATCATTACATCGTCAACTCTTGTATCTCCAAAAATTTCTCCCTTCTCTTCAATTCTAGCCATAAACTACAAAAATTTATGCAATAAAAAAAAATTCAATCAGCTTGTTTCATTTTTATAGCTTAATTTTTTTTTTCAAAATTTATTGAACTTGTTGAATTTTGATAATAACAAGACAAAATGTAGTTCTGGAAGGAAAAAAAAAAATACTTTTGTAAAAGCTTCTTCTTCGGCTTCATTCCGAGTGACTTTATATCCACACCTAATAATTGGCATCTTTGTGAAATATTTTTCCTTGTTATCTATTATGCATATAGTTTTTTAGTTATTTGTACTTCTTATTTCTTAACTTTCACTTTTGCTTTCAAATTTGAAACAACAACTGAATTCAATTTCAAAAATATTCCGAATACAACAATAAAAAAAAGAATGTTAATGACAGAGAATTGGAAATTCCAATCAATTTAAATTCATTTCGTTGTTCATTTATTAATTTCAATAAAATTATAATCTTTTTAAAAATAAAACCATGCTGAGTGTGAATGTATTTATAATTAATCAAGTTGCAGTAAAACCATTTCACGAAATTTTTTTTTTCTTTGTTTTTGAGGAAAGTGGGAAAACGAGAAAGGAAAAAAAGAAAACAAAATAAAATTTTCATGTGCTGTTTGATTTCTCTAATTATGAATACAGTAACACTACGCGAGCTGAGTGTGAATTTTTTCTCAAACCCAAAAAAAAATTTTTTTGATTTCAAGAAGGAAATAAAAAAATCGAAAAACACTTTCTCTTTGTTCACTTTTTGAATTTCCAGTTTTCCCCTATAAATACTTTTTTTACCTCATAAATAGTCGGCTTTTGCCCTCGATTTTTCTTTTTTTTCTTTTTTTTTCTTTTTTTTCGTTTTTTTTCTTTGCCTCGCTCTCCTCTCCAACTCTTTGAGTTTTTCTTTTTCAAGACTTTTTTCACGACTTTTTCTTTGTTTTTCATTCAAAAAAAACAACAAGGACCCTTTAAAGCATATGAGAAATAAAATTGTCACAAAAAAAATATTTTTTTTTTTTCTCCAATAATAATTTTTTTTATCTTTATTCTTTCTTCAAAAGTAAAAACAGAAGAGTTTCCAGACAAATTTTTTATTTTGTTTGTTGTTATCAATTCCAAGAAACAAAAAGTGGAATGAGACAAAAAAAAGGTTTTACTCGCGTAGTGAGTCTATGGCTAAAACGATGACCCTGATTTCCTCACTTCTGGTCTTCGCATTAGCAGTTTGTCCCTACATTAACATCTTCTGGGGAGAGTTCACCTTTGATGATCTCTTTGCTGTTGTTCAGAATGGTGATATTAAGACCACATCTCCAATTTCTAATATTTTAATCCATGATTTCTGGGGACAGAATTTGTATTCAACATCGTCGCATAAGTCTTTCCGCCCGTTGACTACGCTATCGTTTAGATTGAATTATGCGTTTGATGAACTGGATCCGTTTTATTATCATGTTGCAAATGTTATTTTACATGGGATCGTCTCTGTATTAGTATTGTTTTTGGCAAAAGTTGTATTTAATGGATTGAGGACAAAGGAAGAGAAAATTGGGAAAATGAATGAGATGTTACAACAAGATCTTGGTTAGTTTATTTATTTTGATTTCTTTGATTTTTTAAAAAAAACAAATGATGAATCAATTCAATAAAATGATATTATAGCTCCTGTTTGTGCTGCAGTACTATTTGCTGCACATCCAGTTCATGCAGAAGCAGTTTCATCAGTTGTTGGAAGAGCTGAAGTCCTTTGTTGTTTCTTTTATCTTTTGAGCTTCTTTTGTTATCAATTCATGGTTTCTCCAAAAGCAAATATTTTCAAACAAGGATTTTTCTTTATTCTCTTAACCTTCTTTTTCTTTTGTGCTTGGTAATTTATTTATTTATTTTAATTTTTATTTATTTATTTGATTATATTTCTTTCAAAGAATCAAATAATTAATAATAACAATAATAAAAGTTTTTCAAAAGAATTGGGAATCACTTTACTTGGAATCTTAGCTGCATGTGAAGTTTTTAATATTATTCAAAGAGGAATAGATTTGAAAAAGAAATCTCTACATAAAGAAGGAATCTATTCACTTATTCGTATTGGACTTTTTATTGCTCTAGGAGTTGGATATATTTTAATGAGAAAATGGTTCATTGGTGAAGCTGTTTCAGTTGGACATGAAGTATTTAGGTTTTTTTTTTTTTTTTTTTTCTGAAAAAAATTTTGAAATTTTTCTCCAATAAATGAAATTACATGTAGGAGATTAGAAAATCCTATAGCATTTATGCCATTTGGAATGTCAAAAATTTTGACAATTGCATGGGCCAATATTTATTATTTCTATTTACTATTATATCCATCTCAACTTTCTTGTGATTATTCTTTTAATTGTATCCCTGCAGTAGAATCCATGTCTGATTCAAGAATGACTACCATCTTTTCTTTTCTTTTAGGATTTATTGGATTAGCTCTTTATGTTCCCTTTCTTTTTCTTTTCTCTTTTTTTTCTCTTTTTTTCAATCATTAAACTTTTTTTTAAAAAAAAAAACATAAAGGCTGCTTATAATGGAATATTTAAAAAGAATTTTTCTCTTGCAAACTCTCTTTGTTGGCTTATAATTCCACTCTTACCTTCAACCCACATTTTTATTAACATTGGAACAACAATTGCTGAAAGATTGTTATATATACCATCAATTGGTTATTGCTTACTTGTAGGTTGGAGCATAGGTAATTCTCAACTTTTTTTTTTTTTTCCAATTAAATTAACTTCATGGAACTGTCAATATTAGAATTTCTAATTCAAATTTGGGAGAAAATTTCAACACACAAACCAAGTGAATCAGCGAAAAATAACAAAGGAAAGCAAAATGAAAAAGTAAAGGAAAAGGAAAAGGGAAAAAAAGGAAAGGAAAAATCTTCTTCATTACTTTCAATCCGTAGTATTATTTTGGCTTGTTTAATTGTAGTTGTTAGTCTTTACTTTATTAGATTAAGAAATAGAAATGAAGATTGGCTCACTGATGAAAGTAAAAAAAAAAAAAACTTTCTTTTTCTCTTTTCCTTTGATCTAATTTTAATTTTTTTTGAAAATAAGATCTTTTCACATCTGCAATGGAGGTATGCCCAACAAGTGCAAAAGTTCAATTAAATAATGGTATTCTAAGTCGTCGTTATGAGAGACTTGATGAGTCCATCCAAAGATTTGAAAGAGCATTGGTTAATTTTCTTTCTTTCTTTTTTTTTTTCACAAATGAACCTTTTTATTACTTTATTATATTAAAATGAAATTCAAATAGCAAATTGACCCAAATTATTGTGAAAACAATCATCAATTAGGAGTTACTTATATTAATAAAGGTTTTTTTTCCTTTAATTATTTTCTTTCAAAATCAAAAAATAAAATAAAAAAAGGTGATCTTTCAAAAGGACTTGATTATTTGAGAGAGGGACTAGATTGTAAATATGCTGCTGTTGAATGTGGAACAATATTATCTCAAGTTCTTTCAAAAATTCAAGAATCAAAACAAGATAAACATTTTCCAAAAGCTTATTTTTATGTTGGAGAGTTATTAGAAAAAATTGGTGAAGAAGCTAAACCAAAAGCAATACTTCATTATAGAGAATCAGGAAACATTTATTTACAAACTGCAGTTAATATTTTGATCATTTCTTTATTTATTTTACATTTTTATTTTTTTTACTAACTTTTTTTTTTAAATAAAATAAAATAAAATAAAATAAAAAGGAAAAGACCATAGAATCAGTTCAAAAAGCAAGAACATCTTATAGTAGAGCATATAATTTGGATTCTGAGAAATGTCAATATGAATCTATTCTCGGACAATTAGCATTTGTAATGAAAGATTCTGAAGATGCATTATTCCATTTCCAAAATGCTGCTCGTTGTAAAATACCTTCAGATCCATATTTACAATCTTATCTTTTATTAGCCAAAGATGCTCTTCAAGTTTTTTTTTTTTTTTTTTTTTTTTTGGCTCAATTATAAAAAAATAATAAAATATAAAATGTTCATTAGAAAGGTCCTCAAATTCCAAAAAGACATAATGATTGGGCTGAAGCAAGTGCATTTTCTGGGAATAAAGAACAAGCTGTAAAATATTATATTTCAGCAGCAGAACTTTGGAAACAAGAAGGAAATGTTTATGATGCCACAGAAGCACTTTTAAATGGTTTTTCTTTTTCCTCTTTTTCATCAAAAAATCATTTTTATTAAAATCTTCTCTTATTCATAACAAAATAATAATAATAAAGCACTCCGTCTTGATCCTGATAGTTGTGAATCAATGAATGTACTTTATGAAATTTCACTTGAGAATGTAGTACCACCACAATTAGAAGCTGTGATTTCAAGTTTTAAAAATCATGAAAAATGTGGAAAACTCTTCTAATTTAGAAATAAAATAGAAATAAAATAGAAATAGAAATAAAATAGAAATGAAATGAAAATAGAAGACTTGGTTATGCTTTTTTAAATACGGATCTATTTTTCACTTTCTTTGACAACAATAACTGGACATGGTGCATGTTGAACACAGAAATCAGCAGTTGAACCAAGAAAGACCCTTTTGAATTTTTTTTTTTTTTTTTTTTTATTTTTAATTTTAAATAAAAAAAAATAATATTTTAAAAAAAAAAAAAAAAAAAAAAAAAATAAATTCAAAAGGATCATTAAAAATCAAAACCTTTTAATTGCACCAAGACCTCTTGATCCCATAATCAAAATATCAACTTCTTCATCTTCAGCAGTTTGAACAATGTCTTCTTTTGAATCTTTACATAAGATAGTTTTTTCAACTTTGAACTATATTTTTTTTTAAAAAAAAAATAAAATGAAATTATAAAGTTAGTACGATATAGTACGATATGATAATATTGAAAGAAATTGGAATGTAAGAAATCAAACTCCTTTGGAAGTGAAAACTTCTGAAGTTTTATCAAGAAGTTCTTGACCTTTTTTTGCAAGCTTTAATTTATTATTTAATTTATTATATTTTATGTTATTAGTTTTGAGAGAATATTAAGATTTCAAATAAGAATATGAATAAGGAATCTTAAACAACATGAAAAGAATGAAAAGAAAAACAAATCAATAAAAATAAAATAAAAATAAAAATATTTTACAGCAGTCTCAGCTTCTTGATACAAAGCAGATAAACTTGAGTCAATTAAATAAAAACTAGAAGGTCTTGTATGGATGTGAACAATGTAAAGAAGATCATCAGGTCTTAAAACATGAGAGCAACCCCATTCAATGGCATTGTTGGAGGAAGGTGAGCCATCAACCGAAAAGAGAATTTTGCGTCCCATTTTACTTTATTTTTTTTCAAACTATTATTGAAATTTATTGGAAAAAAATTATATTTTATTTGAAAAAATTGAAATTTGAATGAATTTTAAAGAATAAAAATCAAAAAAAAATTGAATGAATTAGAATTCAAATTTGCAAAATTCAAAGTTTTTTTTGGGGCGAGGAGGGAATTTGGAATTTGAAAGAAAAAAAGTAAAAGAAAAATGAAATCGAAAATTCCCGAAATCAAAAAAAAAAATTATCAGAGATTCTTGATAACTTCTTTTCACTGAAGTTTCAGTGAAAGAGAGTCCAACTCAAAGCACTTCAAGGAATCTTTTGTTTCAGTTTCAATATGATTGTTTCAAAATCCATCTTAGGATCACCAAGGATTTGACTATTAAATTTTGTTTAAAGCACAAAACTTTTTGGATAGCTCATAATTCCGTTTGAATTTGTCATATCTTTGATGATTAAATTGGAATCTTTTTCAATGAAATTAATCAACAATAAAAAAGAAAACAATACCTGAATCAATATAGATTGATTTTGTTAAATATATTATAGTTATTATATTACAAGGTATTTACAAAGAATTTAAAGAGTTTTGCATTTTGAAGAAAAATAAATCCATGATGAGAAATGGAAATCTTGAACAAGAACTAAAATATCTTAAAATTACTGTGCTTTTCTCTTCAGCATTCCAAAGACAAATCTTTTTCCATTTGGAAAACTCACAATCAAAATTAGGTTGGTGTAACTTTTCAAGTAATGAATCTGTCCTTGATTCAAAATGTTCTGTTATATTTCGAATCATTCTAAGAAGATCAAAAACTGTTGATTCATACTTTCTATATTTGAATAAATCTTGAAGTACTTCAGGATCAATTACTTCCATTAAATTTGAATATTTCTTTAAGAGTAAATTTTCCAAGTTTGCTTGAACTTGAGGAGATATCTTTCTACTTAATCCTTCAATTATTTTGATATTTTGAGTATTATTTAAGAAAAAAGGGTATTCTACAACTTCTTCAATTGTTGGTCGATTATCAGGATTTTTCTTTTTTTTTTATGTTTTTGTAAAGAAAAGAAAGAAAAAAAGAAAGAAAGAAAAAAAGAAAGAAAGAAAAGAGTTACTTGAATCATTTTTTCTACAAGACACATTGCTTCATAATTACAAGAAAGTCCTTGAAGGTCATACTTTCCTTCAAGAATATTCATCAGAGTTTCAGCAACAAACTTCCCAACAAATGGATGTTGACCTTTAGTGAGCATAAAATAAATTAAACATCCAAGTGAAAAAATGTCTACTTTAGAAGTTTTTTTATGTTCTGAATGAGGAAGAACTTCTGGAGCATAATAGATTCCTATTCAATTATATTGTTATAAGTATTTATTTTTTTTTCCCTGAAAAAATAAAAAAAGAAGAAGAAGAAAAGAAAAGCGAAAAAAATAATTCGAAACCTTGAGCAATTGGTCTCTCACTTGTAAATGTAAAAGTATGATTTTCTAAATCAAATTTTCTTGCTAATCCCATATCAGAAATTTTTAATAGTCCTCCATTGGAAATTAAAATATTATCAGGTTTTAAATCATTATGTACAATTCCAAAATTATGTAAATATCGAACAGCATCAATCATATGAAATATCATGATTCTTATTGCTTCATAATAATTATTTTCTTGGATTACCCCAATAGGTCTTTGAATTGATGTGATTTCTGAGTTTTATTTATTTATTATTAAGTTTAAAATTCAGAAAAGAAAATTGAAAAGAAAGGATCAAGAAAGAAAGAAAAAGGAAAAAGAAAATAAACTTGGATCAAATGATAAAGTTGTCTCATCTAAAAATTGTTGCAAAGTTTTTGAACATAATTCAACAGAAAGAAAAATGTATTCATGATCCTCCTCTTTTCCATAATAACGAACAATATTTTTATGACACATTTCTTCAGAAAGTTGAGTTAATAATTGAATTTCTTTTTCAGCTAAAACAATAAAATCTTTTGGAATTCTTTTGACTGCTGCAGTTCGTTCTTCAAAATTTCCATGAAAAACAACAGTTCCATGACTTCCAAAACCAATTTTTTTATTCTTATCAAAAGTAATCTTTCCAATTGTCTTTATTCCATTTGTTGCTTCAGTATCCATTAAATTCAATTGATCAAAATTTTTTTTAAGTTGTCCATCAACATTTATACTTTCATCAGATTTATTTTTTGCTTTAAATTTATAGTTCTCACGTTTGATCCTTTTCTTTTCCTTTTTCTTTTCAATTTTTTCTGCTTGTTCTTTTAATGATTCAAAAATCGCAATAGTTTCAATTTTTTTACTTCTTTGAGCCCATTGTAATGGAGTAAATCCAGAGGCATCTTGAACTTTAACAGAACTCCCATATAATATTAGTTCCTTAACAACATCTACACTCCCAGCATCAGCAGACATATGTAAAGGTGTAGCACCAAAGATATCTTTTGCCATCACCATGGATCCAATATTTCCATAAGAGAAGAGACATCGAATGACTTCTAATTTTCCAAATTGGGCTGCAATATGAAGTGGTGTCACTCCCTTTTCATCTGCTACTTGAGAAAATTTTGAAATATTCTTTGTTTTTTTATAATCTTCAAATTCAGAACCTTCACTATCTTCATTTTGACTATCATCACTTTGATTTGAATTTATATTTCCTTCTAATCCCAAAATTAATAACTCCTCAATACATTTTATGTTTCCACCAATAATAGCAAAATGAATTGGATATGCATTATGATCATTACAAATTGTTGGATCTCCACCCCCTTCTAATATGGTCTTTAAAGCTTCAAATTTTCCTGATCTAGCAACTAAATGTAATGGGGTATCACCATTCATATTTTGAGCATTAATTTCTGCTTCTTTTTCTATTAATAATTTTATACAATTTACATGTCCTCCATAACTTGCAAAATGAAGTGGAGTCTTTTATATTTATTTATTTATTTATTTCTATGATTCAATAAAAATAAAATAAAATAAAATAAAAAATAAAGTCATAAAAATCAAACCATTTCATTACAATCTTTTTCATCAACATTAGCTTTTTTTAAAAGGACTCGAACTGTATCATGATGACCTTGTTCTAATTAATTAAATTAAATTGAAGAAATTACTAGGAATTAATAAAAGGAAATGAATTTTTTCGATCTTACCTGAAGCAATGTGTATTGAAGAAAGTCCTTTGACAGTTTTCGCATCAGCTTTAATTAATTTTTTTAAAAAAAAAATTAAAATCAAAATTCAAAATAAATAAAGATCAAACGAACCTTTTGCACCTTTTCCTAATAAATATTTTACACATTCATAATGACCATTCTTTGAAGCAAAATGAAGAGCAGTTCGATGTTGAGAATCACGATAATTAATATTTGCTTTTGCTTCAAGTAAGATTTGAATTAATTCTATTGATCCCTTTTGAGCTGCAACATGAAGAGGCGAAATTCCATTAGAATTTGAACTTTGTAATATCTTTGGTGGTTCAACTCTTGCTCCTTTCTTTATTAAAAACTTTGTACATTTGATTGAATCCGAAGAAACTATTTTTTTTATGATATCGATTCATTAAAAAAATGATGGCAATCTTTTCATTGAAATTAAAATCAGTAATCAGTAATAAAATGATACCTGAATAAATCAAAGGTGTTAAACCATTTTTATCAAACTCCTCTACATTTGCTCCATGTCTCACCAACATTTCAAGTATACTTGAATCAGAATTCGTTGATGCATAATGAATTAAACCTTGTTCATTCTCTCCTTTATGTTTATGATTAGCATTCCCTCCATTCAATAGCAAAACTTCACAAAAATCTTTCATCCTCTTCTCAACAGCAATCAATAACAAATTATCCAAATTTAAAGGTTGGAGTTTATCCTTTTCATTCTGTAGCTTCTTTTTGAACTCAGATATGTTGTTATTGATCACCATTAGTTGTTGTAATTGGGCCTCCATTCTATCATTTATTAAGTGTTTTTCTAATTGTTTTTCTGATTTCGCCATGTTCTTTGACTACCAAAAACATAAAAAAACATGGCCACCGTTGTGGGAATTATCGTCAAGCTCGTCTTGTTCTCCCTTGCAATGATTACTCTCCCCATTGCAAGTTACTTCCTTTCAGAACATTACTTTTTTGAAGGTTCGATTCATAATTCTCTCTATTTATTTATTTCATTTCATTTTTTTTCTTTCTCTTTCCTTTTTTTTTATCTTGTCAATGAATCTCAATTAATTTCGTTCTTTTTTTTTTTTTTTTTTTTTTTTTTTTTATTTTTTATTTTTTTTTTTTTTTTTTTTTTTTTTTTTTTTTTTTTTTTTTTTTTTT
>ERZ778024.2785-NODE-2785-length-14159-cov-6.529070_pt1 | contig 14159 bp, 13 predicted proteins | sample MGYA00375754_ERZ778024 | MGnify/ENA primary metagenome ERZ778024 (study PRJEB29350, sample SAMN05389827) | bioreactor metagenome | isolation source: Thiocyanate bioreactor | place: South Africa: University of Cape Town | collected 2014-02-18 ...
TCTTTTTTCTTTTTTTTTAAAAAAATTCAAACCTTTGGTAATTTGAGAAGTTTCACTTGTCTCCCAGCATTTTGTTTTGAGTCACAGTTTTGACAAAAATATTGATTATCTTTGTCAAGAATCTCTTCTTTTAAATATGAATCAAGACTTTTTTCTAACCCAGATTGATCCTATAAAATATATGGGAAAAAAAAAAAAATTATAGATTTGAAAAGAAATAAATAAAGAAGGATGAAAAAATAATAACCAAAATTTGAAGTTCTAATTCAGAAAAAGATGTTGGATTTTTTGAAGTATGTCCACATTTTTTACAAACTGTGAAATATGCTTGCTCTCCATAAAACTGAAAAAATGATTTAGACATCGTCAAAAGAAAAAAATAAAAATAAAAATAAAAATAAGTACCTGATCACTAATAATTTGAGATAAACGAGGAATATTTAGTTTGAGGAGTTGGCTCTCTAAGAGTGAAAGAAATAATTTTGAAAACCTATCAAAATTATTTTAGTGTTTTTTTAATTATTTCTGAAATAAATAAATTAAATTAAAAACTAACTCTTGAGCATCTTGTTGTTCAGCAGGATTTAAATGTAAACTATTAATAAATTCTCTTGGTTCAAAGAATAATTGATTTCCAAATTGTAAAATTGCAAATAATTTCTGAGTTTGTTGAAGTGGTCCCTACAAAAAGAATAAAAGAAAAATAATTATTTGAAAATATAATAAAAGTAATCAAATAAATTGATTTGTTACAAATTCTTGTGGATCAATTTCACCCTCAGGGTTCCAACTTAAAATTGCATCTCTAAATTCTTGGTGATGGAAAATTATCTAAATAAAAAAATTCAATTTTAATAAATTGAAATTTATCTAAAAACAGACAAACAAACCTGAATAAAACTATTGATATAACATGTTGCACCAAGATTCTAATAATTTTTAAAAAAATACAAATAGTTATAATTTACAAATATAAGCAAATAAAATAAAAAAAACAAACCAAAAGTCCCATTGGTTTATTATCTCCTCTTTTATTATTTGAAGGAAAATCAGGCACTCCTCTAATTTTACGAAACTTTGTCAAAGCATCTTGATTATATTATTTATTTTTCAAATTAATAATTTTTCAATAAAAAAAAAAAAAAAATTGATCATCATTATCATCCAATAAAATAAATTTGAATCTTACTATCAGCCATCCACTCCGCACAAGATAACAAATTCAAACAAGCTGAGTTATTCTTACACAAAGTTTTACATTGAGAAACACTATGATTACAAGGTTCGGTTAACAAATATACACTTTGAAGTATTGATGAATTCCTCTCCTCTTTTTTCAATTTCCTATCTTTTGATGAATATATCTCCAAAGCGTTCTCCCATCTCTCTCGATCTATCGCTACTCCTTTCCTTGGAGCCATATTATTCAAATAATAATAATTATGCTTATAAAATGTGTTTGGTTTTCACAATAAGATATCAATAAAGTTATTGAGGATTTCACAACACAACACAATCCAATCCTAAAAAGTTGTTTGGGTTCCAAAATTTTTTAAAAAAAATCCCCCAATCCTAATTAAAAACACGATTGAATCCTAATATATTTTGATATTTGAAGAATAAAATATTAAAGTTCTTGATTGTTTGAGCTTGATTGTAGAGAGTTAATAAAGGTTATTGAAGTAGTTTTGGGAGTTGTTTGATGACACTAGGTTTTTGCGGGAGAACAGCTTGAAAAAAAAAAAATTTTTTTTTTCTGAAAATCCAAAAATTTTTTTTCTGATTTTCCAACAAACTTTTCTCTCAATCACTTTTATAACTTTATTACAATCTTTTATTGATTTCAAAAAACATCAACAGTAATAAAAAAAGTGAAGAATAATCAACTTTTGATCTATAAAGAATAACAGTATTTTTTTTTTTGAAATAAAATCAAAAGAAAGAAAAAAAATTTGAGAAAATCATGATTTTGTCAGGTTTACACTAGATTTTTCTTGATTTTCATTCTTGAGTTGATAATATTATTGAATGATACAAAATCGATTCTATTCTTCTTTCTATTTACAAATTTGAAGGGAGTTCTATTTGCTTTTTTGCTTTCTTACTTGAAAGTTCAATTGTTTTTTTGTTGGTGATTTGGGTAGTTTTTCAAACTCATTTAAAAGCTGCAACATATCCACGAAGATGAGGCACTCCAGTTGAAGAGAAAACTCCAAAAGAAACAGGTGAACTAACTTCTGGAGGTGGAACTAGACCAGGAAGATCATATTGAGAAAGACCTGATGAAGAAGAGGAAGAAGAAACTGCACAAACAGAAACATTTTTAGCAGGTAAAAGTAATGGTCTTTTAAATTCAGCAACAAGGACATAAGGATATTGAAGAGTAAAAAGATTATTTCTAATCACATCTGCAAAACTTCTTGCTAATGTATACATTCCATGAGCAATTGGAGATGGATATCCGAATAACTTTTTTTTGGAGAAAAAAAGAAATTGTTAGATTTGAAATCGAAATTGAAATCAATTTTAACAATAAATCAATTGTAACAAATTTTGAAAGTATACCCTTGCTGTAATGGGATATAAATGATGAGGATTCCAATCACCAGAAAGTTTTGCATACTCTAAACCTGTTTTAATAGGAAGATTCCAAGTTGTTATTGGTGGAGGAAGGGAAAGTGGATCTTTTCGAGTTTTAGGTTTTGAAGAATTTCTTGAACGTGCAAGGAGAGTGGCTACACAAGTCCAAATTGGAGGTGCCGAGTTATTATTATTTAAATTTCCATTTTGATTTAAATTTAAAATCATGACAACTTCAATTTCAAGTCCAGCTGGAGTCCATCTTCGATCTCCAAGACTAACTTTCATTTGTGCTTCTTCATGCATTTCAAGTCGTATTGGAGCATATTGACGAATTTCATTTCGAACATGAATTAAAGCTATTCCTCCAAGTGGAAACATTGGATCACAAAGGGCACTTTTTTTCAAACATATTTTTATTTTAGAAAAAAAAAAAAAAGAAAGAAAAGAAAAGAAAAAGAAAACAAAGAAAAATTAAATTACCATCCTTGTAAAGGGAGAAATAAAACTTCCATAAAACAAAGAATTGAAGCTTGTGAAAGGGAATCAACTGAACCTTCAGATTTCTCAACCTCATAATTCAACATCTTTTTATATTCTTGAAGCAATCCAACCTTATTCTTCAAATGAAAATCATTGCATTGAATTAAAATATTTGGAACAACTAGATTTTCATGTGGCCTTTTCTTGAATGGATACGCAACAATGATTCGAATTGCAATAGATAAAAATGAAGGAAGTCTCTTTTCTTCAATCTCTCTTCCAAGTTTCGCAAAGATCCCTGAAAGTGTGATTGCAATAATAGCTAACAGACTTAAAAGAAAGAAGATTACACTCCAGCACCAACACATTATCAATGAATGATTCTAATTCCCAACTTGAATGTTTTGAAGAAAGAAAAATGGAAGTTCTTGATTGTTTTAGCTTGATTCTAGAGAGTTGATGTTTTCGAAGTTGTTTGATGTTGATTCTGATTTTGATTTTGATTTTTGATTGCTGATTGTTGATGAAACCAAGAAATAAAACCTTTTTTTTTAAAAAAAAAAGGAAAATAATAAAAGAAGAAGAAGAAGAGTTAGTTGTGTGTATGTTATAAAAATGTTGAATGAACTCTGTAAAGAATCATAAAGAATGAATAGGAATCAAGAATTTGAATCAAAACAGGAATTACCAAGAGCACCACACCAAACAGAAAAAAAAAAAAAAATTAATTGTTGCAGCCCTGAATTGAAAACTATTAATTCTTACTATAACTGTTCATATCTTAATTATAGTTTCAATTAATTGTTTCAAAGTGTTAAATGATTGACTTTAGTAAAGTAGGAATTAGTATAGATTTTCCAAGTCTTCGAATCTTAGTTATTGGAGGTAATGGATACTTTGGCTCAAAGCTGGTTCAAGCACTTCTAAACCAAGGATGTGAGAGAGTTTCAGTACTTGACCTTGCTCCCAAGAGTTTATTTCATGACAATCAAAGAGTTCAATATATACGTGGTGATATCTGTGATGAGGAAGTTGTGAAACGAGCTTGTGAAGGAATTGAAGTTATCTGCCATACAGCATCTCATTTTGGAGACCCACCATTTGGATCATTTGGAAAAGGTGAGAAGGAGTGGAGAGTTAATGTTATTGGAACAAGAGTTGTATTACAAGTTGCAAAGAGTTCTGGTGTCAAATATTTTATCTATATTAGCTCTTCGAGTGCTGTGTTTAGTGGTGAAAAACCTTTGTATAATGCATCAGAGGAGGTGTCTTACCCAACATCTCACATTGATCATTATGGAAAAGCAAAAGAAGTTGCTGAGAAAGAAGTTAAGCTTGCTAATGATTTAAAGAATAACTTTTTAACTTTAGTTTTACGTCCAAATGGGATCTATGGAGAAGATGAATTATTACATATTCCAAGGATTGTTTCTACTTGTCAAAAAATTGGAGGGATGTATTTGTTTAAGTTTAATTCTTCTCATAGATCAGATTGGACTTTTGTTGATAATTTGATTTATGCTTTCTTTTTGGCACTTCAACAATTTGAACAAAAGAAAGATTTGATATCTGGAAATGTGTATAATATTACTGACGGAGAAGCTTTAGGTTTAGCTCTTGATTTGATTATTATTTATTTGAAATCCTTTGAAACTTTCTTTTGTTCTTATTCTTTTTTTTTCTTTTAGGTTACACTGATTTCTTTTCACCAATTCTTGAAGCATCTGGTATCAAAGTATTTCCAATTTTATATCTTCCATTCTTTTTATTATACTTTTTTGCTTTTATTTCAGAATGGTTTTGCTTTTATACAAAACCTTATTTTGGATTAAGACCTCCTTTAACACGGATTGAAACATTAAAAATGGGGATTTCTCATTACTTTGATATTAGTAAGGCTAAAAAAGATCTTGGTTATAAACCTCTTATTTCAACTGCAGAAGGAATTAAAAGGACTTCTGCATTCTTTGAAGATTATTATCAAACCTCAAAAAGAAATTAAAATGAAGAAAGAAAACTGTAATTAGTGATAGTTAATTTGTGATAAAATAGGCAAATAATTTTTCTTTGTTTGTTTGTTGATTTTACTTCATTTATTTGAATTCAACAATAACTTTTTATTTGATACATCATTCATGTGAAAGTTCAATAGCAAAACTTAAACCAAGTTTAACAAATTCTTTTGCATGTTCAAGACTGATATAATCAATAATATCATTTGGTGAATGTCCATGAGGAGTAGTATTTCCAGGTTGAGCTTCAAAAGGGAAAGAAGATGGATAACCATATTTATTCCAACTTGCATGATCACTACAACCATAACCACAAGAAGTATCTGTCCAACCAATTTCTAAATATTCTTCAACTAAGAGACGATTAAAAGCATTAAGTTGAGGACTAGTGAAATCAGTAATAATTGCTACAGTTGATTCAACTTCATTATATCCAATCATATCTAATTGCATCATTGCACGAACAGATTTTCTTTGAGATTGATAATATTCTGCAATTGCTTGTGATCCTAATAATCCAACTTCTTCAGCTGCATACCATTGAAATTCAAGTGTATATTCAGGTTTGAAATCTGCTTCAATAAGAATTCTAAAGATTTCAAAAAGAGCAGTTGTTCCAGAACCATCATCATCAGCACCTGGAGCTGATTCTTCTGGCATTCCTGGAGCAATAGAATCTTGATGAGCACCAAGGATAACAAGTTCATCTGTTTTAGTTCCTTGAATTCTGGCAATAACAGAGGGTTGAGGCCAAGAGTGAGAAAACTTTGAAACAGTAATATCAGATCTATTATTTGAGATTTCAGTGACCAAGTTAAAAACCCATTCTGCAGATTCAACTCCATAGCTTGTATAATAACGATTAATGAAAGATGTAAGCTCAATAAGTTTTTCTTTATAATATTTCTTTTCGATTTTTTGAATTAAAGGTTCAACAATATCTTGATGAACTGGGGCAGTTGGAATGGCAGATGAAGCAGGAGTAAGTGAAGCATCAACTATTTGGTGATCAGTAACATCCATAAAATTCAATTCACTTCTAGAGAGAACTTCAATGACTTCAAAAGGAACCCAAAATGCTGGTCTTCTTTCATCAATTTTAACTAGCCTGTAACCTTCATAAGGAGGTTGTTCAAGTTTAGATAAGGAAAATACAAGTGAGAAGGTGAAGTTGAGGAATAGGAAATTAAGCAATTTCATTCTATTGGGAAAGAAAAAAAAGGTTAATATTGAAAAGAATTGACAATACGAGCTGCGATTGCAAATACAAAAACAAAAAAACAATAAGGGACAGGTGCAAATAAAAAATTAAAATTTTAAAAAACGAATGAAGGAAAGTAATATGAAAAAGAAAAGAACCTTGAGAATCAGCTATTAGAATCAATTGAAATCAAGAGAAGAATTAAAGAAAAAATAAAAGAAAGAGAAAAATAAAAGAGAAAGAGAAAGAGAAAGGTAAAAAAGAAGTCAAACTTGAGCAGTTAAAGTCTATTTTTTTTTTTTTTTTTTTTTTTTTTCCCTTTTGTTGGCCATTTTTTTTTTTTAAACAATCATGGCTTCCAAAAAAAAAAAAAAAACATTTCCAACAATAAATAATAGCATCTATTAGTCCACAATCACCATTCGAAAATGAAGAGGATTAGAGTATTAAAGGAATACGAAGAAAGCTGTTTAATAAAGTGAAGATTCTCCCCACCATGGAAGATTTTTTAAGCTTGAAAGGATTCAGTGAAGCAACAAACAAATAATGTTTTATTTATCCTTTGCAGGAGATTCTGATTTTGAAGACTATTTTTACTCTTGAGAAGAGACTGAAAATGAAGAAACATTAAGGATATAGATTTCATTTAATTTGCAATCATGAAGAATCAATTACTTTCTCATTCAAAATTGAAGAAAAGGAGATAATTTTACATTAATATGAATCTAACATCCTGTAATTGAACTGAAATCAATGATGGATTTGATTTAGAGATCTTGTTTGGAGTTATTGAATAATTTTTGGTTTTAATAATTGAAAAACAATCAAACAACTTGATTACTAAAAAAATATCTAATATAATGTAGTGGCGGATTGGATCAATAAGATGGCAAGCAAGTTGATGAGTTGTTTCTTCTATTCAGTTTTACTCTGTTCAGCTCTTTATGGTTGTCTCACTTTATACTCTTTGTCATCTTTATATTACCCAAATCAATGCTTTGAAGAAGATTGTCATCCAGTTGGTCCACTTTGGAAACCTTCAAATCATGAAAAAGCCCATTTTTATTTGACAATGACTTGTAATTATGAATTACAGCCAAATTTGAAAGTTGATGAGATGGAAAAACGAGAGATTAAAGAAACTGATGAATCTCCAAGCTATGTGATAAATTCGACAGTGGGTTTAACTGAAATCAATGCAAAAGAAATCAATCACATTAAATTATCTCCTTCAGAACTCAAGTGTCCAACAAATTCAAATCTAAATCCAAACAGAAATCTTCCTCTTCTTCAAGCAGATATTACATTAGTTTTCAACAATCGAAAGGTATTCGTTTATCTTATCATTTTCCTATTGTTCCTTTTTTCAAAAAAACAATTTTTTTTCTTTTCCTTTTTCCTTTCCTTAATTTTATAGATTCAAAGAGTTATAGGATTAACAGAAACTAGGTTTGCTTTTGATCATTTTTTTTTTTTGCAAATTAATTATTGATCTAAAAAGGATTTATTAATTCAAGAAATAATCAAGTTTTATTAAAGACAAAAGTTCATATTCAATATGTTTATGATCAAACATTGTATCCAATGACAGGGATTCCTGATGATGTTAAACCATTCCTTAAAATAACTTCTCAAAAGAAAATGAAGTAAACTTATTTATTGATATCAATATCATTATTAATTATGATTTTTTTTTTTCCTTCCTTCACACTATTAAAGATATCACCCAATTGTTTATCCAACTGAGTTAGGATTAATGCGAAAACATTATGTCCCTTTTAACAGCACAACTCCTGAATATACTGTTGATGTTACATTTGAAGTTATTTCACTTGGATGGTGGAGATTTGCTAGAGGATTAGAAGGTAGTATTGTACTTATTGATAAACTTCTTCAAGGTTCTGAAAAAGAAATTGATGATATGAGACATATTTTTACAGGTTTATAAAATTTAACACTCACATAAGAATAAGAATAATAATAATTTTTTTTTCTTTTAAAAAAACGTAGAAACTGAACCAATCTTATTAGGAGTGACATTACTTGTTTCTTTTATTCATATGACTTTTGATATTTTAGCATTTGGTGATGATATTGCTTTCTGGAACTCAAGAGGAGAAGGATTCAAAGGACTTTCACCAACTTCATTAATATTTTCTCTTGTGTGAGATTTTTTCCTTCTTTTTTCTTTTTGATATCAAAGTCAAATATTCAAATATTATTTCCCTCTTTAGTTCACATATAATTATTACATTATATTTGTATGATAATGGAACATCTTATCTTGTCCTTTCAACAAGTGCTTTTAGTGTACTCCTAACAATTTGGAAACTTGGAAAAATTTATAGTGTTCGAGTTACAAGAAATGGATGGAAAATTTTGATTTATGTTGGCAGCCTTTCAACTGAAGATTTTCATCTTTCAAGTCTAGATTTTTATGTGACAAAAAAACTTTCAATGATTCTTTTTCCAATATTAATCGCATATTCTGTCTATTCTTGGATTCAAACTCCTCCTTCAAATTTATATAGTTGGCTTATTTCTACTCTTGCATCTTGTGTTTATCTTTTTGGGTTAAATTTTTTTTTCCCTGCCAACAACTTTCGTATTTTTTATTAATTAAGTAAATAAATAAATAAATAAACCCTTAGATTTATTACCATGACACCTCAATTGTATCTTAATTTCATCAACAAAACTGTTCCCGAACTACCTTGGAGGGTATTTCACTTTCAAATAATGAAATTTAGAAATAAAATAAAATAAAATAAAATCAATAGGCACTCACATATCGTGCACTAAATACTATTGTGGATGATTTTTTTGCTTTGATTGTGCCAATGCCAACTATGCATCGTCTTTCTTGTTTCAGAGATGACATTATTTTCTTTATTTACTTGTACCAGAGATATATTTATCCCACAGCAAAGTTTTTTTCCCTTCCCTTTTTCTTTTTTTTTCCTTCCCATTCTTATGAATTCTCAAACTTTTTTTTATTGAATTAGGGGAACAATTGATACTGACGAGATCAAAAAATCCAAGAAAAATGAATAGAATAGAATAGAATCAATCTACTTTAAAATGTAAAATAAAAAAAAATAAAAAGTTCAACAATTAATGAATATTTTAATTTCCAACAATTCTGAGTAAAATTTTTTTGTAATCTCCACTTGTATCACCTTCGATCCATTTTGCCAAACTTTCATTATATTTTTTCAAAAAGGCTTCTTTAATTTCAACCATATCTACTTCACATCTGGAAACAATAATACGAACCAATGTTCTATCATTTGTACCAAGTCCTAAAAATAATATTTTTTTTTTTTTTTTGAAATGAAAAATCAAATAAAATAAAATTACCTTTCATTGATTTATAAAGTCTTTCAGCAAAAAAATCTGGTTGAGATCGACATGATTTTACAAGTGCAATCATACCATTTTTAAGATCTCCTGACATCTCTCTTTCAATTGATTTCTCAATATCATACTTGCAAATCTTTGAATATTCTCTAAAGACAAGTAAAAGTTGAGGATAGCTTCGTGAACACAATATTTGATTAAATTTGGATTCATCTGTTCCCCATTTTGCTTCTCCGGCATTATATAAAGCTTGAGCATCTGCCATTGCAGCGGCTTCATCAGTTCTTCCTGATTCATCCCGATTTCCTTGTAACAATGAAACACATAATCTTCTAAAGTGTCCAGAGGTATCTCCAATTGCTTCCTTTTCAAGGTCCTTTCCAAACATACTCTTATACGTTGCTTTAATATCTCTAATTTCTTGATTAGTTCTGGTTGATAAAATCTCAATCAAACACTCTTCATCTGTGCCTGCACCTTGGATGGCATTATTCAAACAATATGCATCATATTCTGCTGGAAGCTTGAAACGACTTGTCACAACTTCACGGAAGTTTCCAGAGAGTTCGCTTCTTAAATCTTTCATCAAATCTTTTCCATAACAAGTTTTAAATGAGAGTTCGACAGCTTTAAGCTCAGTACTTGTTCTGACACCAACAACTTCAATAATAGCTTTTTCATCTGTTCCAAAACCTTTCATTGCTTTTCTTAATATTTCGGCATCAGCTTCTGGATTATGACGTGAAGAAGGAGTGATTGTTCCACGAGTTACTTTTTTAATAGGCCTTGGTAGAGTTTGAGTGTTTGTAGTTGATTGATTTGTTTGAGTTGAAGTTTGAGTTTGGGTTGAATCAACATTATTTTGTTGTCTAGAAATAGTATTATATTTTGAAGAGGCATCTTGAAGTTGTTGTTGCTGCTGCTGTTGATATGCTGGCTGTTGTTGTTGTTGTTGTTGTTGGTAAGCTGGTTGTTGTTGTTGTTGTTGATATGCTGGCTGTTGTTGGCCATATCCTTGTTGTGGTTGTTGTTGTTGACCATACCCTTGTTGTTGTGGTTGGCCATATCCTTGTTGTTGATCATAAGGTTGTTGACCAAATGATGGTTGTTGTTGATGTCCATAAACTGGCTGTTGTTGACCGTATGGTTGTTGTTGTCCATATCCTTGTGGTGGTGGTTGTTGACCATATGGAGGCTGTTGACCAAATGATGGTTGTTGTTGATGTCCATAAGCTGGTTGTTGTTGGCCGTATGGAGGTTGTTGACCATAAGGTGGTTGTTGTCCATATGGAGCTTGCTGTCCATAAGGTGGTTGTTGTCCATAAGGTGGCTGTTGACCGTAAGGTGGTTGTTGACCATATGGAGGTTGTTGGCCGTATGGAGGCTGTTGTTGTTGTTGGGGCACTACAAAACCAATTGGACGAGCACCAGCCTTTAAATTATAATTTAAATTTTGATTAACAATAACTATTATTAAAAGAGAAAGAGATAAAGAAAGCTGACTTGTGGCATCCCTGGCATACCAGGAAGGTTAGGAGGATATCCATAACTCATTTGCTTTGTTCGTTACTTTGTTGAAGAAGAACCTTACATTAACAAAAAGAAAAAGAAAAAAGTTAGTTATATAAATTTTTGATATTTTTACTATTCCAATGTTCATTGAATTCAGTCATGTTAAATTTAATTCACTGTTTTAAAAAATTATAATATTAATAACAATTATAATTTATAATTTATTATGAGAAAATTTGTTTCAAGTTTGTCTGTTTTACTCTTAAATTAATGGTTTTGTCTCAATTATTTGAAGTAAACTCTTGAAGTAAATTATCATTCGAAATATAAAATTATAAAACTATAAACTATAAAATTATAAATTTGTAAATTTGTAAAGAGAATATAATATAATTATAATATAAAAGTGAAACAAACTTTGAAACAAAAGGAGTTTTATAAAACAGAAATTCAACCTCAAAAAAAAAAATTGTTGAACTTCAACTTTTAATACTTTCACAAAATAATCACAAAATAAAATAATAAATAATAATAATAAATAGAAAATAAGGGTATGATCAATTGTATTATAGATATTTTATATTTGAGAGTTTATTTTACTTTTGAATAATCAAAACTTTTTGTACTCATAATTATATTTTATTTGAAACAGTTCGGGAGAAAGAAAAAGTCAAAGGTTTTTTTTTTTTTTTTTTTTTTTTCCCTTTTTTTTGGTTTTTTATTTTTTTTTTTTTTTTTTTTTTCATTCCTTTAATTTCGCCTTACTTTTTTAATTTTTTTTAATTTTTGGAAAAATTTTTTAATTTTTTTTTAATTTTTTTTTTTTTTTTTTTTTTTTTCCCTTGTTGTTGACTCTTCAATTTTGATTTATCATTTTGTTGAATTCCTCTAACTACGACTAACTTCTTGAATTTATTTAAATGTTAGGAACAATTGTTCAATCTCTTTTAACTTTCTTTTCTTTTTTTTTTGATTTATAAATTTCCACTCAATTTTGAAAAATTTTCGTCCCACAAAATCAACTTCCAGTTTGACTCGAATTTTGAAAGATTTTGATGGTAATCCTTGTGAATTTCAATAAACAAGATTCATGAAAAAATGTTTATTGTTTATCACAATCTATTTTTGTTGTGACCAAGTCCTATTCAAACTTTCAATTAAAGCAATGATATTATTTTCTGAATCATTTTCACTCATATCAACATACAAATGAGCTCCAAGTTTAAATCCAAGAAGGCTTATCCATTTTGTTTGATCTCTCATACATGGCTCCATCACAATTGGAATCATTTTCTTTTTTTGACTAACTGCATAGGTAAATTCATCTTTGCAATTATCACTCTCTTTGGTGAGTTTTTCCATGTATGTCTTTGTTATAAAAACTAAAATAATATCACTATCATCAATTCCTTCAGCCATCTTTTGATAAATATGTCCAACCATTTTATCTTCATCAAACCATGTTTTAAATCCTTGAGCTTTTAATAATTTGTTTACAGCTCCAACTCGCACATGATTGTCTCGATTTAATTCGTCTTTGACCCATGTATGTGTTAAAAATACACTTGGTTTTGAAATTTCAAATTTGTCCATTATGACAAGCAATATAAAAAGGTGTTGCACCAGTATTCTTTGCTTTATTGATATCAACTCTTGGATCATTTAATAATAATTTCACTATTTCAATATGTCCATTTTGACAAGCAACATAAAAAGGTGTTGCTCCATCATTATCTGCTTTATTGATATCAATTCTATTATCATTTGATAATAATTTCACAATTTCAATATGTCCTTTTTCACAAGCAATATAAAAAGATGTTGCTCCATTACTATTTACTTTATTGATATCAACTCTTCGATCATTTAATAATATTTTCACAATTTCAATATGTCCATTTCGACATGCCATATAAAATGGTGTTCTCTTCCATTCAGAATTATCTTGCCAATTAATGTTAATTTGTGAGTTTTGAAGTAGTGTTTGAACTTCTTCAACTTTTCCATCTTCGCAGGCTTTCCAGAGTTTTTCTTCCATTTTTTTCTTTTGGTTTGCAAATCGGACAAAACAGAAAAGTCGGACTTTGGTCGAGGTAAACATTGTTTGTCTGGAAATCGACCGAACGGGAAACTTTCCCGACAATTGATTAGTGGGAAGAAAGCCAAAACAAAATAAAAAGAAAAAGAAAAAGAAAAAGAAAAAAACAAAGAAAAGAACACTATACAACAAGAGCACGGCCCACTTCTTCAAAGTTATTTTGAAAATTTATTTTAAAATTTATTTCTTGAATAAATTGATTTTTGTGAACAATGAAGAAGGTGAAGTATAGGGGGATTATCGATTCTGTTATTTATTTCAGCTTCCTTGATTTGCTTTTTATTTGTGACTTTTTTTGGAATAATCCAATTTGCAATTTGAACACATAGAAATTAGAACAAATTGACGAGCTATTGAAGTTGTGAAATATCTGTTAGAAAGTGGAAGAGAAATAGATATCAAGAACAAATGGAATAATGTAAAAACGTCATTGAATACCTCAAACAACGTTCAACTTCAACACAAGAATTTAGTAGTGAAAATAATGAACAATTTCAGAAAACCAAAATGATCAAATTTGAAGATGAAAAGAGAATTACATATTGAAGTATTTTCATTATAAACTTTGATTGACAGAATACTTCAATATAAAACTTTGATTGAATAGATTCATTGAGAAAATGAGAATAGAATGGATCCTTCGATTTATTGAATATAAATGTTCAGAGTGCATTTCTTTCATTTTAATTCTTTTCTTTTTCCAATAGATTTCTTTCATTATGGATTCGAAAAATCCCTTAGTATTGTATTCAAGTTCAAGTGAAGATGAAGATCAATTAAATGAAAAGGAGGATAAAGAATATCAAAAGGAATTAGAAATAGAAAATCACAATCATAAAAAACAAAAATTAGATTCAGAGTCTCTTCCTCCTTTACCTGCTGAGTTCTTAAATTTTTTAGAACCAAAACAAAA
>ERZ778024.2814-NODE-2814-length-13989-cov-6.492106_pt1 | contig 13989 bp, 17 predicted proteins | sample MGYA00375754_ERZ778024 | MGnify/ENA primary metagenome ERZ778024 (study PRJEB29350, sample SAMN05389827) | bioreactor metagenome | isolation source: Thiocyanate bioreactor | place: South Africa: University of Cape Town | collected 2014-02-18 ...
AAAAAAAAAAAAAAAAAAAAAAAAACCTCCAAAGATAGGTTCATCATCAAAAGCTTCTTCAACAAAAACAAGTGTGACATGGTCCTCAGGTGTTAAGAAGGAAGAGAGTGCCCAAGCAAATGTTTCTTGTGCTCTGGCTGAAGCATCAACAGGTATCAAGATTCTTCTTTGCGACATTTTTTTTTCTTTTTTGTCTTTTTGGAATTCTTGTAATAATAAAAAGTTTGGGGAAAATAAATAAACAATCGGAAAATTGCTTGCTTGTTATCTGAGATTGACCTTTCAAATAAAATAATAAAACCATGAGTCAATCATTTTTTTTTTTCATTTTCATTTTCATTTCATTCTTCTTAATATTTTTCAATCATCCTTTTGAATTTTCTTTTGATTCCATTAAAAGAAGTATTCTATACTACAATCAACAATGTCATGATTTTCAAAAGAAATACAAGAGTATGATTGATTGAATTTGATATTTTCTTTGAGCTATTGATACGTTTTCTTGAGATTTCGTCATTCTATCCAATTCAATATTATTTCAATTTGAAATTTGTCAATTTTCTCAACTAAAATATAATATCATTATAAACCAAAGAGGCATTCTGAAAAGGTTCCTTTTCTTTTTCTTTTTATTTACACATATTCACAAAAAAATCTTTTCTTCATTTAATTATTATTATTGAATAATAAAAAGCCATTATCATCCCATAAAATTCAATAAATAAAAATTTTATGCTCACTACTCGCAACTATATTCTGAGTTCTTGGATCAATTGTAATATCCCTTGGAATAGTGCCATAAATTTGTTTGATAGACATTCCTCCAGAATCAAATATTTGAATTCTATGATTGCGAAAATCACTAACAAGAATATTATCATTTAAATCAACACATATTCCCCATGGACGATCTAATTGACCACTTCTATTTCCACTTGATCCGAATTTTGACACAAAGCTTTCTGTTCCACAATCAAATATTTGAATTCGATCATTTCCACTATCACAAATAATAATAATATTTTCTTTTGAATTAATTGTTATTGCAGATGGATTTTTAAATTGACCATTTCCAGTTCCTTGTGATCCAATTGTTGAAATAAACGTTCCATCTGAATCAAAAACTTGAATTCTATGATTTCCAAAATCACAAATATAAATTTCATCATACATATCAACACATATTCCATTGGGACTATGAAATTGTCCATCTGCATCTCCTTTCTCTCCAAACTTTGAAATAAAATTTCCTTCTGAATCAAATATTTGAATTCTATGATTTCCGCTATCAGAAACAATAATATCTCCTTTTGAATTAATGGTTATTCCCATTGGTGAATCAAATTGACCATCTCCATCACCTTCTGATCCAAATGTTGAAATAAAATTTCCTTCTGAATCAAATATTACAATTCGATTATTATTATTATCACAAACAAGAATATTTCCATTTAAATCCATTGTTATTCCGAATGGGTTAAAAGTTTCATCTCCTTCATCCCCTTCCCATCCAAATGTTAATTTTGGTTTAAGTATTTCATTATAATCCCTTGGCTTCAATTTTGGAAGGACTTGAAGTGGAAAAGGAGAAGAAGATATATCGATTCCATCATATTGAACAAAAATTGAACATTTCCCCTCATTTCTCAATTTCATTCTAACTATATATGTACCATCATCTAAATCTATAATTTTATATTCACTCTTCTCATTATTTTCTTTATTTGCTTCTCCTTCAATTTTTATTTTAAAATTCTTTCCATTTCCTCCTTTTTTCATTTGATTTCCTTCTTTTGAGTGACAAAATATTTCAAATTCAAATTCTTCATCTTTGAAAATTCGTCCTTGAACTCTTGAAGTTTCACATTTCTCAGGTGAGATATGGTTTGAATCAATAACTCCAATATTTGAAATCTTCAAGTAAATAGAATTCACACCTGAGTTCTCAGATAAAAATTCAATCCAAGAAATATGACATGGTTCAATTCTCCATTTATTGTTTGATAAATAGTCCAATCTTGAACAATATGGTTTGACCATTGATAATAATCTTACATCATTTTGAGTTGGTAAGGAAAGTGAGTTTTCAATCATTTGACAAGATCCAATAATACTTTCAATTCCAAAATTTAATTCCTCTTTTTGAAGTTCTAATTCCTTCTTTTTGTATTTTTCAATTTCATCCAATTTATTTAATAATTCTTGTTCTTTCTCATCTAATTTTGTTCGAATTTCTTTGAAAAGTTGATTGATTTTAGTTTGAGTTGTCGCTGAATTGATTTCTAATTCTTTGATAACTTCTTCACATTTATCGATTCCTTCTCTTAATTCTTTCTCTTTTGGTTTTACCTATTATTGTTTAATTTATATTTGATTATTTTTTAAAAATTGAAAAAAAAAAAAATGAAATATGAAGAAAGAAAGAAAGAAAACTAAACTTGATTAATTAAATCAATTAAGAACTGTTTTTGATAATCAATAAGATCCTTTGATAAAGTTGAAATTTTATGAGAGGGATGTTGATCAACACATAACAAACAAATTGGTAATTTACAATCATTACAAAATAATTCTACTTCTTTTTGTTGATGAATTTGACAAGAACTTTGGGAATTTGAAATTGATTTAATTTCTACTTCATCTTTCATTTTCTCAATTGCAATTATTTGATGATGTTTTGAAATTTTTGCTTTTTGATGAACTTTTGCACAAGCTTCACAAAAATACTCTTGACAATCTAAACAATAAAAAGTTGCCTCATTTTCTTCATCCAAACAAACAAATTTTTGTTTCTTCTTTCTAGGACTTGAATTTGCCAATGAGTTATGAACATATAAAGCATTAAGAAGATATGAATCAGTTGATAAATTTGATATCTGTTGTTGTTGAAAAGGAGTTCTACAAATAGGACAAGTTAGACTAACATTCGAATGATTTCCTTCAATATAAATTTCTAAACATTCCAAACAAAATGAATGAAGACATCCAAGTGTTTTTGGATCACGATATATATCTTTACATAATGAACATTCAAGGTCTAGGTCCAATTCTGGTGTTATTGAAGACATCTTCAGTGATTGAATTGCAACTTTTGGTTGGTCTCGGAGATGGTTTGTTTGTTTTGAAGAAAAAAAAAAAAAAAAAAAAAATGAAATAAATAAATGAGCAAAACAACTTCTTTTCTTTGAGACATTAGTTTTGTTAAATTATACTGTCTTTCTTTCTTTTTTTAGTCTGGAAATGAAAATAAATTATTCTTGAAGGGTCAAAAAAAAATTTTGGTGTCATTTTTACAATTTTCATTTATTGAAATCCAAAACATTTGAGCAAGAATTTTTTGATTTTTTTCAGAAAATAAAAAATTGTTTGGATTGTGGGATCTTGACCTTGGGTATCAGTTGTTATAGTTTTTGAATTTAACAAACTTGTAATACGAGAAATTTGGTCTTGAGAGAGTTCAGTATTTTCACAAAGAAACCAGTTCCCAACTACTTTTATTTGAGAATCAAAATGAAACTCATATATCCATTGCTCCTCTGTCTTTTCTGGTAGAGGTTTGTCGCGTGGGATTGAAAGACATGATCTTTTGACTAACTCTGAGGCATCAGTCAAAATAATAAACAACTTCAAAGGGAAGCCAGAATTTTCTAAGTTTGTAGGATTTGTGTGTAATTTAGACTTGATTATTTGTTTTAAAAAAAAGCAAAAAAGAAAAAGAAAAAAGAAAAGAAAAGAAAGTGGATACTTGCTGCTATAAAGAATTCAAGTACCCAGTCATAAAGAATAATTTCAAATCCTGCACGGTTTCTTTTTAATGAATAACAAAGGATAATATTTTGAACATAAAGAAATTGGTTAATATTTTGGACATTTGATTCTTCTTCTACATTTAGTGCCAATGCTCTAACTTCATTTGTTGTTACATTTTGAAAGGTGCTCAGAATGTTATTTATATTTATTCCTTCTTTATGAAGGACTAGTGAGTGGAGGTTTTGTTCGTTTTTGTAAATTTCTTGAGCAAAAGTTGTTTCAATAACGGATGCAATACAACTTTCTACTTTTATAATTAACAAAAGAGCGACACAAATTCAAAAAAGAGGAAAAGTAGAAGAAAACAAACTCTTGTCGCTACACCTTTGACATCCAGTTCCAAAGCCATAATAGGTTTTCAGAGTAGGACGACGACAGGCTTTACAGGGAGTAAAATTGTTTCGAAACATCTACCTTTTGACCGAGTTACTTTTGTTTTGAAAAAAACGATGATACACCTTTTTTTGAAAAATATTATTATTTCGAGACAAAAAAAAAAAAATGGATACAAGATTTGACTTCTATAAATGAAATGAATGAACAAATGAATGAATAAAATGAGCAAACCAAATTGAATTCCTCTTCCATTTCTTTATTTTATTTTGATTTTTTTCAATGTTTTGTTTTGCCCTTTCCAAAAAAAAAATGGTGATGCATTTTTTTTTTATTTCAAAAAGAAAGAAAGGAAAAGAATGGAGACAATAAGACAATACAATGCTCTCTCGACTGCAGAGAAAATTCAACGTTTCTTTCCTGGAGTTACACTTCCAATAACACAAAGAAATAAACTTCCCCATTCATATACTTCTCTTGAAATAGTCTCTGTTGCTGTTATTGGCCCGCCTGGTTGTGGAAAAAGTGCTTTCATCAACTCTTGTCGACACCATTTTCAAGGTCTGTTATTCTCAGACTTTGAAAAGAGAATTGAAGGAGAAGACATTGGAATAAATATGGTTGAAGATATGGATGGAGTCTTAATGATTGAAACCAGCCCTCCAGAAATAGGAAAACTCCGTTTAGTTGACTCAGTTGGAATTCCAGAGCTTTTGGAGCGAATTAAACCTTCAAGTTCTTGGACAGTTTCACCTTGGTTTTTTGGGTCTTCTCCATCACAACCGGAGTCTAGAGTAATAAAACTCTTTAATGAGATAATGCAAAATGAAACTAATTACTGGAGCAAGTTAACTTCATTTCTTTCTTGGTTTTGGGGTCAAGTAAATTTTCCTTCAGTCCAGTCCTTAATTGTTATTTGGTCTGCTGAAAGTCCAATTGAAGAGCTTACTGGAATTCGTTCTTTTTGTCAAACTTTCAAGGAGAAAAGTTTTTATTTCTCCCTATTTTTCAATACTTATTCCTGATTAATAGTATAATTAACAATTCCTAATTCAATAATAGTGTTTGAACAAAGTCCAATCATTCTGGTTACAAATATTGATCGAATCCATAACAATTTGACTTTTGAAGAGTTGGAGAGAGTGGTTCACAAGGAACTTTTGGGATGTACAATCTTTTTCATTCAAAATTATACAGAAGTGGACACTGAGGACAGGTTGGAAACAGACGAGACAATTAATTCCTTAATTTCGGTTGCTCTTACTAAAGCAGATTCGCTCGCTTATGCTTTAAATGATCAAAACAAATCAACTTGCCAAATACTTTGAAATTCATTTAATTCTGTTTTTTTTTCTTTTTCTTTTTCAAATAAATTCTGATGCCTTTAATTTTGTAGCGAAAAAAAAAAAAAAAGATCAGAAAGAATAACCAAACAATATTTTGTTGAAAATCTTTTAATTACAACTTTATTTATTTTTTTTCAATTTATTTTGCTCCAAGCCATTTGATCAGTTGAGTTTTGACTGTTTTGATTATTTTTCAGCTTATCAAAAATTGTTTGGGCTGTGAGGTTGGGGACCATCCCAAATTCTGAAGTAATAAGAGTGATCAACGTATCCCATTCGTCAGATTTGGAGACCTCTCTTGAATCTTGAACGCGAACTTGAGCTTCACCTTCTAGGATCTTTCTTGAATCTTGAACTTGGGTATCAGTTGTGATAGCTTTTTTAGCTCCTAACAACGTACCAATGCGAGCTTCTTGGTCTTTAGAGAGTTCAGTATTTTCACAAAGAAACCAGTTCCCAACTTCTTTTACTTGAGAATCAAAATCAAACAGAGATATCCATTGCTCCTCTGTCTTTTCTGGTAGAGGCTTGTCATGTGGGATTGAAAGACATGATCTTTTGACTAACTCTGAGGCATCAGTCAAAATAATAAACAACTTCAAAGGGAAGCCAGAATTTTCTAAGTTTGTGAGATTTGTGTGTGTAATTTAGACTTGATTATTTTTTTTAAAAAAAGCAAAAAAAGAAAAGAAAAAAGAAAAAAAAGAAAAGTGGATACTTGCTGCTATAAAGAATTCAAATACCCAGTCATAAAGAATGATTTCAAATCCTGCACGGGTTCTTTTTAATGAATAACAAAGGATAATATTTTGAACATCATGAAGATGGGTAATATTTTGAACATTTGTTTCTTGGTCTGTATTTAATTTCAATGCTCTAACTTCATTTGTTGATTCTTTTTGAAAGCTGTCCAGAATCTTATTTATATATATTCCTTCTTTATAAATGACGAGCGAACAAAGCTTTTGTTCATTTTTGCTCTTGTAAATTCTTAACATATTTTCTATGGCCGAATCAAGACAACTTTCTACTTTTATAATTAATAAAAGAACTACACAAATTCAAAAAGAGGAAAGGTAGAAGAAAACAAACCCTTGTCACTACACCTTTTACATCCACTCAGAAAGCTTGTCGGAGTAGGACGACGACAGACATCACAGGGTGTCAAATTGTTTCGAAACATGTTTCTCATTACAGTCCAGTTTTTTTTTTTTTCTTTTTTTTTTTCTTTTGTATTTTTTTTTTTTTCAATAAACCAAGAAAGGGAAAATCGATGCTTCAAGAATCAGAATGCCACAAATCATTGAAGAATTATTGTTATTATGTTCCCTTTTTGAAAGAGGACATCTTTCGTTTTGCTTTGTCCTTTTCTTGCAAAAAAATTTTTTTTGTTTTGTTTTGCCCTTTTCTTTTCTTTTTCTTGCAAGAAAAAAAAAATGACCCTGTCTATGAAACAGTTCAATGCTCTCTCAACGGAGGAGAAGTTAGATAAGTTCACACCAGGAATAACACTTCCAGAAAGTCAAAGAAAAAAGCTTCCTAAGGATTACCTCAACCTTGAGAGAGTATCTGTCGCAATCTTTGGAGGTGTTGGAAGTGGAAAGACTTCTTTTGTTGAGTCGTGTAAACATTGTTTTAATGGTCTTAAAGTTCGAGAGTTTGAAGGAGTCAGCAATCAAAGAGGGAAAACCAATACACAGCATTCTGAAGGACAAAATTTGCTTTCAAAACAAAGCTTTGCGCTCTTTGAAAAATTGACCCTCTACGATTCAGAAGGAATGATTAACTTCAATAAAGACATTAGCTCAGCTGCTGTGCAAGATGTTGTAAGAGATACAAGTCCTTACTGGAAATGGCTTTGTAACTTTCTTACTGGAACAACTCCCCTCCCTCAAGTTCAGTGTGTGATTCTAGTTTGGCCAGCTAGCTCAGACTTTGATACAATCCAAGAACTAAAGATTTTTTATGACCTGTATTCTGCAAAAAGTTTACTTTCTTTTATTCTTATTATTTCTATTTTCTTATTTTATTTTCGATTTTAATGTTTATAGTGAAAGGAGCTCGGCCACTAATCTTGGTGACAAAAATTGATGACAACAGAACCGGAAAATCTCTAGATGAGCTTCGAAGGGATGTTCAAGGAATATTCCCTGGAAATGAACCTTTTTTAATTCAAAATTATACAAAAGAAAAACCAGAAGCCAACGAAAATACCAAGGAAGTGATTGACGACATTATTTCAATGGCATTAACTCGTTGTGATCTTTATGCTTACGCACAAAGTACAAATAAATAATTTAATTATTCAATAAATAAATAAATAACTTCAAGATTTTATAAAATTTTGAGAAAGAACTTCACATTTTATTAATTGTTAATTTGATAATATCTTGAGTAATTGAAGCCCATTTTGTTCTTCAAAACACCTTCGAATAAGTCCTCTTCCAATTGCGAGAGGTTCATCACCTGTACTATCGAGAGAAACAGAACTAGGAAGTATTGGTTGAAATCTGAAATATTTTGTTTTTTTTGGAAGAAGATCTTTGATAAGCTCATCTGATTCACTTGTTTGAGTTACTGAATGGATAATAAAGTCTAATAGTTCCTTAGAAAAGCCTATTCCAGAAAGGATTGAATCAGGAAGGATACTAATTGCGTTTCCAATTTCTGAAGAAGAACCAGTCCCAATTGAAACAACACATTCAATGACTTCGTTTGGCCATAGTTTGTTCCCTTGGTGAACAGCATACAAAACAGGATTATTAGCTCCAATTCCCCCGTCAAGATGATGGTGGTTATCTAAGTGATTTATGAAATGAGATCAGAGAAAATAAAATCAGGGACAAAATATAAAAAAGATCTAATACTATAGTAAAAATAATAAAAATAATACTATCATCGAGATATACAGGAAAGTAAACAGGAGCAGCAGAAGTAGCTCGAGCAGCATGTCTTAGTTTTCCAGAATTCCTACCGTGAGTCTCACTTTTATAGTTTCTCCATAAAAACCTTCTTTCAGATGATTTTAGGCCAAGAGTTGAAACAACAAATACCTAAATTTAGGTGTTAAAGTGGATTATTAAAAATTTTTTTTTGTAGAAAAGTAACACATGAGGATATTGACCAAGATCTGGAGAAAAATTTGAGAGATCTTCTTCTCCAAAAAATTCTTGCAAGCAATTATCCAAAGGGAGTGGTGAATAAAATGAGGGAATTGGAGGGGATTTCTTGTTTGAAAAAACACTTTTTATCATTTCAAAAAACTTTTGTCGACATTCAGAAAGGTCCCTTTGAATTAACCCACAAGCCAAAGCAATAATTCCTCCAACACTTGTACCACAAATGAGGTCAAACATTTGATGGATCTTTTTTTTTTTTAGGCTTTTATTTTGGATTCTCATTTTTAAAAAAAAAAAAAATGAAAAGAAAAAAATATGAAAAAAATATGAAAAAGAAAGAAATGCAACTTTTTTTCCTGTGAGATTTTCGAGAAGCAATAAAATTTCAAGAGGTAAAATTCCACGAGCTCCTCCTCCATCCAGACAAAGAATTCTCTTTCCTCGAGGTGCATTATTAACACCCAATCCAGGCAGCATTTGGAAAAGAAGACTTTGGATAATTTCTCTGTCTCTATCTTCATAAATCAATTCATACCTCCCCAAGGAGGTTCGAAATTCAGTTTGATCAGCTATTCGTAAGCACCTAAAGAGTCCTTCCATAAGACTTTCAATAACTAAAACTGATTTCCCAGATTTCAAACGTTTGGGACAAATTGGAAATAAGTGTCCTTCAATTTCTGAATTTATTTGTTAATTTAGTTCAACAAACAATAACCAAATAAAACAGAAATAATAAAGAAACATTCCAAAAAAAAAAAAAAAAAAAAAAAAATCAAAAAGAAAAAATCCAAAAAAAAAAAAAAAAAAAAGTAAATTGAAATCATTACTGAACTCTTCTGCAATTCCCATTAATTTCTGAGTACTACCAGAGTCACATCGACCACAATACAAAAAAATCATTGAATAAGAATTTGTTCTGTCCATTAAGAACGAGGCATAGTCGAGAACCAATTCATGAAAACAGTAGTAAATTCGAATTCTGGAAACAAAAGTCAAGCACAAGCAAGGAATTGAACAATTACTAAATTTAATTTCGAATAAAAGCGAACTCTCAATGACTTGCTCGTAGGTTTCTTCAACCAATGGCTCTTCTTTCAAGCTCAAAACCAAAATGTTTGTTCTTCCTCGTTTTTTGATAGGAGCTGTGGGATTTGGATGAGAGATTCCTGGGTAATATTTCAAAATCCTTTCATTGTCTTCTAAAGTATTCCATTGTCGGTGCGCATTCATCATTGCAAAAAATAAAAATTAAAAAAAAAGTTCGATTTATTTACTTTGCCTTTGTTCTTTTGGATAAAGAACAAAACAAAATAAGGACTGATTCGAAGTAAATAAATAGGTATTATCAATTGATTTGGATGATATTTGTTCTTATTCATAACGCTCTTTTATTTCATTTTTTATTTTATTTATTTTAAACAATTTTTAAAGTTTTATTTTTTGGGATGTTGTATTTTGCACCTTGTTCATTATAAAATTTTTCAACTCCAGCAATGTATTTCTTTAAAGTTTCACTAACTTGTTCATCTGTCGGTTCTTTAATATGAGGGATTTCAATTGGGGATCCAATAACAGTAGAAATTGGAACTCTTTTTGGTAAAATGTTGGTAATTAATGGGAGTGATATTCCAAAAATTGATTGAAATTTCTTCTTGATGTATTGAACAATTGGATTTTGAAGAGGGAGTTGACCATATGTACGACATTCATTAAATGAGAAAACTGGAACAATATCAACTCCATGAGTCATTGCTAATTTAATAAATCCTTTTCTACTTTTGAGGTATAAAACATCTTGATCTGGATCAGTATATAAAGCTTCAGTTGCACCACCTGGGACAAGAAGAATAGAGATTCCTTTTTCTAATAATTGACTTGCTGAGTATCTAGATGCATCACAAACTCCACCTCCTAAAAGAATTTCTCTATATCCTTTAGAAAGAGGAAAATGTAAAGTAAGTAATATTTAAAAAAAGAAAAGAAAAGAAATGAATTGAATTGAATCAATTGAACGAAAGGAGTTATTTAGCATTAAAAAATTAACCTGGAATATAAAAACAAAAACTTGCAGCAAGAGTTCTAAATGTGATTCCTTCCAATATTTTTGAGGAATGATTACATTCAGATAAAAGGTTAATCATTGCACCAAAAGGAAGGATTCCATGAGGATGTAATGCAAGAAGATAGACTTTCTTTGGGTCCAAATCCACAGTTTTGATTAAACTCAATGGGAAGTAATTTCTAAAAATTAATAAAAGAAAAGATGTTACAAAGTTAAATAATTGATAGAAATATAAAATGATATATAAACTTAATAAGAAAAAAAAGACAAACTTTAAATAAGTCCAAATCCCCCAAGACCTCATCCAAGCACTTGGTCTTCCTCCATTCAATTCCGATAAGTCTGTATATGAAGGGATATACAACAACAATAACGTAAAGAACACCCAGTACGGAACAAACGATATCAATGGACAGAATACAACAAAGAGAAAAACACTTCTAATAAACTTCTTTCCAAACCTTGAGAAGCTATCATCCCCTTTGGTGCCTCTAAGAAATGCAGTCTTTTCAAAGTATTGAAGGAGAAAGAGAGTGAGAACAAGGAGAACAGCTTGCCACATATTGTTGTATTAATTATTGATTGGAGGGGGGTTCAATTAGTGATTCAATTAGTGCAAGGTTCAATTTCAGATATCTTGATTAATTGTTTTTTTTTTTCTTTTGACTTTCTTTTTCCAATTTTACCGCTTTTCACATGAATTTTTGACCGTTTTTCACACAATTCTAACTTTTCACTTTCATTCAATAATAAAATATAAAAAAAAACAAAGAAGAGGTAAATTGAAGAAGGTTGAGTGAAAGTAAAAAAAACTTGGGATTATTTTTATTGATGAATTGATTCATTATTTATATTTTTGTGGAAAAAAAAAATTGAAAAAATCTGAAAATTAGGTCAGAGAAAAATTTTAGAATGACTCATTGAAAAAAAAGAAAAAAAGGGTGAAAAAGGAGAGCAATGTGGGGTTTTTTGTTGGAAAAATTGTTTGAAACAACAAGTTGTTATCTATGTTTTTATTTTAATTTTGATTTTATTTTTATTTTTATTTAATTTTATTTCATTGAGTTTTCATGGTCAAGTTGATCAAGACCAATGTTTTCTTCATCTTCAGTGAAAGATTGACGATGAGTGCCATTTGATTCTAAAATACTGTGCTTTTCATTTACAAAAACAAGATCTATTTATTTTTTGTTTTATCAAAAAAAAAAAAAAAAAATTAAAATTTGAGTTAAAGTGCATCAAAATAAAATAAAATAAAATAAATTTACCTTCTCTTTGTCTTTGTTGAGGGAAGACTTCAAATTTATAAGTAACAAAATTTGCAACGTAGGCTGCAACTGCAACTGGAATAAATAAGTAGACAACTACACCTTGAGAAAGCATTAAAACAAGAAGAGAAGACGAGAAGGGAGTTCTTGTAACTGCAGATTGAACAGAAGCCATCACACAACACACAAAAAGTGCTTGTAATTTTGGTTCAGCTTGAACTGCAACAAACATAGCTTGTCCCAAAGTTCCTCCTTTTTGTTGGAACAAAAAAAAAAGTCATTAATTTCAAAAATAAAATAAAATAAATGAAATATAAAATCAAATCAAATCAAGAAATATAAAATTATACCAATGAAGAATAATGGAAAGACAATTCCTCCTTTTAATCCAATATTAATATTAAGTGCTAATGAGATAAGTTTTACAATACCAATCATAAAAACTGCTGTGAGTGTATAAGGTGTTCCTAAATTAATAATTCCACTTGATCCACCCATCCAATGAGGAAGTGGTGAATCCACATTCATATCAATCACATTTTGTAATTCAGGTTCTCCCCAGAATAACATTGGAGGTAAAAACATTCCAATAACTGCGAATGTAACCCAAGCATAAAGAGGTTGAAGAACTGGGATTCTATTAATTCTAATTTTTGTGAAAAATTTTCCAAATCCTTTCATGCAAGCCCAAAACAAGATTGAAAAAATTGATGAGAAGAGTCCTAATCCAACAGCTAAAAATTGTTTTGATTTTTTTAAAAATTTAAATGGTTGAAATAATCTTATTCAAATTATAATAAAAAATACCAATCAAAACATGTTCAGCACGAACTTCAATTAAATGTTCTTGATAGAAAAAGAAAGATCCAAATGGACGATTATAAACTGCTTGATAAATAGTTGAGCTAATAAATGAACTAATTAATCCAGGGATGAAAGCTTTTTGTTTTGTTTTGTTTTGTTTTAAAAAAATTGTTTGAGGAATCGAAATAAAATAAAATATAAAATTACCTTCAAAGTATTCAATTCCCAATCGATGAGGGAACTCTAATGCAAAAATACCTGTAATTGGTGAACCAAAAAATGCAGAAAGTGTAGCAAAAACTCCAGTTAAAACAAAACGTCTTAAACTTCTTTTTGGGAGTTGAAGTTTTTCTCCAAGATAAGCAGCATAAGAACCTCCTAAGATAAGAACGGGTGCTTCAGGACCAATACCAGATGCACTGGTTAATGTAAGCTAATTATTGATTTATTTGTTTGTTAAATCAAATATAATTAATATTATTTGAATTTTTTTTTTCTTTTAGCTTTATCTTCAAATTTGAGAAAATAAAAACAAAAAACAAAAGAAAAGAAATAAAGCAGAAAAAAGAAATGAAAAATTACAGCAGAGATAATAAAAGTAGGAATAAATTGAGAAGAAGGAATAAGTCCATCAGTGTGAACATGTTCAATTGCAGGACCAAAGCTCATAACAGGGGTTTTTTGAAAAACTTTAGTTAAAACACAAATCAAGAGAATATAAGGGAGGGAGCCCATCCATACAAAATTATACTCTGGGAAAGATTCAGAAAATAAGCCCTATTGTTATTATTTAAATTGATTTTGTCAGTATATGTATTGTATATTATATTTGATTTGGAGTTTTATTTTACAAAGAGTATTCTTAAGGAAAATAATAGAGTATTAATGAAAGGAGATAAGGAGAAAAAAAAATAGATGATTTATGAAAAAAAAAAAAAAAAAAAAGTTACAGCATCTTGTAGTTTATAAAAGAAATACTTCCAAACCACATGAGCACAAACTTGTAAAGTTCCAAAATACGCAATAGATACAAATGATCCAACCACACCATGAATTACAGATAACAGAAAGATCTAAAATTCAAAAACAAAATGTTTCAAAAAATAAAAAAAAAAAAAAAAAAAAAAAAAAAAAAAGAAAAATTTTTTTTTTAAAACCATTTTTTTTTTTTTTTTTTTTTTTTTTTTTTTTCTTTTTTTTTTTTTTAATTTTTTTTTATTTTTTTTTTTTTTTTTTTTTTTTTTTTT
>ERZ778024.2815-NODE-2815-length-13978-cov-5.261079_pt1 | contig 13978 bp, 17 predicted proteins | sample MGYA00375754_ERZ778024 | MGnify/ENA primary metagenome ERZ778024 (study PRJEB29350, sample SAMN05389827) | bioreactor metagenome | isolation source: Thiocyanate bioreactor | place: South Africa: University of Cape Town | collected 2014-02-18 ...
TACATTTGGAAAAAAAAAAAAAAAGAAAAGATGAAAAGAAATTCTTAGTCAAAAAAGAAAAATAATTCAAAAAAAAAAAAAAAATTTTTTTTTTTTACCATATAGAAGTATTTTCATTCTTGTTTCATCTGGATTACGTTCGAATGATTCCAATAATTCAGCTATCTTTAAACAATTTTTCCTTCTTACATCCCGTTCCTCTTCAGATTCCTTCTGAAATATTGAATTTCTCCTAGCTTTTGCAATTTCAAGTGCTGTCCTTGAATATTTATCTTTTTCAATTAAATTCTCTTCTCTTCCACTTGCTAGTATATATTTCACAACTTCAATTTGTCCATTTTCACAAGCAACATAAAAAGGTGTCCGACTATTGCTTCTTGCCTTATTGATATCAACCCTAGTATCATTTAATAGCAGCTTTACAATTTCAATATGCCCATAATAACAAGCAATAAAAAAAGGTGTTTCTTTCTTCAAATTTGCTTGATTGATATCAACTCTAGGATCATTTAATAATAATTCTACAATTTCAATATGTCCATTTTCACAAGCAATATAAAAAGGTGTTGTTTCATTCTTTTTCTCTGTCTTATTGATATCAATTCTTTTATCATTTAATAATAGTTTGACGATTTCAATATGTTCATAATAACAAGCAACATAAAAAGGTGTCCAGCCTTCAACATTTGCTTTCATTACATTGACTCTTTCATCATTTAGCAGTAATTCTACAACCTCGATATGTCCATTGGCACAAGCAATCCAAAAAGGTGTATAATCAAATTGAATCACTTTATTCAGATAAATTCTCTCATCCTTCAATAATAACTTCACAACTTCAATGTGTCCATTTTGGCAAGCAAAATAAAGAGGAGTTCCACCATTATTATACTCCGCACCACAATTGATGTTAATAAATGGTTCCTTGAGTAACTGTTGAACTTTTTCAGTCATCCCATTATTACAAGCAACACATAACTCTTTTTCTAATTCATTAACATCAAATCCATATTCAATCAACTTAATAATAATCGTCCCAGCTGCATTCATCCTAACTATCCACTATATCTAATATTTTCGAGATTGTTGGTTGATTTTGTTTTTTTTATTTATTTTTCATTCGTTTTTTTTATTCTTTGAATATTGAATTATTGAATCAAAAGAAAAAAAAACCTGCAAGAGAGATTCATGAAGAGGATATTGAAGAAGTGTCCTAGAGAATAGAATTGGTGAATAAGAGGGTTCCAGTCGAGTTATTGTTGGAGTTGATGTCGAAAGGATTGGTTCAACTTCGATCGCAATGGGTCACTGATTACTGATTTTTGAAAGAAAAAAAAAAAATGGCGGAAAAAAAAAAAAAAAATAAGAAAAAAAGGTTTATGCAAAAGAGAATGGACCAGAAGACACAGAAGACACTCGATCAGTTAGCTAAGAGAATTGAGGAGGGAGAGTATTATGAAGCACATCAAATATATAGAACAATATATTCAAGGTTTGATTTCTTTCATTTTTTCTATTTCTCTTTTAATTTTAAAAATATATTTTGAATTCGTTTCAAAATTTTCAAGTATTTTTAGCTGATTGTATTTTTTTTTTTTTTTTCTGTTTTTTTTGTTTTTTTTTTGTTCAAGAATTTAACTTTGAGGAGAAAGGTTTTTTTGCAAGTGAAGATTAGTTTCAAAAAATAACTATTGGAAAAAATTGGAATAAGAATAGAAAAAATCACTTTGTAGGAAAATAGAATTATAGTTTTCGAATGCATTTTTGAATAATTATGAAATGAAGACAAGCGATTTCATTTGATTTCTCTTTTTTTTTTTGATTTCTTTAATGTTAGTTAATTGGATGAGTTAAAATTAATTTTTCATGAAGATTAACTTTTTTATTTTATTTTTAGACATATAAAACAACAACAATATGAAGAAGCAATCCAAGTTGTTTATACAGGAGCTTTACTTCTCTTAAAATACAAACAAAGTGCATCAGCAGCAGATTTGGGATTATTAATGATAGATGCTTATAATGAAGCTAAACTTCCAGTTAGTGATGAAACAAGAGGTAAAAATGATAAAAAAATAATAATTTCATTTTTTTTTTTAATTTCTAATTTTTTTTTTCTTCAACTATTTCTTTCTATTTAGATCGAATTATCAAAATTATTGAAATTTTCCCAAATGATCCAACAAAAGTTAAATTTATGAAAGCTTCAATCTCGTATGAATTTTCTTTTCCTTTCTTTTATTTAACCAATTTAATTCAATCCCTTATTAGCTGGTCAAATAAATGTGGAGAAGTAAGATATGGAGATCCCATTTTAAGACATACTTTTGGTATGTCATATTGGAAAGGTTTTATTTTTGATATTATCATTTCAATTTTTTTTTTTTTCTTTTTTTTGAAACAAAAATAAAATAAAAAAGATAAAAATTATGCAAGTGCACAAGAACAATTTCTCCATGGAACAGAAGAAAGTCCAAAAAAACTTGGAGAAATGTTAATTGAGGCTAGTTCAGATGCTTCTTATAAAATTGAGAAAGAATATTTTATTACAAGAGCAGTTTTACAGTAATTTTTACTTTCAATTTTTTTACTTTTTTTTTTTTTTTGAAATTTCAAAAAACAAAATAACTGAGGGAAGAAAAAAAAAAATGAAAGATATTTATCTCTTGGAGATATCAACTTTGCTTATATTTGTTATGATAATTTTACAACTCTTCTTTTCCAAAAAGAGCCAGAATTAAAAATTTCAACAACTCAAATTCCTTCAGGTATTTTTAATTTTCCTTCAAATCAAATCAAAATAAATAAATAAATAAATAAATAAATAAAATAGGCTTTACACCACCCAATTATCCTTTAAATACAATGGTGACAATCACCAAAACAATTCATCAATCTACTCTTCCATTATTAAATTTTTCAATTTTCCTTATTCTCACTCTTCAAAGATCATCATCAGAATTATTCACTACATTAAGAAAGAAATATGAACCAGCATTGAGTAAAGATCCATCCTTCTCTCAAGTATGTTTTTCTTTATGTCTTTCCTTTCTTTCTTTTTCTTTTTTCCCTTAATGAATTTTGGAATAATGATAAATAATAATAGTATTTGGATAGAATTGGACAATCTTATTTCAATATTGTACCAGCAAACTCTGGTGGTAATATGAACATGTTCGGAAACTTACTCAGTAGTCTTTTTGGAGGAGAAGGTTTACCAACCCAAAGCTCTGGTTCAAGAAGACCAATTCAAAACTCATAGTAAATAAATGTTTTGAAATCTAGATTCTTTTTTTTTTTTTTTTTTGAATGAAAGACAAAAGTTTTGATTCTTTATTGGAATACAAACAAACAAATTGAGTATGATAGTAATAATTTTCTTCTTCAAATAAAATAAAACAAGTGAGATCTAATGGAAGATGGAAAAGACTTTTTTTTACCATCCAAATACATAGTCAGATATTTTCGCTAAAACTGAATTTTTTGGTTGAGGAGGTTGATGAGTGGTTGTAGTTGAGCTTGGAATAACTTTAGCAGTTGTTGAGGTTGAAGGGAAATGAGCTGATGTTGGAGGAGAATAATAAGGAAAGTTGGATGTAGAATTTGGAGAAAAATTTGAGTTGGAACCAAAATTGGGATTTACAGAAGCATTTGGTTGATGGTAAGGGCTATCATTATAGGATGAATCTAAATTTGGATACATGTTGGAAGTTGTATTACGAGAAAATTGATCATTCGAAGTTACAGCTAAAGCTAATGGTTTTTGTCTTTGATAATCGTGACCAAATGGACGAAATTCGCTATTTCTTGGTGGAGATAATGAAACTGATTCCATAGTTTTAGTTTTTGCGGGAATTTTTTCTTTTGTCTATGTTGGAGAGATAAAAAATGATAAGAATTAAAAAAAAAAAGAAAAAAAAAGAAAAATAATCAAAAAGGAAATTGACTTTTGATGTTGGAAGAACTCCAATCATAATATCTTGACGTTTTTCAAAGATAAGTTTTCCATTTTTTGTTAATGCTTTTTGATAATCGAGTTTTGAACGAAATTTAATAAGTACCCAGTTTCCTTTTTTTTTTTTTTTTTTTTTTTTTTTGAAAATTATAAAATGGTATGTCAAAAAAAAAAAAACCTTTTCCGAATTCATATTGTTCAATCTCTCCTTCACTCTCAAAATAATGAAGAACATTTCTTTGTAAAGCAGGAGGAAAACCAAAAACTGTGACCCAATTATCACTATAACTTCTTTTTTTTTTTTTTTTGTTTCAAAAGATAGTGAACATTCTGATTTTTGAAAGGACAATTTTCAAAAAAAATTTTACCCTTCTGAAGATTTTTCAATATTAGCTGTACCTTTATTTTATTTTCCAATTTGGTTGGATTCAGAAAAAAGTCAAAAGAAAAAAAAAATCAAAATAATAAAACTTACGAGGATTCTAATTATTTAAATCATCCAAAAAAAAGTTGGTATTTTGGTTAGTTCCAAAGAAAAAGAAAGAAAGAAAGGAGAAAGAAAATTTTCATTAAAATAAAAATATGGTACCAAGAAATCAAAATCTTGATCATAAGAGTGTTTAGGGTTACTTTGTTCATATGAAAATCTAGGGAATTTTGGTGATTGAGGTGAAGAGAGTTCATTTAATCCAACAGAAGGAAGATCATCAGAATCAATGGCTGAAAATCCTCTTTTTCAAAAAAAAAAATTTAATTTTATCAAACAATCAATAAAATTTAAATCAAAATTCACTCATTTCCAGTTTGTTCATTTGTGGTAGTAGCTCCAAAATTATCAAGGAAGTCACTTGAACGTTTTTGACCTTGTCTTTTGGATTTTGAAAGCATTCATTAATAAATAATAATCGAATAATTAGTCAAATTAAATTAAATTTAATACTCTGTTACAAGCACACGACCAATGGGAGAAGTAGGGTTAGAATGTTTAATTGTATCCTATTCATGATTTCGTTGGTTCGATTTGATTTGATTTCATGAAAAAAGAAATAAAATAAATGAATCTTACTTCTTCAGCAGGACCTCTAAAGATAAATGGTGGTCCATTGAAGGTTGATGGTTGACGAGAATCTATATTGTTTTGTTTTTTTAATATTTTAAATCTCCAAACAATCAATTCAAATTCATTCGAAAAGATGGACATTACCATTGATGTTTGACCCTAATCCATATTGATCACTTGTCCTCCTTGACGATGTTGCGAATGCTAGACCAATAAAAGAAAAAAAAAGAAATCAATCCAATTGAATATAATGGAATCTCATAACTTTTTGGAACACATGGAACTCTAGAGTTCAAATAATAGGAATAATAATAAAAATGAAACACAAACAGAAAATAAAATAAAACTCAATAAAAAACAATAATTTAAAATCGAGATCTCTTATTAAAAAATGATAAGATCTCTAATTACAAATTAAATAAAGATTCAATTGAAGAAAATGTAAAAATTTCTTACTTGACCTTTGCATTTCTTCTGTTCCTTTTCCTATTTCTCTCCTTATTTCAAACAAAAACAAATTCTGAATCCAAAATATGCAAAAAGAGAGATCTATTGATCCTTCAACTTCAACCTAATGTGATAATGTGATAATAATGATAATATCAACTGATTTTCAATGATGATTTTCGATTTTTTTGCAAAAATTTTTGAATTTTTTTTTTTTTTTTTTTCTGATAATAACGGTCAGTTTTGTTTGTTATGAAAACCAAAAAAGGGAAATTGAAAAAAAACATGAAAAAGTCTAATAATCACTTTTATTCACTCTTTTTTATCAAAAAAATTATCAAACTGATAGAACTCCAAACACAACTATCTTATTTTCTTAGTTTTCTTTCTTTTCTTACTTACTTTATTTTTGTATTATTGATCCTTTTTCTTTACTTTTTTCGTTTTTGTTTTTTGAAACTTTGACTTTCCCGCCTTGGAAAAAAAAAAAAACCAAAAACAAAAAAGACCACTTTTCCACCTTTTTGGTAGCGAATCTTATTGAAAAAGGTGGAAAATAAAATTTTTTGAAGGGAAGTGAAAATGATAATCTTGACTTCTAAACTAACATTATAATATAACCTTAACCTTCTATAAAACTTTAAACTTTTGAAATAACACTTCAATACCTTGAATTCATTTTAAATTAATCAATAAGTTTCATCATTTCATTATTATATTTTTTAATTTTTTTGTTGAGAGTTAATTTCAGTTTCAATAATTGTTTCAGATTCGATTTGATATGTTGAATAGGGGAGATGTTGGAACAATAAATATAATTGAACTTTGAAGATATTGAAGAATTAAGTTGAATAGTATGGAGTTGAAGGAATCAAATTGTCAAAAGAAACTGAATATCGAAATATCGGATGAGTTGTTAAGGATGGAATATCAAAATATCCTATGAAACCTTTTTTAAAAAAATACAAAAAAATAATAGAAAGACTCATTGTCCAATATTAGACAATAGTACAGATTATATTGAAGATAGAAATCAATTGAAAAGAGTCTATAGTTCAAGGTATTCCGTTTTTCAAAAGCTTTCCAAATTCAAAAAAAAAAAATTAAACAAAATCAAAAAAGATATCAGTTAAGATCTATCTCAGTTGATTTAGAGATTAATTAATTAATTATATGAGATTATTAGAGGAATAGAAGAAAAAAGAAAAAAGAGTTCCAATGACACTCATAGAAGGATTCGAAGTTAATGGAAATGAAATTCAAATTGGAGTAAAAAATAATTTCAAAGAGACTGCGAAAAGTGATGAAAATGTGATAAAGGAGAACGTTTCAGAGAAAGATAAAGATAGATCATTATCTTGGTTTAAAATTGATGCCTCTTCTTTAACAGATTTAGAACACTTTATTGGAAGATTATTAATAACTAAAAAACTTACTCTTTCTCCAGTTGAGGTTCTTTATTTTTATATATTGACTTTTTTTTTTTTGTTTTAAATTCAAAAAAACAAAATGTTTTAAAAAAAAATAAAAATAAAAATTTTATAGGCAGATGCACTGATGGAAGAACTTCAATATTTCTTTAGTTATCCAGTTTTAGATCCTGAAACAAATAAATTTTCTACATGCCCAGATGAAATTTTTTCGGAATGGAAAATTCGATCATTATTAATATCAAATAATGTAAGGATAAGATTTATTTTTGAAATTAAATGATTTTTTAAAAAAAAAAATTTTTTTTTTGTAGCTTCCTGAAATTCCAGATTTTATTTCAGTTGCAACTAAAGTTGTTTATTTATCCTTATCTTCTAATTCTATTGTAAAACTTCCTCATATGTCCTTTTCTACTCTCGAAAATCTTAATATCTTAGATTTGAGTCAAAATTTGATAGACGTATTTTTTATTTTATTTTTTTTCAAAATTTAGATCAAAATCAACTAAAATAAATAATTTAGAATATTCCATTATCTTTCTCAACTCTCAAGACAGTTACTTTTCTTGATTTATCAAATAATCCTTTGGAAATGGGAGATGTTTCACCTATTTTTTTGATGCCAAATGTTTTTTTTTTTTTTTTTCTTTATAAAATTCTTGAAATCTAATTTTTAACATGACTTAGTTAACGAAATTGAACTTAAGTGAAACGAAATGTTATCTTAAATCAATCGATATTAGTGAAGAAACTAGAAAAAATTTAACTGATGTTGATCTTTCTGGAAACGATTTTACAAAATTACCTGATTTATTGTTAACCCTCACAAATATTACCAGATTAAATTTGTCTAAAAATAATGTAAGTTTTTTGAATCAATTTGGAATTCTAACCAACTTCAATTTTATTTATCAAAGTTTACCAATACATTATTCCCTGAAGATTTATCGTCAGCATGGCCAAAAATTCGCCTTATTGATCTTTCGAAAAACTTGTTTTATGTATTTCCATTATCTCTTTGTCAACTAAAAACAGTAATTTCTCTTTTTTTACCTTCAAATTTCTCAAACAAACAAAAAATAAAATAAAATAAATAAAATATAGTTGACTTCAATAAAATTAAATTCAAATTCAATTGAAACTGAAGGAATCACAAAAAAGATTACTCGATTGAAATCGTTACAAAAACTTAGTTTAGAGAACAACAAACTTGTAATTTTTTTTTCCAAGAAATCAAGAAAAATGAGATTAATTGTTCAATTAGGTATCACTTCCTGTATTTGTTTGTAAACTTCAAACATTGGTTCATTTGAATCTCAAAAATAATAATATTGAAACTCTTCCTGTTGAAATTTATTTACTCAAGGATAATATTAGATTGTAAAATTTATTATTTCAAAAAAAAAAAAAAAGAAAAATTCAAATTAAGTTGACATTTTTAAATTTTTTTAAATGAAGGGAACTTGCAGGAAATCCTCAACTTCAAATGCCTCCAAGACCAAAACGTCATATTTCAGGAAAAGATTCTTGGGGAGATTTTTCACCACAACTCAAGTTCTTTTTTTTTTCTCTTTCCAATTTTTTTTTTTTTTTTTTTTTTTGAAAAAAAATTTTATTAATTGTAGGGAAATGGAAGAGACCGAAGAGAGAAAAGTACATTATTTTTTTAAAAAAGAAAAGTTTATTTTCTGAAAATAAAATAATAATTTATTATTCGATTAGAAATATAAGCAACAAGAAAAGAACGATCAAAAGCAATATAAAGGTCCAGTTATTGAAGATAAAGAGGATACTAGTAAAGGAACTGTTATAGTAAATGCTTTGAAAACACAAGCTAATACAAACTATCCAAGTAAACTTTTTTTTGAAAAAAAAAAAAAAACCTGCAAAAATAAACAAATAATAATCTTTAAAGGTGTTGAAGAATATCCTGAGACCAATAACCAACCAAGTTTACTCCTTAGAATTGTATTCTTTGTTTTTTAATTATTTGACTTGTCATTCTAAATCAACGAAATTCAATAGCAAAAACCAAAAGTTGATTATTCAGTGGAATTTGATAAAGAAGTTGGAAAAAAGCCGTATCTTTTCTTTTGAAAACTTTTATTGATTATTTATTTTGAAAAACTTTTGAAAAAAAAAAAATTGGTAGTGGCCTTCGAGTTTTTATTTTAGATTCTTTAAAACCCGTTGAATTGAGTTCTGATACATTCGGACAATTTTGTACTGGAGATAGTTATATTGTTCTCTTGGTTGATTGATTCATTTATTTTATTTAATTATATTTTCTATTCTAATCCCAAAAAATATCAACTAGACTCAAGTTGATTTGGAACAACAAAAGCTGAACCATGATATTTATTTATGGATTGGAGATGATTGTGGAGTTGAAAAGAGCGGTATTGTTTTGCTTTGTTTATCTTACATTATCAATTTTGTTTTATTCATTATCTTTGAAATAGCTTGTGGAGCTATGCAAGCAATTAACCTTCGAAACTTTGTTGGATCAAATCATACTGTGATAAGAGAAGTATCAATTTTTTGTGATAATGATTTCAAAGAAATAATATTAATTAATTTAATAAAATAGTCTCAAACCCAAGAATCTTATGCTTTTCGAAAATTATTCAGGAATCTTACTTATGTTGATAAATCTCAACAAAGGCCATCAGGTTTGAAAGATATTACCAAGAAAAAAGAATCTATTCATTTAGCAAGGGTACTTTGTTTTGGAAATGTCACTCGCTTAGAAGAGGTTTTCAAAACTTGTTTGGTTGAAAGTAATCGATTTAGGATACATATTAACTTTTTTTTTTTTGAAAAATTAAAGGTTGCTCCAGATTATTCAAGTTTAAAAACAAATGAAGTCTATTTACTATTTTGTCCAAGAGAATTATTTCTTTGGATTGGACCAAAAGCACCACTTCATGCAAGAGCAAAAGGCAGATTTATTTCTGAAGCAATTCATAGTACTGATTACAAATCGAGGGGTTCAATTAATATTTTAGGTATTATTGCTTTCTTCTCTTTCCTTTTCTTTTTAATTTTATGAGAGGAAACAAAAAAAAACAAAAAATGAAATTAATAAAGAACCAGGAGATCTGCCTCCAAACTTGGTGGAATCATTTTGGAAATATTTAGGAGGAGAAGGTCCTATTGAAGATCCTTTAAGACGTAAATATTTATTTATTTATTATTTATTTATTTACTTATTTATTTATTTATTATTATTTATTTATTCATAGCTGATGAAAAAGACCCTCCAACATTAAATTTCTTGTATCTGTAAGTTTCTTCTTTTTTTCTTTCAACAAAAGAAAATAAATGAACTTTTTTTTTTTGAAATAAAGAGTTGTCGCATCAAGAGGATCAGTTCAACTCAAAATAATACATGGAGTCCTTCAAAGAAAACATCTTGAATCTGATAAATGTTATCTTCTTGATTGTGTAACTCATTTATATCTTTGGATCGGGAAAAACTCTCCTCCAAATTACAAAGCACTCGCTTCAGTTTTTGCAAATGTATATCATTTTTATTTCATTTTGATCTTAATTTTAATTATTTAATTTATTTCTCCCTTCTTTAGGAACTTTTTGCGGCGGTTGAAAGACCTTCTTGGGCATATATTAAAAGAGTTGTAGAAGGAACAGAAACAGAAGTATTTAAAATGAATTTCAAAGGCTGGGTGACATTAATTAAAGTGAATCACTCAAAACATTTACAAGGTGATGATAGTGATTCTTCAAGGAAAGGTGATAAAAAAAGGAAAATTGAAGTTGATGTTCAATCTATTTATACAAAACCTCCTGTGGAAATTTCTGAGAGAGAATCTAGAAAGTTTATCAAAGATGCAAATGATTCATTAAAAACACTTCAAGGTTATGTACTTGTTGGTACTTCTTTCAAAAAACTTCCACAAGAAGAACTTGGACTCTTTTATAAGTTCTTTTTTTCTTTTCTTTTTTTTTTTTTTTTTTTTCGTTCTACTTTATTCAATGCAAATTAAACGGATAAATTTTATTATAGTGAGAGTGTGTATGTATTTTTATGTAGTTATTTTGTAGAAGAAGAAGATGACGAGGATGAGGATAGTGAAGAAGAATCAAGTGATGAAGAAAAAAAGACCAATTTAAGCTATTTTATTTATTTTTGGCAAGGAAAACATGGTTTCTTTCATTCTTCTTTTTCTTTTTTTCATTTCTTTTTCTTCTTTTCATAAACCAATTTTTTTTTCCTTTCTTTCTTTTTTTTTCCTAGCTTCTCAAATGGGTTGGTTGAAATTTACTTTCGGTTTTCAAGGGGTATTAGAAAATGAAATTAAAAGAGTTTTTAAGAAAGAAGCAAAAGTTGTTCGAACAGAACAACAAAAGGAACCAGCAAAACTTCTTGCACATTTCCATCAACGCATTGTAATCAAAAATGTAATAGTTTTTTCAAAAAAAAAGAGAATCATTTTTCAATTTTTCGAACATAATAGGGTAAAAGACCAAGTGATGCAAAAGCAAGTAATCTAAATCCTCCAAAACCATCTCTTTATCATTTTCGAATTGGACTTTCTCATGTCCATCTTCGAGCTTTAGAAGTCTCCTTAGTAAACTTTTTTTTTTTCCTGCTCTATGATTCTTATTAATTTTTGATTTATTGTAGTCAGCAACATCTTTAAATTCTCGAGATGTATTCATTTTAGTTGACCCAGAAAATCAAACATATTATGTTCGACAAGGAAAAGGTAGTAATTATGGAGATTTAAAATATGCAACTGGATTAATTTCTTTATTAAGTTTAAATATGGTTTGTTTTTTTTTGAGAAAAAATCTTTTATATTTCATATCTCAACTTAATTTTTTTTAAATGTTCAATAAATAAATAGCCTGGAAAACCTAAAATTGAAATTCAAACAGAAGGACATGAAATATCAGATTTTTGGGCATTATTAGGAGGTAAAAAAGATTATCCATCATTACTTTTAGAAGATGGAACACCTCAAAAAGTTCGATTTTGGAAATGTTCAAATGCTTCAGGATATTTTAAAGTTACAGAAATTGTTGAATTTTGTCAAGATGATTTAAATGATGATGATGTTACTTTTATTGATTGTGGTATATCTCAACCTATTTATTTATGGATTGGGAAACGTGCAAATAGTTTAGAAATATCATTTTCCCGTAGAACGATTGAAGCTTATCTTGCACATTATCCTGATGAATTTGGTTCAACAAAATCTAGAAGTTTTGAAGATGATGTTTTAATTGTTCGACCTGGAAGAGAACCAGTAGAATTTACAGGTAATTATTATTTTTTATTTATTTTGTTTTATTTTTATTTTGTTATTTTATTTTCTAATCTCCTCTTCAATCATAGCATTGTTTCATGGATGGGATCCAAGAGAAGAAAAAGAGATTAAAAATAGCTTTTTAAATGAAAATTTTATTCCTCAAGGTCGAGTTTTGGAAAATTAAAGCAAATTGTAAATCGTAGTAATAGAAAAAATAAATAAAGTAAATATTTATATAACAATTTCTATTTCTATTTCTATTTCTATTGTTTTCTATACATCCAAACACTATTAATCCCATATTCACCTTTTGGATCAACACTTTGATCAAATGGTATCCAATTCGGTAATGAAAAACGACAAGCAACTACAATCGCATCCTTTTTCATTTCCTTACTTAATTTTTCTTCTAATTGTCCTAAAATCTCTTTCACTCCAAAAACACAAATAACATCATACTGACTTAAATTAGTTTTCCATAGATCTCCCCAATAAAATTTTGGTCTGTATCCCTTTTTGATATCCCTAGAAAATATCGCTCTAAATTTTGCATAACATACTAACCAAAAATTAAACTCCACTCCTTCAGCATAATATCCATTTCTAGCAAATTCCATCACAACTCTTCCATCACCAGCTCCTAAATCAACAGCTCTCACTTTCTCTGATCCCTTCCTCATCTCATTAAATTGAGATTTTCCTACTGATCCTGATATCTTTTTCATTTCACCCAATCCACTTGATGGTGGCTTGTATTTCTTTACTAAACTACTTAATAAGGTTAATTGTGATGGTGCAGCAGGAACATAAGGTAGAGAAAACTTTCCTTTGAGTCCAACAGAGAGAAAGGGCCATGCAAGACATAGAATACTAACTGTTGCGCCTCCAAAGAGAATCAGCCCAAGTTTTGACTTTGGTTTTCCAGGCACATCTTTTTCCGCCATGTTGATTTCCGCCATGTTTTTCTTTTCTTTTTCAATTTTCCCGCCATTTTTTTGTTTGTTTTTGTTTTTTGTTTCGTTTTTCCCGCCATTTTCACTTTTTTTTTCTTCTTTTTTTTCCCCGCTTTTCGATCGGACATTACAAAAAACCAAAAAAAAACAAAAAAAAACAAATAAAAAACAAAAACAACTTTTGTTCGATTTTTTTGGTTTGTTTCTTTATTTTTCTCCTCTACAACAGACTTTAAAGATCTTATAATGGGAGATGATATGATAGCTTTGAAAAGAAGAAAAAAAAATCAAAAGGAAATAATCATCCTTTTCAACTTTTCAACCATTTTTTCTTTTTTCTTTTTTTTTTCTTTCTTTTTGGGCGGTTTTTCCTATTCATCCATTTTTTTTTTTCTGTTTTTTGTTTCCAAAGAAACATTCGTTCCCAAGGTTTTTTGTTTTGTTTTTTTGTTTGGAGATCTCAAATTTTGATAAATTTCCACGTGAAACTCCCAGTTTCCATGATTCTGTCTTTATTTTGAGATCATCTTAGTTGAATTTCTCAGAAAGGTTAGGAAAGTCCAGATTAAATTAGGTGGATCCAGGGGCCCAAATTTATCTCATTTTGGAAAACGGAACTTTTTTTTTTTTTCCTTTTTCCTTTTTTTCCAAAACTGTTTTTTTTTTCCTTTCCCGCAAACCTTTTTGTTCTTTTTCTTTTTCTTTTTCTTTTTTTTTCTTCCTGCTTCTAATAATTCTTTATGCGTTTTGAGAAAAAAAAGTTTATGCGTTTTGTTCTTTAGAATTTTTTTTTTTTTTTTTTTTTTTGGGTTTTTTTTTAAAAGTTTTTTTTTTTTTTTTTATTTTTTTTTTTTTTT